>Ga0182738_1000299_pt1 | contig 74980 bp, 68 predicted proteins | sample eDN5th30CBELigMG_FD_128876 | JGI IMG/M metagenome (GOLD analysis project Ga0182738, IMG submission 128876) | Enriched Miracle-Growth compost microbial communities from Emeryville, California, USA - eDNA 5th pass 30_C BE-Lig MG (version 2)... ... | reverse complement strand
CCACCACCGGCCGAAGCTTGCAGCGCTCGTCCAGCGCACACGGGCCGTAATACCCGTAGGGGAACCCTCGGACGGAACCTCCCCGGGCGGCTGCTTACGTTGAGCAACCACCGGAGGCGCCGGTCCCTTCCCACGCAATCACCGTCGCGACCGGTGTTCCCATGGAAGGAACTGCGGAAAGTATGAAGTGGGTTTAGGAGAGGGGGATAAGTTTCGGGAAGATTTTTTGTGAAGGCCACTTCACTTCGTCATCCACGGGCAAGCCCGAGCGCAGCGAAGGGCGCGACCCGAGGATTCATGCCTGACCATCGATGAAAGGTGAGGCGGCGCAGAACGATATGCCTTCCCCACTGTCTCATGCAACCAAGCCGTTCAGGCATGGATCCTATGGTCTTCGCGACGGCCTTCGGCCTGCTTCGCCATAGGATGACGAAGGAGGTGGAGTAGCGTACGCATCCGCCTTGGATGACGAAGGACCGGAAAGCCGTCTTGCAACGGCAAAGGATGGCTACCGTTCGAGAATAAACTCCGCGCAGCGGTCGGCGATCATGATCGTCGGGGCGTTGGTGTTGCCGCTGGTCAGACGGGGCATGATCGAGGCGTCGCAGATGCGCAGGCGAGATACGCCGCGCACGCGCAATTGCGGATCGACCACGGCCTCCTCGTCCATGCCCATACGGCAGGTGCCGACCGGATGATAGACCGTCTTGGCCGTCTGCATGATGTGGTCGACGATCGCCTGTTCGGGCAGCTCGTCGGCCGCGCCCGGCTTCAGTTCCTGGCTGACGACCGCCTGCAGGGCGGGCTGGCGCAGGATTTTTCGCGCGACTTTCACGCCGGCGACAAGCAGCTTGAGATCGTCCGGTTCCGACAGGAAGCCGGTGGTGAAGCGGATCGGCTCGTTCGGATCGCGCGAGCGCAGTTCCACCTTGCCGCGCGACTTCGGCCGCAGAACGCAGGGGTTCAGTTCCATGCCGTGTTGCTCGACCGAGCCGTGCACGGCGTTCTCGATCATCACCGGCAGCACATGAAACTGGATGTCGGGGCGGCCGTCGCCGTCGGTGTCGAAGAAGCCGCCGCTCTCGACGACGTTGGAGGTGAGAAGGCCGGTGCCGAACAGCATGTATTGCAGGCCGTGGCGCAGCGCCTTCAGGCCCCTGTCCTGGCCAAGCAGCGAGATTGGCAGCTTCGTCGCCGCATAGACGGGCGTTGCGACATGGTCCTGCAGGTCGCGGCCGACGCCCGGCATGTCGCGGACGACCGGGATGCCGAGCGCTGCCAGATGCGCCGCCGGACCGAGGCCGGACAGCATCATGATCTTCGGCGTCGCCAGCGCGCCGGCCGCCAGGATCACTTCTTCCTTCGCCGAGGCCTGCACGGTGCGGCCGTCGGCGGTGGTGTAGGAAAGGCCGCGCGCGGCGCCGTTTTCCAGCGTGACGGCGCCCACCTGCGCGTCGGTGACGAGGGTGAGGTCGGAGTTGCCGGCGAGCGGCTTCAGGAACACGGTCGCCGCCGACTGGCGCACGCCGTTCGCCGTCGTCGTCTGGTAGAAGCCGACGCCTTCCTGCCGCTCGCCGTTGAAATCGTCATTGTAGCGGAAGCCGGCCTGCTGGGCCGCCTTGACATAGGCGAGCGACAGCGGGTGGCGATGGCGCGGATCGGAGACCGGCAGGGGGCCGGTCGTGCCGTGCAGCGGGCCGGCCAGCCGCTCGTTGTGCTCCAGCCGGCGAAACACCGGCAGCACGTCGTCCCAGCCCCAGCTGGGACAGCCGAGGTCGCGCCAGCCGTCATAGTCCTCGCGCTGGCCGCGAATGTAGAGCATGGCGTTGATCGACGAGCCGCCGCCGAGCGTGCGGCCCTGCGGGATCGGCAGGCGCCGGCCGCCGACGCTTGCCTCGGGTTCGGACTCGTAGATGGTGCTGCGTTTTGTGCCGATGACCTTGGCGAAAGTCGCCGGCATGTGGATGAACCTGTCATCGTCGCGCGGGCCGGCCTCGACCAGCAGCACGCGCTTGCCGGCGTTGACGAGGCGGTTGGCGACGGTGGAGCCGGCCGATCCGGCGCCGACGACGATGTAGTCGTAATGCGCGTCCTCCATCGGCTCAGGCATATCTCATGATGACGGTCTTGGTTTCCAGGTAGCTGTCGAGCGCGGCCTTGCCGTGCTCGCGGCCGATGCCGGACTGTTTGAAGCCGCCGAACGGCGCGGCTGGGTCCAGCGTGTTGTGCGAGTTGACCCAGACCGTGCCGGCCTTCAAGCCGTGGACGGCGGTCATCGCCTTGCCAAGGTCGCGCGTCCACACCGAGGCGGAGAGGCCGTAGCGCGTGTCGTTGGCGAGCCGGATCGCCTCGTCGAGGTCGGCCACCGGCATCGCCGCGACGACCGGGCCGAACACCTCCTCGCGCACGATCTCGGAATCGGGCCCGACGTTGTGCAGGATGGTGGGCGCGACGTAGTGGCCTTTTTCGGGCACGGCGCGGTCGCCGCTGACGCGCTCGCCTCCGGCTTCCAGCGCGCGGTCGAGATAGCCCAGCACGCTTTGCCGATGCCTGGCCGAGACGAGCGGGTTGATCTGGGCCGTCTCGTCGCGACCGGCGCCGAGCGTCAAGGAATCGGCGATCTCGGCAAGGCGCGAAAGCGTGCGGTCATAGATGGATTTCTCGATTAGGATGCGCGAGGCCGAGGTGCAGACCTGGCCCTGGTTGAAGAACATGCCGAGCCCCGCGACCAGCGGCTCGATGCCGTCCTCCATGTCGGCAAGCAGGATCATCGGCGACTTCGAGCCGAGTTCCAGCGTGAAGCGGGCGACGCGCTCGACGGCGGCGTGGCCGACGCGCTTGCCGACCGAAGTCGAGCCGGTGAAGGTCAGCTTGTCGATGCCGGGATGGTTGATGAGCGCCTCGCCGGTGACGGCGCCGGAGCCGGGCACGATGTTGACGACGCCGGGCGGGAAGCCGACCTGCTCTACCAGTTCGGCAAGGCGCAGCAGGCCGAGCGGTGTTTCCTGCGGCGGCTTCAAGACGATGGTGCAGCCGGCGGCGAGCGCCGGCGCGATTTTCCACACGCCGATCATCAGCGGGAAGTTCCACGGCACGATGGCGCCGACGACGCCGACCGGCTCCATGACGGTCATGGCGTGGTGCTTGGCGCCAGGCGGCACCGGAATGGCGACGTCCATCGTCGCGCCCTCGATCTTGGTCGCCCAGCCGGCATAGTAGCGCAGCCAGTTGGCCGAGCCGCCGGCTGACAGCATTTTCGCGACGCCGATCGACTTGCCGTTCTCGATGCTCTCGATCTCGCCGAGCAGGTCGATGTCGGCCTCGACGGCGTCGGCGAGCTTCAGCATCAGCCGCTCGCGCTCGACGCCGTGCATCCGGCCCCACGGCCCTTCGAGCGCGGCGCGTGCGGCCTTCACCGCCCGGTCGACGACCGCCGCGCCGCTTTCGGGGACCCGCGCCACGATCTCGCCGGTGGCGGAATCGTCCACCGGCAGGCCGTCGCCGCCGCCATCGATGAAGCGGCCGCCGACGAAGGGGCGGTGCGGCCGCGACAGGAAGGCGGCGGCTGCGGCGCTGATCGGCGGCACGGCTCTTTCGTTCATGGGGAACCTCCTCGGCGGCCCGCTGCCGCTTGTCTCAAAGCGTTAGGAGCGTGGCCGGGAGGGTTCAACCATCGGCAGGGATGAGTGCGCGCTCAGTCAAAACAAAGTTCCCGCTCGGACAAGACGGGACGAACGGGGCGGCGCACATTGCGGCCATGAGGTCGGCGGACCCGGCATCTGGAGGGATCATGAGATTTTCCGGCAAGACGGCTTTCATCACCGGCGGCGGCACCGGCATCGGCGCTGCCGTGGCGCGCCGCATGGCCTCGGAGGGGGCGAACGTCGTCCTGATGGGTCGCCGGCGCGAGCCGTTGCAGGCCGTGGCCGAGGACACCGGCGGACTGATCGTCGAAGGCGACGCCGCCGACGCCGCCTCGGTCCGCGCGGCGCTGGAAAAGATGCACGACCGCTATGGCCCGGTCGACATCCTGCTCGCCAATGCCGGCGGCCACGGCGTCGGGCCGACCATCTCGATGAGCGACGAGACCTGGGCGATGGCGACCCGGCTCAACCTCGACACCGCCTTCGTCACCGCGCGCGAATGCCTGCCGGACCTGATTTCGCGCAAGGGTTCGATCGTCGTCGTCGCCTCGATCGCCGGCCTGTTCGCCGGGCCGCAGGCGGCCGGCTACGTGACGATGAAACACGCCTGCATCGGCCTCGGCAAATCGCTGGCGCGCGACTACGGCCGGCAGGGCGTGCGCACCAACATCGTCTGCCCAGGCTGGGTTTCGACCGCCATGGCCGACGAGCAGATGGGCGTGATCGTCGCCAAGCATAAACTGACATCGGTGGACGAGGCCTACCGGCTGGTGACGAAGGACGTGCCGCTCGGCCGGCCGGCGACGCCGGAGGAGGTTTCCAACGTCATCTGCTTCGTCGCCTCGGACGAGGCGGCGATGATGAACGGTTCGATCCTCACCGTCGACGGCGGCGCCTCCGTCGTCGACCTGCCCACCCTGGCCTTTGTCGACTAACCCCGTGCAGGAGCGTTCCCGATGACCGACCAGAGCAGGCCGAAGGACTGGAAGCACTTCGACGATTTCGCCGCCGGCATTGCCACCAACAGGCTGCCCAACACGGCGGCGCTCGTCGGGCGGACGTTCAAGATTTCGCTGAAGACGGGGCGCACCGTCGACCTCGCCTTCACCGCCGCCGATACGGTAGCTTGGAGCGAAGGCGCCGACGCGGGCGCCGACTGGTACGAGGCGCTGGAAGTGGCGCCCGGCACCTTCTTCATCAACATGACCTTCTCCGCGCATCCGACCGAGGACGAGGCGTTTATCGTCAACACCCGCACCGGCCGCGTCATGTCGGTGCGCGAGCGGGTGCGCGAAGCCGCCGAAGAGCCGGGCGAGCCACGCGTCGCGCAGGTCTGGTCGGCCGGGGTGCTGGGCGATGCGCCGGTGCTTGGCGGCATCGAGCCGGGACCGACGCGCGACCTGATCGGGCTCACCGCGCACTACCGCTACAGCCCGAACCATCTCTACGAGCACATCTATCTGTCGTCGCAGCGCTACGCCTGGCAGAACCTTGTCGGCGTGCAGCGCGGCCATGGCGACGTCGACCTCGCCACGACCTGGAAGTTCGACGAAGGCCAGTACGTGTTCGGTTTTCGCGAGTTCATCATCCCGGTCGCCTCGCTGTTCTTCTACAATTGGGAGACGATGCGCTCGACGGGCAAGTTCCTCGGCGTTACCAGCACCGGCGCCGTCGAGAACAAGCCGGCCGGCGCCTTCATCGAGAAGAAATCCACCACCATCTACGACAAGGAGGCCGCGCCGGTCTGACCGGCGCGGGCAAAGCGCATGGGCAAGAACTACGAGACGATCAAGGCGCATTACGCCGGCTCCGACGCCCACGACATGGCGGCGATGATGGCGCCGATCACGCCCGCCACCGCCTGGACCGAGATGGCGGGGTTTCCCTGCGCCGGCACCTATGTCGGTTCGCAGGCGATCATCGAGGGCGTGTTCAAGCGCCTCGGCGAGGATTGGGACGGCTACACTTTCAAGTTGGAGCGGCTGGTCGACGGCGGCGACACGGTCGTCGGCATCGGCACCTATTCGGGAACCTATCGCAAGACCGGCAAGGCGATGTCGGCGCGCGTCGTCCATGTCTGGGACCTGAAGGACGGCAAGGTCGAGCGCTTCGAACAGTTCACCGACACCAAACTGGTTGCCGAGGCGATGCGCTGAGGCGGCGATAAACGGCGTGGCGGCGGGAACCGCCCAGGCCGGGACGATCAATGGGAGGAAGGCATGCACACTACGCTGAAGGGAATTCTGGCGGGGCTGGCGCTGTCGAGCGCGCTGACGCTGGGCGGCATCACAGTTGCGGTGGCGGGAGACGGCGAAATCGTCGTCGGCGCGCCGATCTCGCTGACGGGACCGCTGGCCGGCGACGGCAAGGAGCAGGAATGGGCCTACCAGCAAGCGGTCGCCGACATCAACAAGGCGGGCGGCATCGAGATCGACGGCAAGAAGCTTCCGGTCAAGCTGGTGGTGGCTGATGACGAAAGCTCGGAAAGCAAGGTCGCCGCGGCGCTGGAAAACCTGATCAAGGTGCAGAAGGTCGACATCCTCCTGTCGACGCATTCGGGGCCGATGAACATCGCCGGTGCGATCGTGGCGGAGAAATACAAGAAGTTCTACATGATCACGACCTGCTTCCCGTTCGAGTGGCAGCCGCTGAAGCTGAAATATTCGGCGCTGTTCTTCTTCCATCCGGGACCGGGTTCGGAGGTGCCGTTCGAAATCTGGGAAAAGCTGCCGCCGGAGCAGCGGCCGAAGAACCCGGCGCTGGTGACGGAGGATTCGCCGGACGGCAAGGGCTTCGGCGCCGGTTTCGTCGCGGCGGCGGAGAAGTATGGCTACAAGTTCGCGGTCAACGATCCGTGGGCGATCGGCGCGACCGACGATTCGGCGCTGATCACCAAGCTGCAGGCGGCGAATGTCGATGCCATGCTGGTCTTCGGCTCACCGGCCGACACCATCACGCTGATCCGGCAGATGAAGGAACTGGGCTTCTCGGTCCCCTATTTCCACGGCTGGAAGGGCACCTGGACGGGTGAATTCCACGACGCGCTGGGAGCGGATTCCGACTATGTGCTGACGGATGGCTTCTGGTCGGAGAGCTTCCCCTACAAGGGCGCCAAGGAGCTCGGCGAACGCTACGACAAGGAATTCAAGAAGGATTCCGTCACCGTCGGCGCCTTCTATGCCAACGCCCAGGTGCTGTTCCAGGCGATCGAGCGGGCCGGCTCGACCGACGCCGACAAGGTGCATGACGCGATCTTCAACAAGGAGTTCAAGGACACGGTCGTCGGCGACCTGAAGTTCGACGAAACCGGCTTCGCGCTCATTCCCTCGGTCGCCACGCAGTGGTGGCAGGGCCGCCATCAGCTGATCTATCCGAACGGCGACTGGACCTACAAGCCGGCTCCGGCCTGGGACAAGCGCTGATCGGGGGGCGGCGCCTCTCCAACGAGGGGAGAGGCGCCGTTTCGGCAAAGGCCATCGTGGCCGGACAGGCGGCGCAGAGGCTGGGATTTCGGGACAGGAAGCGACGATGCAGCAGAGCGAGACGATCCTCAGTCTCGAATCCATCCAGATGCGCTTCGGCGGCCTTGTCGTGCTCGATGGCATCGACCTTGCCGTGGCGCGGGCCGAACTGGTCGGCCTGATCGGACCGAACGGCGCCGGCAAGTCGACGCTGTTCAACGTGATGACGGCGATCTATGCGCCGACGCGCGGCAAGGTCCGTTTTCTGGGCAAGGACGTCACCGGTGTCGCCCCGCACAAGATCTGCCGGCTGGGGATCGCCCGTACCTTCCAGTTGGTGCGCACGTTCCTGACCATGACGGCGCGCGAGAACGTCATGGTGGGGGCCATCTACGGCGCCGGCAGCCGGGCAGGCAACGCGGCACAAGCCGCCGACGAGGCGCTGGATCTCGTCGGGCTTTCGGCCAGGCGCGACATGCCGACCCGGCATATGACGCTGTCGGACCGGCGGCTCCTGGAGATCGCGCGCGGCGTGGCCTCGCAGCCGGCGCTGCTTCTGCTCGACGAGCCGATGGCCGGCCTCAACCCGACCGAAATCCGGCAGATGGTCGACGTCATCCGCCGCACGCGACAGGAGCGCGGCATCGCCATCCTGTGGGTGGAGCACAAGGTCGACGCCATCATGAAGGTCTGCGACCGTGTCGTCGTGCTCGACCACGGCATCAAGATCGCCGACGCAACGCCCGCCGAAGTCGTCGCCAACCGCAAAGTGATAGAGGCCTATCTTGGCGAACCGGCTGCTTGAGGTTTCCGATCTCGAAGTCGCCTATGGCGACGTGCGCGCGCTGTGGGGCGTGTCGATCCATGTCGATGCCGGGTCGGTGGTGGCCATCGTTGGCGCCAACGGGGCCGGCAAGACGACGCTGCTGCGCGCCATTTCCGGCCTGCTGCCGACGCAGCGCGGCACGATCGCGCTCGGCGGCGCTTCGCTGGCCGGGCTGGCGCCGGAGGCTATCGCCTGCATGGGTATCGCCCATGTGCCGGAAGGGCGCGGCCTGTTTAGGCAAATGACGGTGCTGGAAAACCTCGAACTCGGCGCCTTCCAGCCGAAGGCGCGGGCGAACATGCGGCAGGCGCTGGACAAGGCCTATGCGCTGTTTCCGAGGCTCAAGGAGCGCGCCAGCCAGAAGGCGGGCTCGCTGTCGGGCGGCGAGCAGCAGATGCTGGCGATCGCCCGCGCCACCATGTCGGACCCGCAGCTGCTGATCCTCGACGAGCCGTCCATCGGCCTCAGCCCGCTGGTGGTGCAGCAGATGTTTTCCCTGATCGAGACGCTGCACAGGCAGGGCGTGACCATCCTTCTGGTCGAACAGAACATCCATCAGGCGCTGAAGATCGCCGACTACGCCTTCGTGCTGAAGACGGGCGAGATCGCCATGCAGGGCACAGGCGTGGAGCTGATCGCCGATCCCGAAATCCAAAAAGCCTATATGGGCGTGCTGGAGCTGTGACGATGTTCGACTTCCCGCCCCCACAGATATTCCTCCAGCTCTCCCTCAACGGCGCGCTGGGCGGCGCCATGTACGGCGTCGCGGCGGTGGGCCTCAGCCTCATCTTCGGCACGATGCGGCTGATCTTCCTGGCGCAGGGCGCGATGATCATCCTCGCCGCCTATTTCGTGCGCGCCCTGTTCCAGAGCTTCGGCATCGACCCGTTCCTGTCGCTGCTCATCGTCGTGCCGGTCGGGCTCATCGCCGGCTGGCTGATCTACCAGGGCCTGTTCCGCAAGGCGGCTGTCGAGGAGGACCGCAACATCTCGCTGCTGATCGCCGTCGGCCTGATGTTTCTGGCCGAGAACCTGATGACGGTGATCTGGGGCGGCAACACGGCCGGCGTCGTCACCGGCTATACGGCGAGCGGCATCCACGTGCTTGGCATCCGCACATCGTTCACCCGCACCATGAGCTTTCTCATCGCGCTCGCCGGCACCGGGCTGGTGATGCTGTTCCTGCGCAAGACACTGGTCGGCAAGGCGGTGCGCGCGGCGTCGGAGGACATGACGGCGGCGAGCCTGATGGGCATCAGCCCGCACCGGGTCAACGCCATCGCCTTCGCCGTCGGCATTGCGTTGGCAGGGGCGGCGGGCGTGGCGGTCGCCACCACCTTTCCGTTCAACCCGTTCGCCGGCTTCATCTTCAGCCTCAAGGCACTGGTGGCGCTGGCGCTCGGCGGCATCGGCAGCGTTGCCGGCGCGCTGGCGGGCGGCATCATCCTCGGCCTCATCGAGGCCTATGTGCAGTTCTTCGTCGGCGGCAGCTGGACGAACGCGGTCGCCTACGGCGTCTTTCTCCTGGTGCTGATGTTCAAGCCCGAAGGCCTGTTCGGCCGGCCCTACAAGAAGGCATGACGATGCGCGCGAGCATGTGGATATGGGCCGTCATTGCCGCCGCGCTGGCGCTGCTGCCGTTCTGGCCGGGGGCGATCGACAGCTATGCCTTCAGCTTCCTGTTCTTCATCTTCATCTATGCGATCCTGTCGCAGGCCTGGAACCTGATCGCCGGCTTCGGCGGCCAGATCAGCCTCGGCAACCACGCCTTCTTTGGGCTCGGCGCCTATGCGACGGCGATCCTTTGGAGCGGCAACTATCTGTGGGGCTCGCTCTATGAGAGCCATCCGCGCATCTACTATTTTGACCCGGTGACGATGGCCATCGCCGGGCTGGTCGCGGCCGTGGGCGCGGCGCTGGTCGGCTGGCCGCTGCTGTCGAAACTGCGCGGCGATTATTTCGCGCTCGGCACGCTCGGCTTCGGCGAGATCGTCAAGGTGATGTTCGTCAACGGCGGCGACTTCACCGGCGGCGCCTTCGGCATCGTGGCGCCGTCGAGCACCTTCGACACCTTGCTGCCGCACTACTGGGCGGGACTCGGCCTGACGGTCGCCGTCACCATTGCCATCGGCCTCTTGATGCGCTCGCGCTACGGACTGGCGCTGATCGCCGTGCGCGACGACGAGATGGCGGCCTCGGCCAACGGCATCGACACGCTGAAGGTCAAGGTCGCCGCCTTCGCCGGCAGCGCCTTCATTTCCGGCGTCGCCGGCAGCCTCTACACCTACTACATCTTCCATGTCGGGCCGGACTCCGTCTTCGACCTCGACTGGATGCTCCTGCCGCTGATGATGACGGTGGTGGGCGGCACCGGCACGCTGATGGGGCCGGTGGCCGGCGCCTTCGTCATGTACGCCGTCTTCGACCTCGCGCGCATCCTCGTGCCGGACTACCATCCGGTGGTGTCGGGGCTGGCGATCATCCTGGCGATGCTGTTCCTGCCCAAGGGGCTGGCGCGCATCGGCTTCGGCCTGCCGGGGCTGGTACGGCGGGGATAGTTCCGTTCAGTGCAGCGGCGTCCTGACCGTTTCGCGCAGGGCGCGGGGGGCGGTGCCGAACTTGCTCTTGAAGGCGCGCGAGAAGTGGGCGCTGGAGTTGAAGCCGCAGGCGAAGGCGATCTCGGAGATCGAGGCGCTGCTTCTGGCGGCCGACAAAAGGTCCTCGCGGCTGCGTTCCAGCCGCCGGTCCCAGATCAGCCGTTCCAGCGTCATGTCCTCGCCCTCGAAGGCGCGGTGCAGGTAGCGGCGCGAGCAGCCCATGTGGCGGGCGATGTCTTCGGCCGACAGGGTGCTGCGGCCAAGATTGGCGTCGATATAGGCGACGATGCGCTCGCGCAGGGCCTCGAGCGGCGAGGGGCGGAATTCGGGCGTCGCCGGCTTGCCGCGGATCAGGCCGTTGACGAGCTGGATCAGGCTTTCGCCGACGCGCTGGCAGCTTGCCTCGTCCATGCGGTGGGCTTCGCCGATGGCCATCTGCATGAGGCCGGACACGATGTGGGTGAGGCTGTCGTCGCCCGCCGGCAGCGGGACCGGCCGCGCAAGGCGGGCCAGCGTGTCGTCGCCGAAGGTGGAGCGCGGCACCTGCAGGATGAGCTGGTCGACGCGCGACAGGTTCTGCAGCGAATAGTTGCGCACCGGGTCGTAGATGATCGCCGATTGCGGCTGGAGATCGACCGAATGCGACTGCTGCTCGAAGCGGCTATGGCCGGAGCGCTGCATCAGGATCTTGATCGAATCGGGATCGAAGCTGCGCCGGAAGGCGCGGTCGCTCACCACCAGATGCGACATGGCGCGGATTTCCGACAGCCGGCAGACGCCGAGCCGCACCGACACGAGTTCGGGGATCGACGGCGCCGCTCCCCGGGCGAAGCGCTGGGTGATCGGGCCGAACAGCATGCGCGATGCGGACAGGAAAGCGTCGCCGTCGGCGACGTCCACATGCCGGGCTGCAACCTGCATGATCTCCTCCTATCGGCTGTCCCGTCTTGACGCGGGCTTGCCTGACACCAGCGGTACACGCGAAGGCGACGTACCGAAAGGGAAGTTAACACGCTAATCATCGTCGCGGCAATGACCGTGGCCCTTTATTCGGCCCGCAGCCTGCCGTAGCGGCCGAGCACCTCGACGAGCTCGGCATGATCGATGGCCGCGACATATCCGCGGTCCCATTTCGTGCCGCCCATCGGCCTGGCGGCAACCATGGCGTTCAGCACGGCTTCCTCGACCGCCTGCACGGCAGCCTCGTAGACCTGGTCGATCCGCTCGTCGTTGAGCATCTCCAGATTGGCGAAACCCGGCGCCTGATGCGGCAGGTCCCGTGCGTTGGCGACGGAGAAGGCGAGGAAGATGTCGCCCGAGCCGTTGCCGCCCATCGTGCCGGTGCGGCCGATGCCCAGCCCGCCGCGCCGCGCCAACCGCTTCAACTGATGGGGCAGGAGCGGCAGGTCGGTGGCGATGACGACGATGATGGAGCCGCGCTCGCCCGTCTTGCCGAACAGGAGGTTCTCGCGCAGGTGCCGGCCGACCGGCGCGCCGAGCACGGTCAGCCAGTCGCGGATGCCGAAATTGGCCTGCACCAGCACGCCGACCGTGCCGATGCGGCCGTCGATCTCGACCCGCCGCGAGGCGGTGCCGGTGCCGCCCTTGAACTCGTAGGCGATCATGCCGGTGCCGCCGCCGGTGTTGCCCTCGGCCACCGGCCCGCCGGTCGCATTGTCCAAGGCGGCAAACACGTCCGCCTCGCCGACCGGCTGACCGTTGATGTCGTTGAGCAGGCCGTCATAGGTCTCGGCCACCACCGGCATCAGCCATAGCGGTTTGTCGGCGCCATAGGTGTCGGGATAGCGGGTGAGCATCCATTTGACGGCGGCGTGGTGCGCCATGCCGACGGCATGCGTGTTGGTGATCAGCACCGGGCCGACGAAATAGCCGCCGTCCTCGATCCAGTGGCTGCCGGTCATCTCGCCGTTGCCGTTGAAGCGGTTGATACCAGCAAAGACGGGCCGGGGCGAGGGGGCGTCGGCATGCGGCAGGATCGCGGTGACGCCCGTGCGCACAAGCTTGTCACGACCGGGCCGGGGTTCGGTCTCGATGATGGTGCGCAGGCCGACAGCGATGCCGGGCACGTCGGTGATGGCGTTCAGGGCGCCGGTCGCGCCGGAAAAATCCAGCCCGAGGTCGCGGGCGCGGATCGGTTGCGTCTGGTCGGTCATGAAAATCCTTTCAACCGCGCCGTGAGCGGAAATAGAGGCCGAGCGAGGCGACGGCGAAGGAAAACAAAAGCATCAGCGTGGCGATGGCGTTGATCTCCGGCTTGATGCCGCGCCTCAGCATGCCGAAGATGAAGATCGGCAGCGTCTGGGTGTCGACGCCGGAGATGAAGTAGGTGATGACGAGGTCGTCCATCGAGATGATGAAGGCGAGCAGCGCGCCGCCGATGACGCCGGGCATCGCCTGAGGCAGGATGATGCGGCGGAACGTCGTCCATTCGTCGGCGCCGAGATCGGCCGACGCGTTCTCCAGCGAGCGGTCCATGCCGGCGAGCCGGGCCGAGACGACGATGAAGACGTAGGAGACGAGGAAGCTGCACTGGCCGATGACGATCGTCTTCAGCCCCAGCGAGACGCCGGCGCCGACGAAGAAGATCAGCAATGCGATGCCGAGCACGATGTCGGGCATCAGCATCGGTGCGAACAGAAGCACGCGGTAGAACTTCTTGCCGAGGAAGTTGAAGCGGTAGAGGCCGAGCGCGGTTGCGGTGCCGAGCACCGTGGCGATGGTGGTGGTGAAGGCGGCCACCGTCAGGCTGTTGCGCAGCGCGTTCAGAAGCTGCTCGGTCGATTCGATGTAGAGGGCGTTTTCGGAAACCGTGTTCTTGAGGCCGAAGATCTGGCGGTACCAGTCGAAGGTGAAGCCGGACCAGTTCATCATGTTGATCGGGTCCGAATTGAACGAATAGGCGACGATCAGCACGATCGGCAGGTAGATGAAGGTGAAGAACAGGATCGTATAGCCGAACAGGCCGACGACACCGACATTACGGAGCGAACCCATGGGCGGACCTCAGCGCAGCACGGGCGCGTCGTCGCCGCGACGCGCCTCGAAACGGATGTAGAAGAACAGGATCGCCAGCACCGCCGCCATCACCAGCATGGCGAGCGCCGCGCCGAATGGCCAGTTGCGGGCGCCGAGGAACTGCTGCTCGATCAGGTTGCCGAGCATCATCACCTTGGCGCCTCCGAGCACGGCCGGCACGATGAAATTGCCGAGCGCCGGGATGAAGACGATGATCGAGCCGCCGACGACGCCGGGCAGCGTCAGCGGGAAGATCACCCGCCAGAAGGTCTGGAAGCCGTTGGCGCCGAGGTCCTGCGAGGCGCGCACCAGCGACCAGTCGAGCTTCTCGACGCTGGCATAGACCGGCAGGAACATGAAGGGGATGAACACGTAGACCATGCCGACGATGATCGCGCCCTCGGTGTAGATCAGTTCCAGTGGATGCGAGACGATATGCAGGCCGGTCAGCACCATGTTGGCGAAGCCGGTCTTCTTCAGGATCAGCACCCAGATGAACAGCCGCACGATCAGGCTGGCGAAGAAGGGCAGGGTGATGAGGAAGAGCGCGAAGTTCTTCCAGCGGTCGGGCAGGCGGCTGATCTGGAAGGCGGCCGGGTAGCAGACCAGAAGCGTGGCGGCGACGGTGATCAGCGCGATCTTCAGCGAGCGCAGGAAAATGGCGATGTAGACGGGGTCGTAGTCCTCGAATTCGGGATTGGCGAAGCCGAGGATGCGGCCGTAGTTGTCGGGATAGAACGCCCATTCGGCGCCGCCGTAGAGGCCGGGCTCCAGGAAGGAGTAGACCAGCATGATGAGGAGCGGGCACAGGAAGAAGATGGCGAGGAAAGCAGACGCCGGGCCGAGCAGTATGCCGAGCTGAGTGCGCCGGCGGCCGCGCAGGGTGGACGCGCTCATGCCGCCATCTCCGCTGCCGCCTGCGTGCCGTCGGCGGGCAGGAGGTGGACGGCGGCTGGATCGTAGCCCAGCCGAGCCTTGCCGTCGGCTTCGGCCGATGCGACGTCCGCTTGCCGCACGGCGGCGATGATGGCGACGATCTTGCGGCCGGACGGCGTGTGGCCGTGGATCTGGAAGTTGAGGCCGGTGAAGACGACCTGCTCGATGTCGATCCCGATCGTCGGCCCCTTCGCGCCTGCGCCGACCAGCGAAAACTGTTCGGGCCGGATCAGCGCCGTGGCGGCCGCGCCGTCGCCCGGTTTCCAGCCGCCCGAGCAGGCCGCCTCGATCTGCAGCCCGTCGGCGGTCGCGACCAGGGTGTTGCCGCCGCTGCGCGCCGCCGTGCCCTCGAACAGGTTCGAGGCGCCGATGAAGCTTGCGACGAAGGCGTTGGTCGGCCGGTCGTAGACGGTGCGCGGCGTATCGATCTGCTGGATCACGCCCTTGTTGAGCACCGCCAGCCGGTCGGACATGGTCAGCGCCTCCTCCTGGTCGTGGGTGACGAAGATGAAGGAGATGCCGAGCTCCGCCTGCAAGGTCTTCAGTTCGATCTGCATGGCCTGGCGCAGGTTGCGGTCCAGCGCCGACAGCGGCTCGTCGAGCAGGAGCAGCTTCGGGCGCGCGATGATGGCCCGCGCCAGCGCCACGCGCTGCTGCTGGCCGCCGGAGAGCTGGCGCGGCAGGCGGTTCTCCAGCCCCGCCAGGCCGACCAGTTCGAGCGCGGCACCGACGCGCTGGTTGCGCTCCTTGCGTTCGGTGCCGGCTATGTCCAGCGCATAGCCGACATTGTTGCCGACGTTCATGTGCGGGAACAGCGCGTAGTTCTGGAACACGGTGTTGACGGGCCGCCGGTGGGGCGGGCGGTCGCTGACGTCTTCACCGTCGATGCGCACCTTGCCGCCATCGAGCTGGACGAAACCGGAGATGGCGTGGAGCAGGGTGGTCTTGCCGCAGCCGGAGGGGCCGAGCAGGGTGAGGAACTCGTTGCGCTCGACGTCGAGGTCGATGCCTTGCAGCGCCGTGATGGTTCCGCCTTCGGGCAATGAAAAGGCCTTCGTCGCCCGTTCGAGCTGAACGATGTGTGCTCCCATGCGATCCCCGCTTGCAGAATGTTATTCTGATATCTGTTGTTTATTTTCGTTACCTTGATATCATTAACATGTGAATGTCAATGGACGGGGAGCATCCCGTCGACGGGCGGGGCGCCGGCGGAGGACGTTGCGGCGGTCCCGACCCTAGCGGAGGAGTGACTATGAAAAAGGATTACGGGACCGGATTCACGGTACCGGCGCGCCGGGGGCCGACGCGTCGGGCCGTGGTGCGTCGGCTGACGGGCATCGTCTGCGCCACGGCGCTGACCGCGGCGGTGGGGCTGTTTACGGCACCGGCCAGCGCGGAGGGGCAGCTCAACATCTACAACTGGGGCGAATACATAAATCCCGAGGTGCTGAAGAAGTTCGAGACGGAGACCGGCATCAAGGTCAAGCTGGACACCTATTCGTCCAACGACGAGATGCTGGCTAAGGTGCGCACCGGCGACACCGGCTACGACATCGTGTTCCCGTCCGTCTACATGCAGGACATCATGGCCAACCTGGACCTGCTGGAGAAGACCGACATCAACCAGTACGAGGGCTTCAAGAACATCGATCCGCAGTTCCTGCGGGCCAAGACCGACCCCAAGGGCGAATACTGCCTGCCCTATGCCTGGGGCACGGTGGGCATCGGCTACAACCGCAAGGTGCTCGGCAAGGACATCACCGGCTGGAAGGACCTGATCGAGACGGTGAAGGCTAAGAACCTGAAGTTCGCCCTGCTCGACGACATGCGCGAGGTGCTGGGCGTCGGCCTGATCCTCAACGGCAAGTCGGTCAACTCGACCGACCCGGAGGACCTCAAGCAGGCCGCGCAGACCATCATCGACATGAAGCCCTATGTCGCGGCCTTCACCTATGAGAGCCGGCCGATGGTGTGGGCGGGCGACATCGCCGCCGCCCATTATTTCGTCGGCGCGATGATCGACGTGTTCCAGGACCCGACGACGCTCGGCTATGTCATTCCCGAAGAGGGCGCGACGATGTACCAGGAGGACATCTGCGTTTTGAAGACGGCGCCGAACAAGGAAAACGCCAAAAAATTCCTGGAGTTCTACACGCAGCCGGAAGTGGCGGCGCTCAACATCGCCCAGCAGACCAACGGCACGCCGAACGTGCCGGCGCGCGCGCTGGAGCCCGAGAAGATCAAGAACTCGCAGGAGATCAACCCGCCGCAGGACGTCATGAAGCGGTTGCAGATCTTCGTCGACCTCGGCGCCGACATCCGCAAGTATGACCGCATGTGGACGACGATCAAGACGGCACAGTAGCAACCTCAACCTGATGGCGCGGCCGGGGCCTCTTTGAGACCGGCCGCGCCGCCTAAGGATACGACAGATGGCGAGAGACATTGCGGCGAAACTGAAGTCTCCCGACGCCCGGCAGACCAAATCCGACGTGCTGATCGCCAACTACATCGAGCGCAATCTGGCCGAACTGCCGTTCGAGACGGCGAAGTCGATCGCCCAGAATGTCGGCGTCAGCCAGATGACGGTCGGCCGTTATCTGCGCCGTCTCGGCTATGGCGGCCTCGACGAGTTGAAGCGCGAGATGCGCCAGAGCGCGCACCGCACAGGCTGGCAGGTCAAGGGCAATTTCGAGCGGCTGCGCCGGGACGCGCGCGACGGCAAGCTGATCGCGGCGCTTATCCAGCAGCAGATCGACGATCTCGGCCATATCTACGAGATCACCATGTCGCCGCAGTGGAACCAGGCGATCGACCTTTTGATCGGCGCCGAGGAGGTATTCATCGCCGCCTACCAGAACGTGCGCGGCGTGGCGCAGTATTTCGCCAGCCAGCTTTCCTACGCGCGGCCGCGCGTCGAGTTCGTCGACGGGCTTAACGGCACCTATGTCGAGGTGCTCGACGGCAGCGTCGAGAACCGCTGCCTGTTCCTGTTCGACGTGCGCCGTTTCGCCAACAAGGCCCGGCCGCTGGCGGAGGAGGCGCGCGCGGCCGGCGTCAAGGTCATCCTGTTGACCGACGACGCCTGCGTGTGGGCGCAGGACGTTTCCGACGTCGCGCTCGTCATGCCGGGGGCGCGCGGGCCGCTGTGGGACGGGGCGGCCATCACCGTGTCTCTGATGGACCTGATGATCTCCCACGTCATCGTCGAACTCGGCGACAAGGTGAACCAGCGCGTCGACCGGCTGACCCGCCTGCAAGATGTGTTCGGCGACTTCGAAAGCTGACAGACCGTCAGGGTGCCGGCAGCGGTTCGCCGGTGAGGCGGGCGGCGATCTCGCGCGCGGCGGCCATGACCGCGCCTGCCTGCGCGGCCGCCGTGGCGTCGTCGACGCGCGACAGCGGCGAGGCGATGGACAGCGCGCCGATGGCGTGGCCGTCGGCGCCGAGGATGGGGGCGGCGATGCTGTGCACGCCGTCCTCGTAGCCCTGGGCGCTGCGCGAATAGCCGCGCGCCGCCGCCAGCCGAATCTGGTCGGCGAGGTTGGCGCGATCCGTCAGCGTGTGAGTGGTGAATCTTTCCAGCGGCTTGTCGAGATAAGCTTCCGTTACGGCTGAACGGGAGAAGGCGAGAAAGGCGAGACCGGACGCGGTGCCGTGCAGCGGCAGGATCTGGCCGGCGTTGACGTTGACGCGGTTGGCCTTCGCCGACAGTTCGACATGCACGGTCAGCAGCGCGCCGGCACTGAATTCGGAGAGGTGCGCGGTCTCGCCGGTCGCGGCTGCCAGGTCCTTCATCACGGGTGCGGCGATGCGGGCGAAGGGGAAGTTTGCGTCGCGGATGCGGGCGAGCCGCGACAGGCCGGCGCCCAGCCGGTAGCGCCGGCTTGCCGGCTCCTGCTCGATCAGCCGATGCGTCGCCAGCGCGACCAGCAGGCGCCGTGTCGTCGCCTTGTCCAGCTTCGACCGGCGCGCCAGTTCCGACAGGCCGATCTCCGGCTCGGCCATGGTGAACAGTTCCAGCAGCGAGGCTGCCTTGCCAACGGTGCTCACTCCAGCGCCTCCATCCGATTCCGCGAGATAGTTCGCGTGTGAATTAACTTGACAGCGATTTTCGTCGCCGTCAGTCTGAGGTACTATACAAAATAGCGGTTCAAATAGTGAACCTTTATTTTGCGACTGTTACCGTCATCCGTAGGAGGAAGCGTTGACGGCAAGTGCCATGCAGCAGTCCGTGCCGGAGACGATCGATCGGCTGATCGACCGGGAGCAGGAGCGCTTCCGGCGCACCCATCCGCGCTCGTTCGAGGACTGGCGGAAAGGGCAGGCGCATTTCCTCTATGGCGGGCCGTCGCACTGGATGCGGCGCTGGGCCGGCGGTTTTCCCGTCTATGCGGCCGAGGCGAAAGGCGCCCATATCCTTGACGTCGATGGCAACGACTATGTCGATTTCGCGCTGGGCGACACCGGCGGCATGTGCGGCCATGCGCCCGAGGCGGTGACGGAAGCGGCGGTGCGGCAGCTTCGGCGCGGCACCACCATGATGCTGCCGACCGAGGACAGCCTGTGGGTGGGGCAAGAGCTTTCGCGCCGCTTCGGCCTGCCTTACTGGACGCTGACCACGTCTGCCACCGACGCCAACCGCGGCGCCATCCGCATCGCGCGGATGATCACCGGCCGGCCGAAGGTGCTGGTCTTCTCCGGCTGCTATCATGGCGGCGTCGAGGAGGCGCATGTCGAGATCCGCGACGGCAAGGTCGGCCTGCGCAACATGATCCACCCCAACGGCGTGAACCACGCCGCCGTCTCGAAAGTGGTGGAGTTCAACGACGTCGAGGCGCTGGAGCGGGCGCTGGCGGATGAGGACGTCGCCTGCGTGCTGACCGAGCCGCTGATGACGAATTTCGGCATGATCCCGGTCGCCGACGGTTTTCACGACGCCCTGCGCGAAATCACCCGGCGCACCGGCACGCTGCTGATCATCGACGAGACGCACACCATTTCCAGCGGTCCCGGCGGCTATACGGCGCTGCACGGGCTGGAGCCGGACATGCTGGTGGCCGGCAAGGCCATCGCCGGCGGCATTCCGGCCGGCATCTTCGGCACCTCGCAGGCGGTGGCCGAGCGGCTGTGGAAAATCGTGCCGAAGGTCGATCCGCGTGTGCGCCAATCGGCGCATCTCGGCATCGGCGGCACGCTGGCCGGCAATGCGCTGACTGTGGCGACGATGCGCGCGGTGCTGGAGCATGTGCTGACGCCGGCCAATTTCGAGACGATGATCGCCAACGCTTCGAGACTGGCGGACGCCGCGCGCCATGTCATCGAGACGCATCAATTGCCCTGGCACGTGACGCAGACCGGTGCGCGCGCGGAAATCATGTTCATGCCGCTGCCGCCGAAGAACGGCGCCGAGGTGATCGCCAGCCGGCGCGGCGATCTGGAGACGCTGCTGCATGCCTTCTACATGAACGAGGGCATATTGGTGACGCCGTTCCACACCATGTTCCTGATGTGCCCAGCAACCTCCGCCGAAGACGTGGACCGCCATAGCCAAGTGTTCTCGCGCTTCGTCGATCTCGTGCGCGAAGCGGGCGTGGTCTGAGCGATGGCGCAGCCCTTCGACCTTTCCGGCAGGACGGCGCTGGTGACCGGCGGCGGGCGTGGCATCGGCGCCGCCATCGTCACGCGGCTGGCCGAGGCGGGCGCTTTCGTCGTCATCGCCAACCGCACGCTGGATGTCGCCGAGGCTCTGGCCGAGGACTTGCGCGCGCGCGACCTGTCGGCGCGAGCCGTGCCGTTCACCGGGCTCGGCCGGGCCGATCTCGCCCGGCTGGTGAAGGACGCGGCAGGCGAGGGCGAAAAACTCGATATCGTCGTCCACAATGCCGGCGGCTGTCCGTGGGCGACGATTGACGAGATGGACGAGGACAGGCTGGAAGAGGCGCTGGCGCTCAACCTGAAGGCCTGCTTTTGGCTGGCGCAGGCGGCTGCGCCCGTCATGCGCGCCAACCGCTTCGGCCGCATCCTCGTCACTTCGTCGGTGTCGTCGCGGCAGGCGATGGGTGGCGGCGTCCACTATTCGGCGGCCAAGGCCGGCGTCAACGCCTTCATCCGGGGCGCCGCCTTCGAGTTCGCGCGCGACGGCATCACCGTCAATGGCGTCGAGCCGGGTTTTGTCGAGAAGCCGGGGCGCGGCACGATGAGCCGGCCCGAGACGATGGCGAAGATCGGCCGCTTCATCCCGATGGGCCATTTCGGCGAGGCCGACGACATCGCCTTCGCCATGCTCTATCTCGCCTCCGAACAGGCGAAATACGTCACCGGCCAGACCATCGTGGTGGACGGCGGCCTGGTGCTTCCCGAAACAGGTTTTGCCGTCGAAAGCCAGTGGGGGCCGGCATGAGCGGCCGGCTCGCAGGGCGCAAGGCGCTGGTGACGGGGGCCGCGACCGGCATGGGGCGCGCTACCGCCGAGCTTTTCGCGCGCGAGGGCGCGGCGGTCGTGCTGTTCGGCCACGGCGGTTCGAAGCTCGCCGAAGCGGCTGCGGCCAGCGGCGGGATCGCCGTTCATGGCGATATTTCCGAGGGCGCTGACGTCGCTGCCGCTGTCGAAGCCTGCGGCGGGCGGCTGGATATCGTCGTCAACGCCGCCGGGCTGATGATCGAGGACGAGCCTGAAAGCGTATCCGACGAGGATTGGGAACGCAGCTTCGCCGTCAACGTCACAGGTGCCATGAAGCTGTGCCGCGCGGCCCTGCCTCTGCTCAAGCGGCAGGGCGGGGCGATCGTCAACATCGCCTCTGTCGGCGCCTTCAATGCTGCCGCGCAGAACGCCGCCTATTCGGCCAGCAAGGCGGCGCTCGTCTCCTACACCCGCAGCCTCGCCTTCGCGCACGGACCTGACGGCATCCGCGCCAACGCGGTGGCGCCGGGCTGGGTGCGCACGCCGATGAGCGAACAGGAGATGCGCGAGGCCGCCCATCGCAACGGCTCGACGCCCGAGGCCGAGTTCGCCGCGCTGACGAAGCGCATTGCGCTCAGGCGCGTGGCCGAGCCGGCCGAAATCGCATCGTGCTGCCTGTTTTTGGCGTCGGACGAGGCATCCTTCGTCACCGGCGCGGTGCTGGTGGCGGACGGCGGCGGCCGGCCGCCGACACAGAACAGGGCGGTGTGACGGCGCGGGAGGAGCGCCGCACAAACCGGAAGATCGAGGGAGGAGTTCGAGAATGTCCAACAAGCCAGCCGCCGCCGATCTCGTGGTGCTGAACGGCCGTGTCTATACGGTCGACAGCGCGCGCTCCTGGGCGAGCGCCTTCGCCGTGCGCGGCGGGCGCATCATCGCAGTGGGCGACGAGGCGGCGGTGAAACCGCTCATCGGCGAGGGGACCCGCGTGCTCGACCTCGAGGGACGCATGGCGATGCCGGGCATCGTCGATGTCCACACCCACATGATGATGGGCGGGCAGGCGGCTCTGTTCGAACTGCGCCTGTCCAACATGGAGCGCCGCGACGGCATCCTGAAGAAAGTGCGCGAAGCGGCCGAGAAGACGGCGGAAGGCAAGTGGGTGATCGGCGCGCAATGGGGCAGCGACCTGATCGCCACCATCAACACCGAGGAGTCGCTTCGCCTGCTTGACGAGGCAAGCCTTGGCCGGCCGGTGCTGCTGCGCGACGACACCTATCACAACCGCTGGGTCAATACGGCGGCGATGCGGCTCGCCGGTGTGACTGCCGCCAATGCCGATCCGGAGCAGGGCAGCTTCGGTCGTGACCCGAAAACCGGCGCGCTGACCGGGCTGATGATCGAATCGGCTTCCGGCATGATCGAGCGCGCCATCGTCTCGTCCGGCCACTACACGGACGAGATGGATCGCGCGGCTATGGCGCATTCCATCGCCACTTTGAACCAGCACGGCGTCACCGCCTTCCTCGACGCCGCCGCCATGCAGCCGGTGATGGCGGCGCTGAAGGGGCTGGATGATCGCGGCGAACTGACCGCCTGGGCGTGCGCCGCCATGCCGGTGACGGAACCGTCCTTCATGTTCGGCATCGCCGGCGAGGAGCTTTTCGCGCTGCGCGAGACGTTCCGCAGCGCCCATGTCAGGCCCGACTTCACCAAGGTCTTCCTCGACGGCGTGCCGGGCGCCCGCACCGCCGCCTTCCACGAGCCCTATACGCCCGACCCGGTGCTCGGCTGCTGCTTCCGCGGCACGACGCTGGCAAGCGTGCCGGAACTGGTGCGCTGGGTCGGCCGCTGCGAAAAACTCGGCCTGTCGGTGAAGATCCACTGCGCCGGCGATGCGGCCGTGACCCAGGCGCTGGACGCCATCGACGTCGTGCGTTCCTTCAACGGGCCGACGAAGCTTACCCACCACATCGCCCACGCCAGCTATATCGCGCCGGCGGACATCAGGCGCTTCGCAGAACTTGGCGTGGCGGCGGACCTGTCGCCCTTCATCTGGTATCCGACCGCCTTCCTCGAAGGCCACAAGCAGACGATGGGCGTGGAGCGCGCCACCCGCTTCTGGCCGAACCGCGACCTGCTTGCCGCCGGGACGCTGATGGCCGGTGGCTCCGACTGGCCGGTCATCCCCAATCCCGACCCGTGGAACGGCATGGAAGGGCTGGTGACACGCCAGAACCCGTCCGGCGATTTCGCCGGCGAGTCGCTGTGGCCCGAGCAGGCGCTGGATATCGCGACGGTGCTGGAAATCTTCACCATCAACTCCGCCCGCGTGATGGGCCTCGACGGCACCATTGGTTCGCTGGAGATCGGCAAGTCGGCCGACTTCATCGTGCTCGAACGCAACGTGCTGGACGTGCCGTCCGACGAGATCGCCGACACCAAGGTGCTTTCGACCTGGTTCGAGGGGAGGAAGGTCTATGAGCGAGGCTGACGCCGCCAGAATCCCCGTCACGGTGCTGACCGGCTTCCTCGGCAGCGGCAAGACGACCCTGCTCAACCGGCTGCTGCGCAGGCCCGCCATGGCGGGGGCGGCGGTGATCGTCAACGAGTTCGGCGAAGTGGGGCTGGACCATCTGCTGATCGAGGCGAGCGAGGAACAGTTCACGCTCCTCGACAACGGCTGCGTATGCTGCACGGTGCGTGGCGACCTGGTCGAGACGTTGAAGGAACTGGAGCGCAGGAGCCGCGAAGGTGAGACGCCGCCGCTCCGTCGCGTCGTCATTGAGACGACGGGGCTGGCCGACCCGGCGCCGATCCTGCACACGCTAATCGCCGAGCCGGAGCTTGCGGCAGGCTTCCGTGTCGGCGGCGTGGTGACCACCGTCGATGCCGTCAACGGCTTCGCGACGCTGGGGCGTCATGCCGAGGCGGCCAAGCAGGTCGCCGTGGCCGACCATCTGCTCGTCACCAAGACGGACCTCGCTTCGCCGGAAACCGTGCAGGCGCTCGGCCGGCGGCTGGATGCGCTGGCGCCGACCGCCACCCGCGGCATCGCCAGCAACGGCGAGGCGAATTTCGCGGCGCTGGACGCGTTAGCCGAAGACGGTGCGGATAAAGCGGCGCGGCTCGCCGCATGGCTGGAGAAGGCAGCCGATCTGCCAGTGCATGAGCACCATCATGACTGCGGGCCGGACTGCGACCACGACCATTCCCGCCACCATCACCACGCACACGACCACGGCATCCGTTCCTACAGCTTCGTCATCGACGGGCCGGTGGAGTGGGCGTCCTTCGCACGCTGGCTGGACTATGTCGCCATGCTGAAGGGCGAGGACATGCTGCGCATGAAGGGGCTGGTCTGTCGCGCCGACGATCCGGCGCGGCCGATGGTGGTGCACGGCGTGCAGCACGTGTTCCACCCGCCGGTTCGGCTTGCCGCATGGCCGTCAAGCGACCATCGCACGCGGCTGGTGTTCATCGTGCGCGGCATACCGCGCGAGACGATCGAAAAGACGCTTGTGAAATTCGCCGGCATCGATCCCGGCAGCATCGATCCGCCGATCCGTTCGGCGGCATGAGGGAGTGAACACAATGGGAGTGAGCAACATGACGTGGAAATCAAGCCTGCTTGCGGCGTCGCTCGCCGCCCTTGGCCTCGGCGCGATGGCGGGAGGTGCCTCGGCCGCCGGCCCGACCTGTAGCGGCGGCGCCATCAAGGTCGGCGCCGTCTCGACCATCACCGGACCGGCCGACTTCAGCGAGGTGCCGAAGGCGACGCAGGCCGCCTTCGACGCGGTCAACGCCGCCGGCGGCATCAACGGCTGCAAGATCGACTACACCATAGCCGACGACAAGGCGGACCCGGCCGTGGCGGCGCAGGCGGCGCGCGACCTGATCGACAACAAGGAAGCCGTGGCGCTGGTCGGCTCGGCCAGCCTGCTCGACTGCGCCGTCAACGGCGCCACCTACGCCCGCAAGGACATCCGCTCCATCCAGGGGCTCGGCGTCGACGCCGCCTGCTTCTCCTCGCCCAACATCGCGCCCGTCAATGTCGGTCCTTTCACGCTGACGACGGCGGTGGGCTACTATGCCACCAACGTGCTCAAGGCCAAGAAGCTCTGCGCCTTCTTCATCATCATCGGCGGCACGCAGGAAGCCTACAAGAAAGGCATCGAGGACTGGGAAAAGATCTCCGGCCAGAAGATCCACCTGCTCGATCTCACCCTGCCGTTCCAGGGCGATCTGACGCCATATGTCATCAAGGCGCGCGACGCAGGCTGCGATACGGTGCTGACCAACCAGGTCGAGCCGCAGGTGGTGCAGCTCATCAAGACGGTCGACGCGCAGAAGATCACCGGCATCAACTGGCTGTTCCTCGCCCCCGGCTACACCGAGCAGGTCGCCAAGGCGCTGGCTGATTCGCCGCAGCCGATCTATGCCGGTACCGAGTGGGAGCCCTACACCGAGACGGACTCGGCCGCCAACGCCGAATGGGTCGCCGACATGAAGAAGGCGAACCGGCCGCTCACCGCCTTCTCGCAGGGCGGCTACCTCGCCGCGCAGATGTTCCTGAAGGTCGTCGGCGGCATCGACGGCGAGGTGACGCGCGACAGCGTCAACGCGGCTCTGCTGAAGATGCAGCCGATCTCCAATCCGCTCGCCGGTTCGCCCTACGTGTTCGGCGAGGCCAAGACGCATTCGCCGATGCGGGCCACCAAGGTGATGAAGCTCGACAAGGGCAAGTGGACGGTGGAGACGGCGGACTGGGTGCACCTGCCGGATACCAACTAGGCTTTCCGGCTGGACTTCCTCCCTGGGGCGGCGGCAGCGTCCGCCGCCCGCTTTTTCTCACAGGACGGGTCATGGATGCATTGCTCACATCCGCGGTGGCGGGACTGACGGCCGGAGGGACATACGCTCTCCTCGGCGTCTGCGCCGTCTTCACCTACCGACTGGTCTCGGTGGTCAATTTCACCGGGGCAGCGATCGGCACGGCGGGAACTTTCGCGCTGATTGCGCTGACGGAAGCGGGTTACCCGACCTGGCCTTCGGTGCTTGCGGGCATTCTCGTCGGCGCGTTCGTCGGCGTGGCCATCGGCTACGTCATGACCCGCTGGTTCGCCGAATCCAGCGCCTCGACCAAGGCGGCCGTCACGGTCGCGCTGCTGGTCGGGCTGATCGCCGTTGGCTTGCGGCTGACCGGCGGGCAGCACCCGCATGTGATGCCGGAGCTTTTTCCCGGCTCGGCCTTCCGCATGGCCGGCGTGGAAGTGACCTTCGCCTCGGTGCTGACGATCGGGCTGGCGGTGCTGTTCACGGTGCTGTCCGACCTGTTCCTGAACCGCACGGGCGTCGGCCTGCATCTCAGGGCGTTGTCGGACCGGCCGATGGCGGCCGAACTGCTCGGCGTCAAGGTGCAACTGCTGTCGCTGCTGGTGTGGGGGCTGACGGGCGCCTTCACCACCTTCGCGCTGATGATCATCGCGCCGCAGCGCTCGCCCAATTTCATGACGCTCAGCCTGCTGGTGGTGCCGGCGCTGGCGGCCGCCCTTGTCGGCCTGTTCCGCAGCTTCTGGCTGACGCTGGCCGGCGGCATTCTGCTCGGCGTCATCGAAGGCATGGCGAGCACGGTGGATTCGATCAGCCAGTACCGCAGCGCCATTCCCTTCCTGGTGGTGCTCGCCGTGCTTTTGTGGTCGCAGAGGGAGGCCCGCTGGGATGACGCGCGCTAGCCTCAGAGCCTCGCTGGCGCTCGTCGTCGCCCTTGCCGTTGGCGGCGCGGCGGTCGTCGGCCTGTTGCCGTCCTACTGGGTGTTCCTCGCCACTTCGGTGCTGATCACCGGCGTCGCGCTGCAAAGCCTCGGGCTGGTCGCCGGCCGCACCGGCATGATCGCGCTGTGCCAGATGTCGTTCGCCGGCGTCGGCGCGTGGACGGTCGGCTATCTCAATCTTGCCGAGGCACCGGGCGGGTTGACTGTCTGGATCCTGCTCGGCGGGCTGGCGGCGGTGCCGTTCGGCGTCGCCATCGGGCTCCCGGCGCTGAGGCTGCGCGGCATCAACCTCGCCATCGTCACGCTGTCCTTCGCCACCGCCTTCGACACCATTCTCGCCACCATCACCTATCCGGGGCAGACGACCTTCCTGCAAGTGCCGCGGCCGGCGCTGTTCGACAGCGACGGCGGCTATTTCGTCTTCGTGCTGATCGTCTATGCCGTCATCGCGGTTGCGCTGGAATTCCTCGCCCGTTCGCGGCTCGGCGCCTCCTGGCTGGCGGTGCGGCATTCGGAGCGTGCGGCCGCCGCCCATGGGGTGAGCATCGCCGCCTCCAAGCTCTCGGCCTTCGCCATCTCGGCCTTCATCGCCGGCATTTCCGGCGGGTTGCTCGCCGGCTATCTCGGCACGCTGGTGGCCGAGAATTTTTCGATGATGGCGTCCCTCAGCCTCTATGCGGTGGCGGTGATGACCGGCGCGCATTTCGCCGAGGGCGCCATCATCGGCGGGTTGCTGGTGGTGATGTTCCCGGAAATCCTGCGCCGCTTCGACCTGCCGCAGGACATCGGCAACGTGCTGTTCGCCATCGGCGCGACGCAGGCGCTGTCGACCGGCGAGACGATGAGCGAGACGTTCCGCCGGCTGGCCCGCAAGCTCAGGCCGGCTCGCAGGACCAAGGTTGCCGACGCGCCGGTGTCGGACCTGCCTGCACCTGTCGCCCATGCGGTGCCGGTGGCGCTGGAGATCGACAATCTCAGCGTCCGCTATGGCAGCGTGGTGGCGCTGGACCATGTCAGCCTGAAGGTTCCGGCCGGCACGGTGGCCGGACTGATCGGCCCCAACGGCGCGGGCAAATCTACCTTCATCGATGCGGTGACGGGTTTCCTACACGCCTATGACGGCAGCGTGAAGCTGGCCGGTGCGGCGCTCGAGGCCCGGCCGGCGCATCTGCGTGCCCGCGCCGGCGTGCGCCGCACCTGGCAGACCAACCGCATCGCGCCGGAACTGACGGTCGGCGGCTACCTGAACCTTGCGGCGAAGGGGCTGACGCAGGCCGAGATCGAGGCGGTTCTCGACTGGCTCGATTGCCCCGATCCCGAGGTGCCGGTGACGACGGTCGATGCCGGCACGCGGCGCCTGCTGGATGTCGCCGGCGTCGTCGCCGCACGACCGGCGGTGGTGCTGCTGGACGAGCCGGCGGCGGGGCAGTCGCATGAGGAGTCGGTGCGGCTGGGCCAGCGCATCGCGCAGATTCCAAAACTGTTCGGCTCGGCCGTGCTGCTGGTCGAGCACGACATGGACCTCGTGCGCTCGGTCTGTTCCGAAATCACGGTGCTGGACTTCGGCAAGGTCATCGCCTCCGGCCCGCCGGCGAAAGTGCTCAGCGAGCCGGCGGTCAAGAAGGCCTATCTCGGCATCGAGGAAGAAAGCGTGGCGGCATGAGCAGGCTCGTCGTTTCCGATCTGAGCGTGAACCGGGTGGAACTGCCGGTCGTCTCTCAAGTGAGCCTGATCGCCGAAAGCGGTGCGATCAGCGTGCTGCTCGGTGCCAACGGCGCCGGCAAGACGACGCTGCTGGAAGGGTTGTCGGGGATCATCCCGGTCGCCGGCGGCAGGATCGAACTGGACGGACGGGAAATCCACAAGGCAAGGCCGGGCCTGCGCTCGCGCGAGGGACTGGCGCATGTCGAGCAGGGGCGCACGGTTTTTCGCCAGTTGACGACAGAGGAAAATCTTAAAGTGGGCCTCAGTCGGGAGGCGGAACTGGCGCAGGCCTACGACCTGTTTCCCGAACTCGTGCAGCGCCGCACGGTTCGCGCGGGCCTGCTGTCCGGTGGCGAGCAACAGATGCTGGTCATCGCGCGCGCCTTGCTGACGCAGCCGAAGGTGCTGCTCATCGATGAGATGTCGGCCGGACTGGCGCCGGTCATCGTCACGCGGCTGATGAACGCCGTGCGGCGGCTGGCCGACGAGGGGCTGGCGATCCTGCTGGTCGAGCAGTTCGCGGCGCTTGCGCTGTCGATCGGCGACCGCGCCTACGTCATGCGGCGCGGCCGCATCGTCCATGACGGCGCGTGCAAGGTGCTGGCCAGAACGCCGGACGAGCTGCACCGGCTCTATCTCGGCACCGAAGCGGCCTAGGTGCCGCAAACTGGACTCGCAAAGCATGGTTTTTGACCATGTGGACAAAACTTCGGCCGCGATCCATAGTTGCCCGGCGGCCCCGCAGAAGGACGCGCCGCGAATCCAAAAGAGGGTCGAACGATGGACAATGGGATGAGGGGCAAGGCGCTGCCGGCCGGGTTGTCGCGGCGTGAGGTGCTGGGGCTGGGCGCTGTCGGCATGGCGGCGCTGGTTCTGCCGCGCTGGGCGTTTGCCGCCGACGAGAAGGTGAAGGTGGCGGCGATCTTCGCCACGCCGATCGAGGAGCCGTGGGACCACCAGATCCACGTCGCGCTGCAGAAGGCCGAGAAGGAACTCGGCATCGAATACAAATGGTCGGAGAAGGTGCAGACCGCCGATTTCGGCCGCGTCATGCGCGAATATGCACAGGGCGGCGCGCAGCTGATCATGGGCGACGCCTTCGCGGCCGAGCGCGAATCCCGCCGCACCGCCAAGCAGTTCCCGAAGACGGCCTTCCTGTTCGGCTCCGGCGCCGGCCCGGCCGAGCCGAATTTCGGCGTCTTCGACAACTGGATCCACGAGCCGGCCTACCTGTCGGGCATGATCGCCGGCAAGATGTCGAAGTCGGGCACGGTCGGCGCGGTCGCGGCGATGGGCATTCCCGAGGTCAACCGTCTGGTCAACGCTTTCTTCGCCGGTGCCCGCGAGGTCAACAAGGACGTCAAGCGCAAGGTCACCTTCATCGGCTCGTTCTTCGATCCGCCGAAGGCGAAGGAGGCGGCCATCGCGCAGATCGACGCCGGTGTCGACGTCATCTATGCCGAGCGCTTCGGCGTCATCGAGGCGGCGCAGGAAAAGGGCGTGTTCGCCATTTCCAACATGTCCGACCAGTCGAGCCTGGCGCCGGACACCGTCATCACCGGGCCGGTGTGGGACATGTATCCGACCGTCGAGCAGGCGGTGAAGCTGGTCAAGGCCGGCGTCTTCACCGCGCAGGACTACGGCGACTTCTCGCGCATGGCCAAGGGCGGCTCGTCGCTGGCGCCCTACCACAAGTTCGACGAGAAGCTGCCCGCGGACGTCAAGGACATAGTCGAGAAGAAGAAGGCCGAGATCCTGGACGGCAACTTCCGCGTCGATGTGGACGAGAACACGCCGACCTCGGATTGAGTCCGATGATTACCCTCTCCCTTGCGGGGAGGGTGGCGAGCGAAGCGAGCCGGGTGGGGTAGTTCAGAATTGAGTGCAATCGTCGCCACTCCCACCCCGATCCGCTTCGCGGATCGACCCTCCCCGCAAGGGGAAGGGCAGACGTGAACTCTCCCCCTCTCATCGAGATGCACGCCATCTCCAAGAGCTTCGGCCCGGTGAAGGCCAACGAGGGCGTCGACCTTGCCGTCGCGCCGGGCGAAATCCTCGGCCTGCTGGGCGAGAACGGCGCCGGCAAGACGACGCTGATGAACATCCTGTTCGGCGCCTACCAGCCGGACGCCGGCGAAATCCTCGTGAATGGCAAGCCGGTCAGCATCCGCAACTCGGCCGATGCCCTAGCCGCCGGCATCGGCATGGTGCACCAGCATTTCCATCTCGCCTCGCGGCTGACGGTTCTGGAAAACCTCCTGATCGGCATTCCGGGCAAGGGCGGACGGCTGGACCGCGCCGGCGCGCTGGCAAGGCTGGACGAGATCGCCCGCAATTATGGTCTGCATCTCGACCCGGACCAGCCGGTGTCCGCGCTTTCCATCGGCGAGCAGCAACGGCTGGAAATCATCAAGGCGCTGTTCCGCCGCGCGCGTCTGTTGATCCTCGACGAGCCGACGGCTGTGCTGGCGCCGAGCGAGGTGGACGGGCTGTTCTCCGCGCTTCGTGCCATGGCGGCGCAGGGGCTCGGCATCATCTTCATATCGCACAAACTCAACGAAGTGCGCGCGCTCACCCATCGCTGCGTCGTGCTCAGGCACGGCCGCGTTGCCGGGCGTGTCGACGTGCCGGCCGAGACGACGGCGCTGGAGATGGCGCAGTTGATGTGCGGCCACGAGATCGTGCCGCCTGAACGTGGCCCTTCCGTGCCGGGCGAAGTCGTGCTGTCGCTCGATGCCGTCTCCACCGGCGGCCACGGCGGCATGCCGCTGCGCGAAGTTACGCTTGCCGTGCGCGAAGGCGAGATCGTCGGCATCGCCGGCGTCTCGGGCAACGGCCAGCGGGCGCTGGCCGACGTCGTTTCGGGCATGCTGAAACCGCAGTCCGGCACGATGGAGATCGCCGGCAAGCGCGTCGCGGCCTTCACGCCGCGCGAGGTGCAGGCGCTCGGCCTTGGCCGCATTCCGGAGGACCGGATGACGACGGGGCTGGTGACGAACCTGCCGCTCGCCGATTCCATGGTGCTGCCGCGCATCGGCACGGAAGCTTTCTCAGCCAAGGGTCTCTTGAAGCCCGGCGCTATCCTTGCCTTCGCCGAAGAGCAGATCAGGGCCTACGACATCCGCTGTCCGGGGCCGATGGTGCGCGCCGGCGCGCTGTCGGGAGGCAATCTGCAAAAGGCGCTGCTGGCGCGGGAACTCGCCTTCGATCCGAAAGTGCTGATCGCCGCGCAGCCGACGCGTGGCCTCGACATTGGTGCGGCGCGCTTCGTGCACGAGAAGTTCCTGGCGCTCAGGGCCAGGCGCTGCGGCATCGTCGTCGTCAGCGAGGACCTGGAAGAACTGCTGGCGCTCAGCGACCGCATCGCCGTCATGTACGAGGGCCGCATCGTCGGCGTTCTCGATTCGGCCGAGGCCAGCGTTTCGCGGCTGGGCATGCTGATGAGCGGGGCAGGGGGGAACGCCTGATGCTACGTCTGGAAGCCCGGCAAAGGACGCCGGCATGGCTGAACCTCACCCTGCCGCTGGTCGCCATCGTCGTCACGCTGATCCTGTGCAGCGGCCTGATCGTGCTGGCGGGCGCGGGCGTGGCGGACGCCTATGGCGTGATGTTCAAGGCCTCGCTCGGCGACAGCTACGCCATCACCGAGACTTTGGTGCGCGCCGCCCCGATGATCTTCACCGGCCTGGCGGTGACACTGGCCTTCCGAGCAAAATTCTGGAACATCGGCGCCGAGGGCCAGCTTCTCGCCGGCGCGATGGCAAGCTGCTTCGTCGGCGCCATCCCGATGCCCGGTCCGCTCGCCATGCTTCTGATGGCGATTGCCGGTGCTGCCGCCGGTGCTGCCGTGGCGCTCATCCCGGCGCTGCTGCGCGTCAGGCTGAAGGTCGACGATGTGGTGAGTTCGCTGCTGCTGAACTCGGTCGTCTTCTATATCCTGATGGCGCTGATCGAAGGGCCATGGAAGGACCCGTTCAGCGGCTATCCGATCTCGCCGCCGATCGAGGATTCGGCCGGCCTGCCGGTGCTGATCGAGGGCACGCGGCTGCATCTCGGCGTGCTTGTGGCGGTGCTGGCGGCACCTCTGGTCTGGCTGCTGATATCGCGCACGGTTCTCGGCTTCCGCATCCGCGTCACCGGCGAGAACCCGGAGGCGGCGCGCTACGGCGGCATCGACGTGCAGCGCGTCATCGTCGTCGCGGCGCTCCTGTCCGGCGCGCTGGCGGGCCTGGCCGGTGTCGGCGAGGTGGGCGGCGTCCATTTCCAGGTGATGAGCGACATCTCGCCGGGCTACGGCTATTCGGGCATCGTCATTGCCATGCTGGCCAGGCTCAATCCGCTCGGCGTCGTGCCGGTCGCTATCTTCCTCGCCGCCGTGATGACCGGCGCCGAAGCGATGTCGCGCGCCACTGGTGTGCCAGCCTTCCTCAGCGACGTCATCCAGGGCACGGCGCTGCTCGCCATGCTGGTGGCATTGCTGTTCACCGCCTATCGCGTGAGGAGGAGCGCATGAGCGCGGTGCTGGAACAGGTCTTCCAGGTCGGCTTCCTCGCCGCCATCATCCGCATCGCCACGCCGCTGGCCTTCGCGACGCTGGGCGAAATGTTCTCCGAACGCGCCGGCGTGCTCAATCTCGGCATCGAGGGCATCATGCTCTTTGCCGCCATGGCAGGCTTCACCGGTGCCTATTTCTCCGGCAGCCTGTGGGTGGGCGTGCTGGCGGCCGTTGCGGTCGGGGCACTGATGGGCGCGTTGCACGCCCTGTTCACCGTCGTGCTCGGCCTGTCGCAGCATGTGTGCGGCATCGGCGTCACGCTGTTTTCCTCCGGCCTTGCCTATTTCCTCTACCGGCTGGTCTTCGGCCAACAGTCCGTGCCGCCCAGCATCAAGGGCTTCCAGCCGGTGCCGATCCCGATCCTGTCCGACATTCCGGTACTTGGACCCGCGATCTTCAACCAGTTCACGCTGGTCTACATGGCGATCCTCGCCATTCCGCTCGCGACTTTCATCCTCTACCGCACGCCATGGGGGCTTTCGGTGCGCATGGTGGGCGAGAACCCGCGTGCCGCCGATTCGGCCGGCGTGTCGGTGATGGCGACGCGGTTCCAGGCAGTCGTGCTAGGCGGCGCGCTGATGGGACTGGCCGGCGCCTTTCTCGTCATGGCGCAGTTCAACGCCTTTACCTTCGGCGTCGTTTCCGGGCGCGGCTGGGTGGCGATTGCGCTGGTGGTGTTCGGCCGCTGGGACCCGTGGCGTTCGGCCGGCGCGGCGCTTTTGTTCGCCTTCGTCGACGCCTTGCAGCTTCGCTTGCAGGCGGCCGGGCTCGGCCACATTCCCTACGAAGCCTTCCTGATGCTGCCCTTCGTGCTCACCATCGTCGCCATGGCCTTCATGTCGCGCAACGCGGTGGCGCCGTCGGCGTTGCTGAAGCCGTTCCGCCGCGAGGAACGCTGAGAGCCTGTTTCGGAATTCGCTCCGGCGGCCATCTGACGGCGTTTTCTGCGCTTCGTTGCTCACGGGCCCAATGTCCGCTGCGCTACGGTTCTCGAAACCACCGCCATATGGCTCGCCGGAGCGAATTCCGAAACAGGCTCCGAGGCGTCTTTTCGCACCTTTGCCTTGTTGTCATGGGCGCGGGCTGCGGTTAGGAAATCAGGATGAGTGTTGTCGGCATGCCTGCTTCGGGCGCGCCGGCTGCGGAGGCGATACGACGCATCGAATAGGCGAGGGCGGATAGAGCATGCGGGACGGCAACCTGTTGGCGGTGCTGATCGTCATGCCCTTCCTCGGCTCCCTTCTGGCCGCGCTCATGACGCCGATGGCGCGCAATGCCGAAGCCTGGCTTTCAGGGCTGGTCGCGCTCGCCGCCTTCTTGGTCGCCGCCTCCTTCTATCCGCATGTCACCGACGGCGGCGTCGTCAAGCAGACGATCGAATGGATACCGGCGCTCGGCCTTTCCTTCACGCTGCGCATGGACGGCTTCGCCTGGATGTTCTCCATGCTGATCACCGGCATCGGCCTGCTCGTCGTCGTCTATGCCCGCTACTACATGTCGCCGAAGGATCCGGTGGCGCGTTTCTATGCCTTCCTGCTTGCCTTCATGGGCGCCATGCAGGGCCTCGTCATCGCCGGCAACCTGATCCTGCTCGCCGTCTTCTGGGAACTGACCAGCGTCTTTTCCTTCCTGCTGATCGGCTACTGGCACCATAACCAGAACGCCCGCGACGGCGCCCGCATGGCGCTGACGCTTACCGGCACGGGCGGGCTCTGCCTGCTCGTCGGCCTGATCCTCATCGGCCACATCGTCGGCAGCTACGACCTCGACGTCGTGCTGGCCTCGGGCGACGCGATCCGTTCGAATCCGCTCTATGTTCCGGTGCTGCTCTTGGTGCTGGCGGGCGCGCTGACCAAGAGCGCGCAGTTTCCGTTCCATTTCTGGCTGCCCAACGCGATGGCGGCGCCGACGCCGGTTTCGGCCTATCTGCATTCGGCGACGATGGTGAAGGCCGGCGTCTTCCTGTTGACGCGCTTCTGGCCGGTGCTGTCGGGCACGCCCGAATGGTTCAATCTGGTCGGCATCGCCGGACTGGCGACGCTGCTGCTCGGCGCCTATTTCGCCATCTTCCAGCAGGACCTGAAAGGCCTGCTCGCCTATTCGACCATCAGCCACCTCGGCCTGATCACGTCGCTGCTCTCCTTCGGCAGCCCGCTGGCGGCGGTGGCGGCGATCTTCCACATGGCCAACCATGCCACCTTCAAGGCGTCGCTGTTCATGGCCGCCGGCATCATCGACCACGAGGCGGGTACGCGCGACATGCGCAAGCTTTCCGGCCTGTTCTCCTTCATGCCGATCACAGCGACGCTCGCCATGGTGGCGAGCGCGGCGATGGGTGGCGTGCCGCTGCTCAACGGATTCCTGTCCAAGGAAATGTTCTTCGCCGAGGCGCTGGAGCAGCACCGGCTGTCGCTGCTCGACAGCGCCGCGCCCTATATCGCGACGCTCGCCGGCGCCTTCGCCGTGACCTATTCGGCACGATTCATCTACACTGTGTTCTTCGGCCCCAAGCCGGTCGACCTGCCGCAGGAGCCGCACGAGCCGCCGCTTCTGATGCGCCTGCCGGTCGCGCTTCTGGTCATCGCCTGCGTCGTTGTCGGCGTCATCCCGGCGGTGAGCATCGGTCCCTTCCTCGACACGGCGGTGACCGCCGTCCTCGGCGACCGCACGCCGGCCTACAGCCTCGTCGTCTGGCACGGCTTCACCACGCCACTCATCATGAGCATGATCGCGCTGGTCGCCGGGCTGGCGCTCTATGCGGCGCTGCACCGCTATCTTGCCGGCAGCGAGGAGGGGGCGCCGTTCTTCCGCCGTTTCAAGGGCCAGCGAATCTTCGAGCGTATCCTGGTCACGGTAAGCTGGCGCTGGGCGCGCGCCATCGAGGCCGTCGTTGCGACGAGGCGCTTGCAGCCGCAGGTGCGGCTGATCGTCGTGGCGGCGATCCTTGCCGGCTTCTGGGCGATGTGGGGCGAGGGCAACCTGATGCCACGCCTGACTGTCCACGGTCTCGATCCGGTGCTCGGTTCGCTGTGGGCCATCGGTGCGGTCTGCGCCGTCTCGGCGGCGATCATGGCCAAGTACCAGCGGCTCGCGGCCCTCATCCTGATGAGCGGGACCGGGCTCGTCACCTGCCTGTCCTTCGTCTGGCTGTCGGCGCCCGACCTTGCCGTCACGCAGCTGCTGGTCGAGATCGTCACCACGGTGCTCATCCTGCTCGGCCTGCGCTGGCTGCCGAAGCGCGACAAGGCGGTGGCCGAGGCCATCGACACGGCGACGCGGCTGAGGCGGCACCGCGATTTCGCCATCGCGCTGGTGGCGGGATTCGGTATCGCCGCGCTCGCCTATTTCGCCATGCTGACGCCGCGACCGCCTTCGGTCGGCGATTTCTACCTGAAGCATTCCTACGCAGAGGCCGGCGGCACCAACGTCGTCAACGTCATCCTGGTCGACTTCCGCGGCTTCGACACGATGTTCGAGATCGTCGTGCTGGCGATCGTCGCGCTCACCGTGTTCGCGCTGCTTCGCCGTTTCAGGCCGGCCGAGGACAACGCCGAGGCGCCCTACCAGCAGCGCGAGCAGGACGAGTTCGATTCGGTGCGCCGCGACCGCGAGGTCGGCGAGACGCTGAAGGACTATCTTTTGGTGCCATCGATCATCATGCGCTGGATGTTCCCGGTGATCGTGGTGCTGGCCGTCTACCTGCTGCTGCGCGGGCATGACCAGCCGGGCGGCGGCTTCGCGGCGGGCATCGCCATGGCGACGGGCTTCCTGCTGCAGTATCTGGCCGGCGGCGCGCGCTGGGTGGAGGAGCGGCTGCGCATCCTGCCGGTGCGCTGGATCGGCGTCGGCCTGCTCACCTCCGTGGCGACCGGCCTCGGCTCGCTGGCCTTCGGCTACCCGTTCCTGACGTCCTACTTCCAGTACACGCCGATCCCGCATATCGGGAAAATGCCGACGGCTTCGGCGATGCTGTTCGACCTCGGCGTCTTCAGCCTCGTCGTCGGCGCGACGGTGCTGATGCTGATCGCCATCGCCCACCAGTCGCTGCGCGTTCGCGCGCGGCCCCGAAAGCCGACCGAAGGGGAGGGCGCCTGATGGAACTGGTCATCGCCGCCGCCATCGGCGTCCTTTCGGCCTCGGGCGTCTGGCTCATCCTGCGCCCGCGCACCTACCAGCTGGTCATCGGGCTGGCGCTGCTTTCCTATGCCGTCAACCTGTTCATCTTCAGCATGGGGCGGCTGCGCGTGAATGCGCCGCCCGTGCTCGACGGCTCCGCCCCGGTCGACGTGACGGCCTATATTGACCCGGTGCCGCAGGCGCTGGTGTTGACGGCCATCGTCATCAGCTTCGCCACCACGGCGCTGTTCCTCGTCGTGCTGATCGTTTCGCGCGGCATGACCGGCACCGACCACGTCGACGGGCGGGAGGGTTGACATGGTCGAGCCGGCCCATCTCGTCGTCGCGCCGATCCTCGTCCCGCTGGTCACCGGCGCGTTGATGCTGTTCTTCGAGGACCGGGAACGCAGGCTGAAGACGGCGCTGTCGCTGATCTCCATTCTCGCGCTGATCAGCATCGCCACCGCGCTGCTCAACACCGTCCACGGCGGCGGCCACGCAGCCAGCCTCGTCTATCTGGTCGGCAACTGGCCGGCTCCCATCGCCATCTCCCTGGTGGCGGACCGCCTGGCGGCGGTCATGCTGCTGCTCACGGCGTTGCTGGCGCTGCCGGCGATGATCTTTGCGACGCAGCGCTGGGAGAAGGTGGGGCCGCATTTCCACTCGCTGTTCCAGTTCCTGCTGGTCGGCCTCAACGGCGCCTTCCTGACCGGCGACCTGTTCAACCTGTTCGTCTTCTTCGAGGTGATGCTGGCTGCTTCCTACGGCCTTGCGCTGCACGGCGGCGGGGCGCTGCGCGTGCGCGGCGGGCTGAACTACATCGTCGTCAACCTGGTCGCCTCGCTGATCTTCCTGATCGGCATCGCCATGGTGTTCAGCGCCGCCGGCAGCCTCAACATGGCCGAGATCGCGCTTCGGGCCGAGTCGATGCAGGGCTTCGCGCTGCCGGCGCTGCATGTGGGCTTGGCGATGCTCGGGCTGGCCTTCCTCATCAAGGCCGGCATGTGGCCGCTCGGCCTGTGGCTGGTGCCGGCCTATTCGGCCGCCGCCGGGCCGGTCGCGGCGGTCTTCGCCATCCTGAGCAAGGTCGGCGTCTACGCGCTTCTGCGGCTGGCGCTGCTGGTGCCCAACGAGGGTATCGCCTTCGGCTCGCTGGTCATCTTCATCGGCGGGGTGGCGACGCTGATGTTCGCCTCCATCGGCATTCTCGCCTCGCAGTCGCTGAAGCGGGCGGCCGGTTATTTCGTGCTGATGTCGTCCGGCACGCTGCTCGCCGCCTTCGGCATGTCGCAATCCGCGGTGACGGCCGGCGCGCTGTTCTACATGCTGAGCTCGACGCTGGCGGTCGGCGCCTTCTTCCTCGTCGTCGAGCTGATCGAGCGCGAGCAGGACGCCGCCTCCAGCGTGCTTGCCGTCACCATGGAAGCCTATGGCGAGGGCGAGGAGGACATGGAGGAGGACGAGGCCGAGGTCGGCCGCATCATGCCGGGCGCGGTGGCGATCCTCGGCATCGGCTTCTGCCTGCTCGCCATGGTGCTGATCGGCCTGCCGCCGCTGCCTGGCTTCCTCGCCAAGTTCGCCATCCTGACGGCGCTGCTGGGGCCGGAGGCTTCGGTGCCGGCCGCCTCGAACCTCATGCGCGGCACGCTGGCCGTGCTCCTGATCGCGTCCGGCGTCGTGTCGCTGGTGGCGCTGTCGCGTGCCGGCATCCGCGTCTTCTGGGCGCCGGTCGAACCCTTCCTGCCGCGCATCACCGTCACCGAGACGGCGCCGATCCTTTATCTGCTGGGGCTGCTCATCGCGCTGGTGCTGGCGGCGGGGCCGGCGATGAACCTCTTCCTGGCGACGGCCGACGACCTGCATCATCAGGTCCGTTATCTCGACGCTGTGCTGGGCGCCGAGCGCGTTCCGCCTTTCGCGGAGGCGCATCCATGAGGTGGCTGCTGCCCTATCCGCTTCTGGCACTGGCGCTGGCCCTCATGTGGCTGCTGCTTTCCGGCGTCTCGCCGGGGCAGGTGGTGCTCGCCGCCGGCGTCGCGACGGGTGCTTCGCATGCGCTGGCCGCCCTTGGCGAAGCCAGCCCGGCTATCCGCCGCTGGCTGGCTATCCCGAAGCTCGCCGGCGTCGTGTTCCATGACATCGTCGTCTCCAACCTCGAGGTCGCGGGAATCCTGCTCGGCGTCAGGCGGACGCGCGGCGCCGGGTTCGTCACGGTGCCTTTGCGAACCCGTAGCCCGTCGGCGCTGGCGATCCTGTCCATCATCGTCACCAGCACGCCGGGCACCGCCTGGATCGACTATGACGCGGCCCGCAACGAGGTGCTGGTCCATGTGTTCGATCTCGTGGACGAGGCGCATTGGCGCCAGCTGATCGCCGAACGCTACGAGCGGCTGCTGATGGAGATATTCGAATGAGCGAGACCATCATCCTCGCCGCCGTATGGTTCGCCCAGATCGCGCTGGCGATGGCCATGTGCCTGTGCACCTGGCGCATGATCGCCGGCCCGCGGGCGCAGGACCGTATCCTTTCCTTGGACGCGCTCTATGTCTGCGCCATGCTGCAACTGCTCGCCTTCGGCATCCGCACGGGGCGCACCATCTATTTCGAGGCTGCGTTGATCATCGGCATGCTGGGCTTCGTCGCCACCGTGTCGCTGGCGAAGTTCCTGATGCGCGGCGAGGTGATCGAATGAGCGTCCATCTCGCCGACGTGCCGCTGTGGGCGGCGATCCTCGCCGCGTTCTTCCTGGTTCTGGGGGCGGGCCTCGCTTTGCTCGGCACCATCGGACTGGTCCGGCTGCCGACCTTCTACCAGCGCATCCACGCGCCGACGCTCGGCACCAGCTGGGGCGCCATCGGCATGGTGCTGGCCTCGATGATCATCTTCACCGCCGCGTCGGGACGGCTGGTGCTGCATGAAATCCTGATCGGCATCTTCGTCACGGTGACGACGCCGGTGACGCTGATGATGCTCGGGCGCTCCGCGCTCTACCGCGACCGTAGCGAGCGCAATCCGGAAGTGCCGCAGTTCGGGGCGAGCGATGCGGACGACGACACGGCTCAGGGCGCGTCGTAGCCGGCAGGCGGCTGGAAAAGACCGCCGCGCTTGCGTTCGAGCGCCCGGCCGATGCGCAGCGCCGTCGCCTCCTCGAAGCGCGGAACGACGATCTGCAAGGCCGTCGGCAGGCCGTCTCCGGTCAGGCCGACCGGGACGCTGAGGGCCGCCGCGTCCATCAGGTTGACGAAGCGGGTGAAGGTGCCGAGCGGCGTCGTCGCCTCGTCGATCTCGGCGACCGGCGGCGGCAGGATCGGCGAGGTCGGCGTCAGCATGGCGCCGGCGCCATCGAGATAGTGGGCGAAGGCAACCTGCGCGGCGCGGCGATCCTCCAGAAGTTGCTGATAACGCGCGGCGTCGACGTCCCGGCCCTTCAGCACGCGCGCGCGGATGGCCGGATCGACGACGCTGTTCTCGACATCGACATAGCGCCCGAGATTGTGCCAGGCTTCCGCCGCCATCAGATCGCCGGTGAGCGCCATATAGGCCTCCGGCGCCTGCGGCATCGGCCGCTCCTCGATGACGGCGCCGAGCGCTTCCAGATCGGCAAGGGCCGCGCGGAAGCGCTCCATGACGGTGGGCTGGACGCTGGTGAGGTCGCTTGCCGCGGGAACGCGCAGGCGCAAGCCGGCGACGCCCTGTTCCAGCGTGTCGAGCCGGACCGGCGGAATGCCGAAAGTCGCCGGATCGTCCGGGTCGCGGCCCGATAGCGCCTCGAACAGCAGGGCCGCGTCCTCCACGGAGCGGACGAGCGGGCCGACGCTGTCGAAGGAGGTGGCCAGCGCCAGGAGGCCGCCGCGCCCGACGCGGCCGACCGTGGTTTTCAGGCCGACGACGCCGCACATGCCGGCCGGGTTGCGGACCGAGCCGCCGGTGTCTGTGCCGAGTGCGGCCGGCACCAGCCCCGTTGCGACCGCGACGCCCGAGCCGCTGGAGGAGCCGCCCGGAGCACGCGGCACGGCCGGATCGCGCGGATTGAGCGGCGTGCCGGCGACCGGATTGGTGCCCCAGCTGCCGAAGGCGAACTCGACGGTATGCACCTTGCCGACCAGCACCATGCCGGCGTCGGCCAGCCTCGTCACGGCGTTGGCGGTTGCGGTCTGCGCTTTTGCGTCGAGGGCGAGGGAGCCGGCGCGTGTCGGCTGTCCGGCGACGTGGAAAAGATCCTTGGCGGCGAAGGGCACGCCGTCGAGCGGGCCTTTCGCCTTGCCCTGCCGGCGCCGCTCGTCCGATTCCTTTGCCGCCTCGATCGCGGCTTCCGGGAGGGTGACGACGAAGGAATGAAGGGCGCCATCGTGGGCGGCGATGCGGTCCAGTGCACGCCGCACGACGGCTTCGGCGGTGGTGGCGCCGGAGGCCAGGGCACGTCCGAGTTCGGCTGCCGTTGCGAATGCGGAAATGTCGTCGGTGCTCACGCGGTTTTCTCTCCTCAAACGTGCCGCAGCGCATCACGATTCGGCCCGGCAGGGGAGGGCCAACTCAGCCCAAACGATGGCCGATTGCGCGCGGCGCAAGTGTCCCGTGTCAGGCCGACAGAATCAGGCTGGCTGCCTTTTCAGCGATCATCAGGGTCGGCGTGTTGGTGTTGCCGGAGGTGATGGCGGGCATGATCGAGGCGTCGGCGATGCGCAATTTTCCGACGCCGCGCACGCGCAGCTTCTTGTCCACCACGGAGTCCGGGTCGGCACCCATGCGGCAGGTGCCGACCGGGTGGAAGATGGTGGTGCCGATCTCGCCGGCCGCGCGCACCAGGTCTTCCTCGCTCTGATAGTCCGGCCCCGGCTTGAATTCCTGCGGCCTGTAGGGCTGGAGCGGCGCTTGGCCCGCGATGCGGCGCGTCAGCCGGATGGCGTCGGCCGCAACCATGCGGTCGGCTTCGGCGGCGAGGTAATTCGGCCGGATCGCCGGCTGGCGGCGAAAATCGGCCGAAGTGGCGTGGATTGAGCCGCGGCTTTCGGGACGCAGGTTGCAGACCGAGGCGGTGAAGGCGGGGAAGGGATGCACCGCGTCGCCGAACTTGTCGAGGCTGAGCGGCTGGACGTGGAACTGCAGGTTCGGCGTCTCGAAATGGGGTGCGGAGCGGGTGAAGATACCGAGCTGGCTCGGCGCCATCGCCATCGGCCCGGAGCGCTTCAGGAGATATTCCAGCCCGATCGCCATCTTGCCGAACAGGCGGCTCGCCTGCTCGTTCAGCGTGCGGATGCCGGAGACCTTGTAGGCGAGCCTGAGTTGCAGGTGGTCCTGCAGGTTCTCGCCGACCTGGCTGCGCTCGACGGCGACGGGAATGCCGGCCTGCTGCAGTGCGGCGCCCGCGCCGATGCCGGACAATTCGAGGACATGCGGCGAGCCGACTGAGCCGGCGGCGAGAATGACCTCGCGGCGGGCGCGGACCATGCGCCGCTCGGTGCCTTGCACGAACTCCACGCCGCGCGCCTCGCCGTCGTCCAGTACGAGACGGGCGACTTGCGCATTGGTTTCCACCTTCAGGTTTTTGCGTGCCGCGACCGGGTGGAGAAAAGCCTTGGCGGAATTGACCCGGACGCCGTGGCGCTGGTTGACCTTGAAGTAGGACGAGCCCTCGTTGTCGCCGCGGTTGAAGTCGGCGGTGCGGGGAATGCCGGCCGCCTCGGCGGCGGCGCGGAAGGCGTCGAGGATATCCCAGTGCAGCCGCATCTCCTCGACGCGCCATTCGCCGCCAGCGCCGTGGAATTCGTCGGCACCGGCATAATAGTCCTCCGACTTGCGGAAGAAGGGCAGCACGTCGTCCCAGCCCCAGCCGGTGCAGCCCATTTGCCGCCAGCGGTCATAGTCGCGCGCCTGGCCGCGCATGTAGATCATGCCGTTGATCGACGAGCAGCCGCCCAGCACCTTGCCGCGCGGATAAGCGAGCGCACGGCCGTTGAGGCCGGCTTCCTTCTCGGTGGTGAAGCACCAGTCGGTGCGCGGGTTGGAGATGCAGTAGAGATAGCCGACGGGAATGTGGATCCAGTGGTAGTTGTCGCGCCCACCGGCCTCCAGCAGGAGCACGGTGGCGTTGGAATCGGCCGACAGGCGGTTGGCCAGCAGGCAGCCGGCCGTGCCGGCGCCGACGATCACATAGTCGAACTCGTCCATTTCAGGTCTTCGCGCCCCAGTTTCTTGCGGCTTATTTCTTGATGCCCGGCAGCTTCGCGTAGATTTCGCCGACGATGCCGCGCCGGAACAGAAGCACGCAGATCATGAAGATGGCGCCGGTGGCGATGGTGACGGGAAAGCCCGACGTCGCCAGCGTGTTCTGCAAGGTCACCACCAGTCCGGCGCCGACCATCGGGCCGACCATGGTGCCGATGCCTCCGAGCAGCGTCATCAGGATCACCTCGCCCGACATCTGCCAGGTGACGTCGGTGAGCGTGGCGAACTGGAAGACGATGGCCTTGGTCGCGCCGGCGAGCCCGGCGAGGGCGGCCGACATGACGAAGGCGGCGAGCTTGTAGTTGGCGACCGAGTAGCCGAGCGAGGTGGCGCGGCTCTCGTTCTCGCGGATCGAGCGCAGGACCATGCCGAAGGGCGAATTGACGATGCGCCAGATGGCGAAGACGCCGATCAGGAATATGCCGAGCACGGTGTAGTAGATGTTGAGCGGACGACCGAGATCGAGCAGGCCGAACAGGAAGCCGCGCGGCACGTTCTGGATACCGTCCTCGCCATTGGTGAAGGGCGCCTGCACGCAGAAGAAGAAGAACATCTGCGCCAGCGCGAGCGTGATCATGGCGAAATAGATGCCCTGGCGGCGGATGGCGAAGAAGCCCATGACGAGGCCGAGCACGGCCGCACCCGCCGTGCCGATCAGGATGCCGACCTCCGGCGTCACGCCCCAGACCTTGACGGTGTGGGCGCAGAAATAGGCCGCGCCGCCGAAGAAGGCGGCATGGCCGAAGGAGAGCAGCCCGGTGTAGCCGAGCAGCAGATTGAAGGCGCAGGCGAACAGTGCGAAGCACATGATCTTCATCAGGAAGATCGGGTAGAAGAAGAAGGGCGCGGCCAGCAGGGCAACGATGCCCAGCGCCACCAGCAGCCATTCCAGCCGCGCCGTCGATTTCGCCTCGGTCGGTCGGGCAGAGAGCTCGGCCATGTCAGGCATCCCTTCCGAACAGGCCCGCAGGGCGGATGAGCAGGACCACCGCCATGATGACGAAGATGACGATGTTGGAGGCTTCCGGATAGAAGACCTTGGTCAGGCCTTCGGCGAGGCCGAGCACATAGCCGGTGACGATGGCGCCGAGGATCGAGCCCATGCCGCCGACGACGACCACGGCAAAGACGACGATGATGAGGTCGGACCCCATCAGCGGGCTCACCTGGTAGACCGGGGCCGCGAGGATGCCTGCCAGCCCGGCAAGCGCGGAACCGAGGCCGTAGGTGAGGGTTAAAAGCACCGGCACGTTGACGCCGAAGGCCTGCACAAGCTTCGGGTTCTCGGTGGCGGCGCGCAGGTAGGCGCCGAGCCTCGTCTTCTCGATGGCGAGCCACGTGCCGATGCAAATGACCAGCGACGAGAACACCACCCAGCCGCGGTAGTTGGGCAGGAACATGAAGCCCAGATTGGTGCCGCCGGCGAGCGCTTGCGGCGCCGCGTAGGGTTGGCCGGAAACGCCGTAGTAGTAGCTGAAGACGCCTTCGATGACGAGCGCGAGGCCGAAGGTGAACAACAGCCCGTAGAGCGGGTCGAGGCTGTAGAGCCTGGACAGCATCGTGCGTTCGATCGCCATGCCGACCACGCCGACGACCAGCGGCGCCAGGATGAGCGCCGGCCAATAGCCGATGTGCAGCCATTGCAGGAGCAGGAAGCCGACAAATGCGCCGAACATATACTGCGCGCCATGCGCGAAGTTGATGATCTTGAGCATGCCGAAGATGACGGCAAGGCCAAGGCTCAGCATGGCGTAGAAGGAGCCGTTGATCAGCCCCACCAGAAGCTGGCCGAGAAACGCCTGGACCGGGATTCCGAAGATCATGGTCATAATCTAGACCCCCAGCACGTCATGCAGGAGCGCCATGCGCTCGTCGAGTTCGGCGACCGGGAAGCCGGCGGTGATCTTGCCGTGCTCCATCAGGTAGAAGCGGTCGGCGATGCGGCGGGCGAAGCGGAAGTTCTGTTCCACCAGCAGGATCGTCATGCCGCGTGCCTTGAGTTCGGCAAGCACCTCGCCGATGCGCTGCACGATGACGGGCGCCAGCCCTTCTGTCGGCTCGTCGAGCAAAAGCATCCTGACGCCGGTGCGCAGCATGCGCGCCATCGCCAGCATCTGCTGTTCGCCGCCGGAAAGCTTCGTTCCCTGGCTGTTGCGCCGCGCCTTCAGGTTGGGGAACAGTTCGAAGATCTCGTCCGGGGTCATGCCGCCGGGCGCGACCACGGGCGGCAGGTTGAGGTTTTCCTCGACCGAGAGCGTGGAGAAGATGCCGCGCTCCTCCGGCACGAAGCCGATGCCGGCGCGCGCCACGTGATGCAGCGGCATGCGCATCAGGTCGCGGCCGTCGAATGTCGCCGTGCCGGTGCGCTTGCGGATCAGGCCCATGATGGCGCGCAGCGTCGTCGTCTTGCCGACGCCGTTGCGGCCTAGCAGGGTCACGGTTTCTCCGGGGAAGACGTCGAGGTCGACGCCGTGCAGGGCATGCCCCTCGCCGTACCAGGCGTTGAGGCCGCGCACGGACAGAAGCGGCTCACTCATCTTCCGTCCCCATATATGCGACCCGGACGCGCTCGTCGGTGCTGACGGTGGCGTAGTCGCCGGCGGCGAGGATTTTGCCGGCCTGCAGGACCGTGATCCAGTCGCAGAGTTCCGACACGACGTCGAGATTGTGTTCGACCATGAGGATGGCGCGGTCGGCGGCGAGCGAGCGGATGAGGCCCGCCACCACCGCGACGTCCTCGTGGCCCATGCCGGCCATCGGCTCGTCGAGCAGCAGCACCTTGGGATCGAGCGCCAGCGTGGTGGCGATCTCCAGCACGCGCTTGCGGCCGTAGGAAAGGTCGCCGGCCAGCCGGTGTGCGGCTTCGGCCAGCCCGACGGTTTCCAGCAATTCGAAAGCGCGGGGCGTCAGCACGTCGAGCGCGCCGGCCGGCCGCCAGAACTGGGTGGCGAGCCCGTTCGGCCGCTGCAGGGCGACGCGCACATTGTCGAGCACGGAAAGATGCGGAAAGATCGCCGAGATCTGGAACGACCGGACCAGCCCCATGCGCGCCACCTTGGCAGGCGGCGTGCGGGTGATGTCCTGCCCGAGCAGTTCGATCCTGCCGCCGGTGGGCGGCAGGAACTTCGTCAGAAGGTTGAAGACCGTGGTCTTGCCGGCCCCGTTGGGGCCGATCAGGGCGTGGATCTTGCCGTGATGCACGTCCAGATCGACGCCGCCGACGGCGACGAAGCCGGCGAACTCCTTGCGCAGGCCGCGGGCGGACAGCACCACCCGCGCCTCTGCATCGGTCTTTTCAGGCGCCGCAGTCACGGCAGCCGCTGCACTCACTTGGCGGAGAGCGGGCAGCCGCTCTTGTCGGCAGGCAGGAAGGCCTCGTCTCCGGGAATAGTGGCGAGATAGGTGTAGTAGTCCCAGTCCTTCTTGCTCTCTTCCGGCTTCTTGACCTGGAACAGGTACATGTCGTGCACCATGTTGCCGTCCGCCTGCACCTTGCCGTTCTCGGTGAAGATGTCGTTCACCGGCATCTCATGCAACTGCTTGGCCACGGCCTCGGTCTCGTCGGTGCCGGCCTTGTCGATCGCCTTGAGGTATTGCAGCACCGCCGAATAGGTGCCGACCTGGATCATGTTCGGCATGCGGTTGGTGCGCTTGAAGAAGCGCTCGGCGAATTCGCGGTTCTTGTCGTTCTGGTCCCAGTACCAGCCTTCGGTCAGCACCACGCCTTGCGCGGCCTGGAGGCCGAGCCCGTGCACTTCGGCCAGCGTGAACAGCAGGGCCGCGAGGCGCTGTCCGCCCGAAACGATGCCGAAATCGGCCGCCTGCTTGATCGAGTTGGACGTGTCGAGGCCGGCATTGGCGAGGCCGACGATCTTGGCGCCGGAAGACTGCGCCTGCAGAAGGAAGGACGAATAGTCGGTGGCGCCGAGCGGATAGCGCACGGAGCCCAGGACCTTGCCGCCCTTTTCCTTAACGAAGTTGGCGGTCTGCTCCTCCAGCGAATGGCCGAAGGCGTAGTCGACGGTGATGAAGTACCAGCTGTCGCCGCCCTGGGCGACCAGCGCGCCGCCGGTGCCGACGGCCTGGCTGTGGGTGTCGTAGGCCCAGTGGAAGCCATAGGGCGAGCAGGACTTGCCGGTGAGGTCGGTGGTCGCCGCGCCGGTGACGATGTCGATCTTCTTCTTCTCCTTGGAAATGCCCTGAACGGCTAGCGCCACCGAGGAGGTGGTCAGTTCCATGATGGCGTCCACCTGCTCGGTGTCGTACCACTGGCGGGCGATGTTGGAGGCGATGTCGGGCTTGTTCTGGTGGTCGGCGTCGATCACCTCGACAGGCGCACCCTGAACCTTGCCGCCGAAATCCTCGACCGCCATCTTGGCGGCCTCGACCGACCACTTTCCGCCGAAGTCGGCATAGACGCCCGACTGGTCGTTCAGGATGCCGATCTTGACCTTGCCGTCCGATATTTCGGCGGCGGCAGCGGGGATCACGGTGGCGGCCAGAAGGGCCGCCGAAACAAGATGCAACAACTTCACTGTCGATTCCTCCCTGGTGGTCAGCCTTGCCGAACGGCGACTGACTGCGACGGCTCCAACAAGACCGCACGCGTTTTCTTCATTGCCGACCGCTCCTCCGCGGCCTCCGGTGCAAATTCACACGATCTGGATCGCGCCGAAATATGCACGCGGGCGAAGCGTAACATTGACCCGCCGACACGAGAACAGTTATTTTTGTACAACTTCCGTACAAAAATGCACGGATGGCTCCGGAGGGAAACGCCATGTCCATCCACGCCGGGAACGCCGCCTGATGCGCCGCTTCACCTGGGACGACCTGCAATTCTTCCTGGCCGTGGCGCGCAACGGCCAGCTGGCGAGCGCCGCGCGCCAGTTGCGCACCAACCACGCCACCGTGTCGCGCCGCATCGACCGGCTGGAGCAGGCGCTGTCGGCAAAACTGTTCGAACGCAATCCGCGCGGCTACATGCTCACCGCCGTCGGCGAGCGGCTGGTTCAGTCGGCCGAGCAGATTGAACGCGAAGCCGCCAATTTCCGCAACGAGGCGGCCAGCGGCGCCTCGCAGGTGACGGGCGTGCTGCGGCTGTCGACGCTGGAAGGGTTCGGCTCCTATTTCCTCGCCGACCGGCTGCCGCGCTTCGCCGAAGCGCATGCCAACCTGTCGATCGAACTCGTCACCATCCAGCAGATCGTGTCGCTGTCGCGGCGCGAGGCGGACATGTCGATCACGCTGACCTCGCCGCGCACCGACTTCTACCACTACGAGAAGATCACGACGTATCGCCTGTTCGTCTACGGAACGCGCAGCTATCTGGACAGCCATTCGCCGATCGAGAAGCGCGAGGACCTGCTGGCGCATCGCATGATCGGCTACATCGAGGACATGATCTTCACGCCCGGCCTCGACTATCATCGGGAGATCCTGCCGGGCCTGCGCGCCAGCTACCAGAGTTCCTCCATCCATGCGCAGCTTCGCGCCACGCTGAAGGGCGTCGGCCTGTGCGTGCTGCCGCACTTCATGGCGGCGGGGTTCGACGAACTGGTGCCGGTGCTGACGCGCGACATCCTTCTGGAGCGCGACTATTGGTGCGTTAGCCACCGCGACCTGTCGGCGGCGCCGCGCATCCGCGCCCTGGCCGAATTCGTCCAGGCGGAGGCGCGAAGTGCCGCACAACTCTTCCTGGCCGACCATCTCGTCGGCGCCTGAAAGCTGCGGTTCGCCGCAATCCCTTGGCGCAAAAAATTGCCGAGCGAGGGATAAGTGCTGCATTGACAGCCATTCCGTTGACGGAAAGGATAGCGCAGCCTTGGCATGGGCCGCTTGACAAAGAGAATCAGGGAACAGGGGTAACATAATGAAAAAACATCGAAACTGGGCGACATCATTGGGCGGTGGCCTGCTTCTGTCGGCGATCGCCGCTTTCGCGGCCGCCATGCCGGCCTCGGCCGCCGACGATGTGCTGACGATCGGCAAGTCCGGCGACCCGGACAACATCGACCCGGCCGTCACCGTCACCAACAATTCCTGGACGGCGAGCTATCCGGCCTATGAGCGGCTGGTCCGTTTCAACGGCGGCTCGACCGATATCGCGCCGGAAGTCGCCAAGTCATGGACGACCAGCGCCGACATGCTGACCTGGACCTTCACGCTCGGCGACGGCCACACCTTCGCCGACGGCAAGCCGGTGGACGCCGAGGCGGTGAAGTTCAGCTTCGACCGCGTGATCAAGATCGGCAAGGGGCCGATGGGCTCGTTCGAGGCGATCAAGTCGGTGGAAGCCGTCGATCCGCACACGGTGAAGTTCACCCTGAAGGAGCCGTTCGCGCCGTTCCTGTCGACGCTGGCGACCAGCGGCGGTTCCATCGTCAATCCGGCGGTGATGGACAAGGCGACCGGCGACGATCTCGGCCAGGGCTATCTCGCCGACCACACGATGGGCTCCGGTCCCTATCAGGTGAAGAGCTGGGAAAAGGGCCAGCGCATCGTCATGGAGCCCAATCCCAAGTGGAGCGGGAGCGAGCTGAAGTTCAAGGAAATCGACATCAAGATCATCAAGGAAGCGTCGGCGCGCCGGCTGCAGCTCGAGAACGGCGATCTCGACATCGCCGAGGACATTCCGATCGACCAGCTCCAGGCGCTGAAAGGCAAGGAGGGGATCAAGGTCGTCGACGAGCCCAGCCTCTACGTCACCTATCTCTACCTGAACAACGAGAAGCCGCCGCTCGACAACGTCAAGGTGCGCCAGGCGCTGTCCTACGCCATCGACTACAAGGGCATCATCGACGGCATCATGCTGGGCCAGGCCGAGCAGATGCGCGGGCCGATCCCGAAGGGCCTGTGGGGGCATGACGACACGGTCATGCAGTATTCCTACGACCCGCAGAAGGCCAAGGACCTGCTGAAGGAAGCCGGCGTCTCCGACCTGTCGTTCAACTACCTCTACGCCAAGACCGACCCGGCATGGGAGCAGATCGGCCTCGTGCTGCAGCAGAACCTTGCCGATATCGGCGTCAAGGTGAAGCTGCAGGACTTCGCCTATCCAACCATGCGCGACAAGCTCAACACCGGCGATTTCGACATCGCCGCTGGCAACTGGTCGCCGGACTACGGCGATCCGTCGATGTTCATGAACTTCTGGTTCGATTCGAAGCTGAAGGGCCTGCCGGGCGACCGCGCCTTCTACTCCAATCCCAAGGTCGACGAACTGATCCGCAAGGCGGCTGCCGGCACCGACCAGAAGGAGCGCGAGGCGCTTTACCAGGAGGCGCAGAAGATTACGGTGGAGGAGGCGCCCTACATCCTCCTGTTCCAGCGCAACTACCAGTTCGCCATGCGCGACAACGTCAAGGGCTACGTCTACAACCCCATGCTGGTGCAGATCTTCAACTTCGATTCGATGTCGAAGGGGCAGTGAAGGACGCCGAGGCACTTGCGTCTCGGCCACCAGCCACGCTCCGCCGCTGCCGTGCAGCGGCGGAGAGCGATCGTTCAGGGTGAGTAACCGGTGTCCTTCCTCAGCATCATCAGGCGGCGCCTGATCTTTCTGGTCTTCGTCGTGTTCGGGGTGACGGTCGTCACCTTCGTCATCTCGCATATGATTCCCGGCGATCCGGCGCGCATGATGGCGGGCGACAGGGCGACGAACGAGATCGTCGAGAACATGCGCCGCCAGCTCGGCCTCGACCAGCCGCTGTGGCGGCAGTATGTCACCTATATCGGCCAGGTGGCGCAGGGCGATTTCGGCATTTCCATCCGCACCCAGCGCCCGGTCATCGACGACATCAAGCGCTTCTTCCCGGCGACCATCGAACTGGCGCTGGCCGCGTTGATCTTCGCGGTCGCGGCCGGAATTCCGCTCGGCGTGCTTTCGGCGGTGGCGAAGGACCGATGGATCGACCAGATCTCGCGAACGATCTCGGTCACTGGCATCTCCACACCGGCCTTCTGGCTGGGGCTGCTGCTGATCTACGTCTTCTACGGGAGGCTCGGTATCCTGCCGGGGTCGGGCCGGCTCGCCAGCGGGATTTCGCCGCCGACGACAATCACCGGTTTCTACACCGTCGATTCCCTGCTGACATTCAATTGGCCGGCGCTGCGCAGTTCGCTGATTCATCTCATCCTGCCGGCGCTGACGCTGGGTTTCGTCCATCTCGGCATCGTCACCCGGCAGATCCGCTCGGCCATGCTGGAAGTGCTGCAGGAGGATTATGTGCGCACCGCGCGGGCCAGCGGCCTGCCGCGCAGCACGGTGCTGTTCGGCCATGCGCTGCGCAACGCGTTGATCCCGTCGGTGACGATGATCGGCCTTGCCTTCGGCGACCTGCTCTACGGCGCGGTGCTGACCGAAACGGTGTTCGCATGGCCCGGCATGGGCAACTACGTCGTCCAGTCGATCACCGCGCTCGATTTCCCCGCCATCATGGGTTTCACCGTCGTCGCCTCGACCGCCTATGTGCTGCTCAACCTGTCGGTGGACCTCGTCTATATGTGGCTCGACCCGCAGATCCGGGAGGTGAGCTGATGAGTCTCGAAAGCGCGGAGGCCGAGGGCACGGCGCCGGCGAGGTCCAGTTCGGGCGCCGGCTATCTCTGGTACCAGCTGCGCCGCAGCCCGCTGACGATGGTCGGGCTGGGCATCATCGTGGTCGTTCTGTTCATCATGGCCGCGGCACCGTGGATCGCGCCCTACAACCCCGACAAGCTCGACCTCCTGCACCGGCTGGCGGCGCCCAGCCTGGCGCATTTCTTCGGCACCGACGAGGTCGGGCGCGATATCTTCTCGCGCGTGCTTTGGGGTGCGCGCACCTCCGTCACCGTCGGCCTGGCGATCGTCGCCATATCGATGGTGTTCGGAACCGTCATCGGCGCCTTTTCCGGCCTTGTCGGCGGGCGCATCGACACGCTCATCATGCGCTTCATGGACGTGGTGCTGTCGTTCCCGTCCTTCGTCATGGCGATGGCGCTGGCGGCGGCGCTTGGCCCCAACCTCATCAACGCGATGCTGGCCATCGCGGTGGTGCGCATTCCCTTCTACGTGCGGCTGGCGCGCGGGCAGGCGCTCAGCCTGCGCTCGAAGCCTTACGTCAAGGCGGCGATGAGCTTCGGCGCGCCGCGCGTGCAGATCATGCGCCGCCACATCATGCCGAACGCCATGGCGCCGATCATCGTGCAGGCGACGCTGGACATCGGGCTGGCGATCCTGACGGCATCGGCGTTGAGCTTCATCGGGCTGGGCGCCCAGCAGCCGACCGCCGAATGGGGCGCCATGGTCGCCACCGGGCGCGATTACCTGCTCGACCAGTGGTGGTATCCGACGTTCCCCGGCCTGGCGATCCTGATCACCGCGGTCGGCTTCAACCTGCTCGGCGACGGCCTGCGCGACATGTTCGACCCGAGGATGAGGGGACGCTGATGCAGGCCGGCACCGACAGCATCGTTTCGGTCGACAACCTGAGCCTCGTCTTCCCGACCTACCACGGCGACGTGCGGGCGCTGTCGGGCGTCACGCTCGACGTGCGCCCCGGCGAAATCGTCGGGCTGGTGGGCGAATCCGGATCGGGCAAGTCGGTGACGGCGATGTCCGTCATCCGGCTTCTGCCGCCCGGCATGGCGCGCTTCACCGGCGGCAGCCTCTCGCTGCTCGGCCACGACATGCTGGCGATCGGCGAGCGTGCGCTCGAGAACATACGCGGCAAGGACGCCTCGATGATCTTCCAGGAGCCGATGTCGGCTCTCAACCCGACCATCCGCATCGGCAAGCAGATCGTGCAGGTCATCCGCCAGCACGAGGCGATCAGCGAAGCGGAGGCGAAGAAGCGCGCCGCAGCCCTGCTTGGCGAAATGCAGGTTCCGGACGCGGCGCGCGTGATGCGCAACTATCCGTTCGAACTGTCGGGCGGCATGCGCCAGCGCGTGCTGATCGCCATGGCGTTTTCCTGCAACCCCTCGGTGCTGATCTGCGACGAGCCGACGACGGCGCTCGACGTGACCGTGCAGGCGCAGGTGCTGGCGCTGATCCGCGAGCGGGCGCGGGCGCGCGGCACAGCCGTGCTGTTCATCACCCACGACCTCGCCGTGGTGCGCCAGCTCTGCGACCGCGTCTATGTCATGTATGCGGGGCGCATGGTGGAGGAGGGGCGGACAGCCGACCTGCTGGCGCATCCGCTGCATCCCTACACGCAGGCGCTGCTGCGCTCGCTGCCCGAACTGGCCGAACCCAAGCAGCCGCTGGCCGCCATTCCGGGCACTGTCCCGGCGCTGCTCACCGAGATCAAGGGCTGTGCCTTCCGCTGGCGCTGCGCCCATGCCGAGGCCCGCTGCGCCGAGACGCCGCCTTTCGTTTCGCCGGGCGAGGCCGGCCACCGCGCCGCTTGCTGGTTCGCCGGAGAGATCGCGCCGCCGACACCGGCGCGTTCGACGCCGGCTTCCGTCGCGACGGGCGAGGCAATGAGCGAGGCGCTGGTCCGGCTGGAGGGCGTCCAGGTCGGGTTCCCGCTCGGCCGCTCCTGGCTCGGCCGTCCCAAGGCGATGGTGCACGCCCTCAACGGCGTCGATCTGGAGATCCGCGCCGGCGAGACGCTCGGCATCGTCGGCGAATCCGGCTGCGGGAAATCGACACTGGCCGAAGTGGTGATGGCGCTGCAAAAGCCCAGCGCCGGGCGCATCACCTTCGACGGCGTCGATCTGGCTTCCCTCGACACGGCCGCGCTGCGTACGGTGCGGCGCAATTTCCAGGTCGTCTTCCAGGACCCGCAATCCTCGCTCGATCCGCGCATGCCCGTGTGGCGGCTGATCACCGAGCCGCTCTACGTCGCCGGCGAGCGTTCCTCGCGCAAGCTCGAGGCGCGTGCCGAGGAACTGATGCGGCAGGTTGGATTACGGGCCGACCAGATCGGCCGCTATCCGCACGAGTTTTCCGGCGGCCAGCGCCAGCGCATCGCCATCGCCCGGGCGCTTGCGCTTCATCCGAAGCTGGTGGTGCTGGATGAGCCGACCTCGGCGCTCGACGTTTCCGTGCAGGCGCAGGTGCTCAACATCCTGATGGAGCTGCAGGCCAGCCTCGGCCTCACCTACCTGTTCATCTCGCACAACGTCGCCGTGGTGCGCCATATCGCCGACCGCGTGGCGGTGATGTATCTCGGCCAGGTGGTGGAACTTGGAACGGCGGCCGAAGTGCTCGACAATCCGCGCCATCCCTACACCCGCACGCTGATCGGCGCCGTGCCGAAATTGAGCGCGAACACTGAGATCGCGGCGCCCACTGCGGTCGATCTGCCGAGCAACGTCAATCTGCCCGAGGGCTGCTTCTTCCGCGAACGCTGCGCCTTCAAGGCGGCCGGTTGCGAGAAGCCGCAGGCGCTGGCGCCGTGGCGGGAAAGCGGTCATCAGGTGCGCTGCCATCGCGCGGCGGAACTGCCTGCGTGGGCACAAGCGTAGGTCCTGTCCGGACCGTCGGAGGATTTTGAGAATGGCCACACCGGTCACGATGGAGACGCCGCTCGGCGCGCGCATGCGGATCGACGGCCGCGAGGTCGATTATTTCTGCGGCACCAGCTACTTCTGCCTGCACGGGCATCCGGCGGTGATCGACGCGGCGTGTGCGGCAACGAAGGCTTTCGGGCTCGGGCCGGGCACGCTCGCCCGCATGCAGGTCTACGACGACTTGCAGGAGAGCCTCCGCCGCTGGTTCGGCACCGATGACGTGGTGCTGACGATCTCCGGCTATACCGGGCCGATGGTGCTTTTGCAGGGCATGCAGGACGATTTCGACCTGATCTTCATCGACGCCGCCACCCATTACAGTTCGCGCGACGCGATCCCGACGCTCGGCAAGCCGGTGCATCCCTTCCGCCATCTCGATGCGAACAGCCTGGCCGAGGAACTGGCCCGCCACGTCAAGGCCGGGCAGCGCCCGGTGGTGGTGAGCGACGGCGTCTTTCCGTCGACCGGTGCGCTGGCGCCGCTTGCCGAATACCGGAAGGCCATGGCGCCTTACGAGGGCGCGCTGCTCGCCGTCGACGATTCGCACGGCGTCGGCGTGCTGGGCGCGAGCGGACGCGGTTCGATGCAGGAAGCCGGGCTCGACGGCACCGACGGCAACCATTTCGCCGGCACGCTGAGCAAGGCGTTCGGCGCGCTGGGCGGTATCGTGCCGGCAAGTGCGGCGCTGGCGGCGAAGATCAAGGACAAGGCCATGATCATGCGCGGCGCCTCGCCGCCGCCGCCGGCCGCGGCCGGGGCCGCTGTCGCCTCGCTGCGGTTGCTTGAAACGACGCCGGCGATGCGCGCCAACCTCAAGCGCAACGTCAGGCATATGCGCGCCGGCCTGCGCGACCTGGGCTTCGTCATTCCGGAGACGCCGGTTCCCATCGTCTCGGTGCAGGGCGACGTCGATCTCGAGCGCATCCGCGTCGGGGTGAACGAGCGTGACATCGTGGTCAGGGTCGCCGGCGCGTCCAGCTATTCGGACGCGCCCGACGTGCCGGCGATGCGGCTGGCGGTGTTCTCCGAACACACGCCCGAGCAGATCGACAGGCTGCTGTCGTCGATCCGCGAACTGCTTTGAACGGAAGGCGCCAGTGGCCGGAAGGCGTGAGGAAAACCCATGCGTACAAGCAAGGTCATCCACATCGTATCCTGCCATGCCGAGGGTGAAGTCGGCGACGTCATAGTCGGCGGCGTCGCGCCGCCGCCGGGCGAAACGCTGTGGGAGCAGCGCAACTTCATCGCCAGGGACAAGGCGCTGCGCGATTTCGTGCTGAACGAGCCGCGCGGCGGCGTCTTCCGCCACATCAACCTGCTTGTTCCGCCCAAGGACCCGCGCGCCGCCATGGGCTTCATCATCATGGAGCCGGAAGACACGCCGCCGATGTCCGGCTCCAACTCGATCTGCGTGTCCACCGTGCTGCTCGACAGCGGTATCGTGCCGATGCAGGAACCCGAAACCCGCATGATGCTGGAAGCGCCGGGTGGGCTGGTCGAGGTCGTCGCGTCGTGCCGGAACGGCAAGGCCGAGCGCATCACCGTCACCAACGTGCCCTCCTTCGCCGACCGGCTGGACGCAAAACTGGAAGTCGAGGGGCTGGGCACGCTGACCGTCGACACCGCCTATGGCGGCGACAGCTTCGTCATCGCCGACGCCCGGTCGCTCGGCTTTGCGGTGGTGCCGGACGAGGCGCGCGAACTGGCCGAGACCGGCATCAGGATCACCCGCGCCGCCAACGAGCAGCTCGGCTTCTCGCATCCCGACAATCCCGAATGGGACCACATCTCGTTCTGCCAGCTGACGCTGCCTGTGGAGGAGCGCGACGACGTCCTGCATGGGCGCAACACTGTCGTCATCCAGCCGGCCAAGCTGGACCGTTCGCCGACGGGAACCGGCTGCTCGGCGCGCATGGCGGTGCTGCACGCGCGCGGGCTGATGAAGGCCGGCCAGCGCTTCACCGGCCATTCGATCATAGGCTCCACCTTCGAATGCCGCATCGCGCGCGAAACGACCGTGGCCGGAAAGCCCGCCATCGTGCCGGAGATTTCCGGCCGCGCCTGGATCACCGGCACGCATCAGGTGATGCTCGACCCCGGCGACCCGTGGCCCGCCGGCTATCGGCTCGCCGATACCTGGCCGACAAAGCTGTAAGTCGAAGGGACTGCCGGCGTCTTACGCAGGTTGGGCCGACATCGCGCGTGCGATGTCGAGGAAAGCGCGCATGGTCTTGGCCTGGCTGCGTTCGGTCAGGCACACCAGCGCCTCGTCAATCAGCATCGGCGGGCCGTCGATAGGGATCTTGGCGAGCCGCGTGTCGTTGCCGAACTCCGCCTCCGATACGAAGCCGATGCCCGCGCCAGCCGCGACGATCTCGCGCACCGCCTCCCGGCCTTCTGCCTCGATGGCGAATTTCAGCTCGACGCCGGCGGCCGCCGCCCCTTGCTCCAGTTTCTTGCGGGTGCGCGAGCCGCGCTCGCGCATGACTAGCGGCAGGGCAGCGAGCTCGGCGAAGGACAGGCTGTCGTGCTTCGTCGCCGGATGGCCGGTCGCGGCGAAGGCGACGATCGGCGTGGAGTTCAGCCGCACGATCTCGAATTCGCGGCCGGTGGGGATTTCGCCGAGCACGCCGATGTCGGCGTCGTAGCTGAACAGGCTGGTGATGACCGTCTCGGTGTTGCCGGCCCGCATGGTCACCTTGACGCCGGGATATTTCTTGCGGAATTCGCCGAGGATATGCAGCAGGTGATGCGCCGCGTCGGCGACGATGCGCAGCGTGCCGGCGCGCAGCGCCCGCGATTCGGAAAGCAGTTCCAGTGCCTGGCTCTCGGTGTCGAACATGCGGCGCGTGATGGCGAGCAGCTTCTCGCCGGCCGGCGTCAGCGTCACCTGCTTGCGCTGGCGGTTGAAAAGCAGGATGTCGTATTCCTCTTCCAGCTTGCGCACCTGGTCGGAGATGGCCGGCTGGGTCAGGAAGAGCTCTTCCGCGGCGCGGGAGAAGCCGCCAGAAATGGCGACGTAGTGAAAGGCGCGCAGTTGGACATAGCGCATCGCGACATCCTCTTGGATAGATATAGCTTATTGATAGATACAAAATAACGATTTTTCAAATACATTGTCCGGCGCCTATAAGGCTGCGAACAACAAGCAGCGACGGGAGGCGTTCCGGCCATGGCCGACACGGCAACAGCACAAGGTTTCGAGCCTCCGGCACTGGGCGAGCCCTACCTGCTGACCCCCGGTCCGTTGACGACCGCCTATTCGGTCAAGCAGGCGATGCTGAAGGACTGGGGTTCCTGGGACGGCGATTTTCGCGCCATGACCGCCGACATACGCCGCCGCCTGCTGGCGCTGACCGGCGACAGGGAAAGCGAATACGACTGCGTGCCGCTGCAAGGCTCCGGCTCCTATTGCGTCGAAGCCATGCTCGGTTCCTTCGTGCCGAAGGACGGCAAGGTGCTGGTGCTGGCCAACGGCGCCTACGGCCTGCGCGCCGCACAGACGATGAAGTATCTCGGCCGGACGCATACGCTGATCGACAAGGGCGACTACCTGCCGCCGCGCGGCGACGAGGTGGCAGCGGCGCTCGATGCCGATTCCGCTATTACCCATGTTCTCGCCATCCATTGCGAGACGAGCTCGGGCATCCTCAACCCCGTGCCCGAGATCGCCGAGGTGGTGAAGGCGAAGGGCCGCAAGCTGCTGGTCGATTCCATGAGCGCCTTCGGCGCCGTGCCGCTCGACGTCAACGACATCGGCTACGAGGCGATGGTGTCGTCGGCCAACAAGTGCATCGAGGGCGTGCCGGGCTTCGGCTTCGTCATCGCGAAAAAGAGCGCGCTGGAAGCCGCCAAGGGCAACAGTCATTCGCTCTCCCTCGATGCGCATGCGCAGTGGGCGGCGATGGAAAAGACCGGCCAGTGGCGTTTCACGCCGCCGACGCATGTTGTCGCCGCTTTCCTCGAGGCGCTGAAGATGCATGAAGCGGAAGGCGGCGTCGCCGGCCGCGGTGCGCGCTATACCAGGAACCGCGACGTGATGGTGGCGGGCATGCGCGAGCTCGGCTTCGAGACGCTGTTGTCCGACCGCTGGCTGTCCCCGATCATCGTCACATTCTTTTGCCCCGCGCATGAGAAGTTCGTCTTCAACCGTTTCTACGAACTCATGAAGGACAAGGGCTTCATCATCTATCCGGGCAAGCTCACGGTGGTGGATTCCTTCCGTGTCGGCTGCATCGGCCGCATGGACGAGCATGTCATGCGCCGCGTCGTCGAGGCGGCGAAACAGTCGCTCGACGAGATGGGCGTCGACACCGCCGCCCCGCCCGCCACGGCAATCGCCGAACGCGCAAAGCTTGCCGCCTGAGTTTCACCGCCAGACTTCGCCGCTTGACGCGGCTTTTTCAATCCGAGGACCGACGCCCATGAACCAGATGTCTCCCGTATCCGTGTCGGTGAACGGCCGCAGCTATGCGTGGCCGCGCGTGCCGGCGATCGCGATCTGCCTGGACGGCTGCGAACCGGCCTATCTGGACGAGGCGATCAAGGCCGGGCTGATGCCGGCGCTGGTGAAAATCAAGGAAAAGGGCACGGTGCGGTTCGCCCATTCGGTGATCCCGTCCTTCACCAACCCGAACAACCTGTCGATCGCGACGGGGCGCCCACCAGCGGTGCACGGCATCTGCGGCAACTACCTCTACGACCCGGCGACGGGCGAGGAGGTGATGATGAACGACCCGAAGTTCCTGCGCGCGCCGACGGTGTTCCAGGGTTTTTACGATGCCGGCGCCAGGGTCGCGGTGGTGACGGCCAAGGACAAGCTGAGGGCGCTGCTCGGCAAGGGGCTTAAGTTTGACGACGGCCGGGCGCTGTGCTTCTCGGCCGAGAAGTCCGACACCACGACGAAGAAGGAGCACGGCATCGACAATGCTTCCAAGCACTTCGGCTTGGCCGTACCGGAGGTCTATTCGGCCGAGCTTTCGGAGTTCGTCTTCGCCGCCGGCGTGCAATTGCTCAAGGAATTCCGGCCGGACGTGATGTATCTCACCACAACCGACTACGTGCAGCACAAATACGCGCCGGGCGTACCGCAGGCGAATGCCTTCTACGAGATGTTCGACAAGTATCTGGCGCAACTGGATGAACTGGGCGCGGCGATCGTGGTGACGGCCGATCACGGCATGAAGCCGAAGCACCATGCCGACGGCTCGCCCAACGTCGTTTACGTGCAGGATCTTCTGGACCAGTGGCTGGGCAAGGATGCCGCGCGTGTCATCCTGCCGATCACCGACCCCTATGTCGTCCATCACGGCGCGCTGGGTTCCTTCGCCACCGCCTACCTGCCGAAAGGCGCCGATCGCGAGGCGGTGATGGAGAAATTGCGCAAGGTCGAGGGCATCACGCTGGTGCTCGATCGCGAGAAAGGCTGCGCGCGCTTCGAACTGCCGGAAGACCGCATGGGCGACATCATCCTGATCTCGGGCGAGAACAAGACCATCGGCACCTCCGAGCACCGGCACAATCTGGCCGCACTCAACGAGCCGCTGCGCTCGCATGGCGGGCTGACCGAGCAGACCGTGCCGTTCATCGTCAACCGGGTGATGAAGGACCTGCCGAACGAGCCAACCTTGAGGAACTTCGACGCCTTCCACTACGCGGTGATGGCCGCCGCGCAGGTGGGGTGAGGACCGGTGCCATGACCAAGCTCGACCCTTCCATAAAAGTCCGCCACGAGCCAATGCGCATCGCCGGCAGACAAGTGGACGCCGATAAGGTGCTGGAAGTGCGCTATCCGTGGAACGACACGGTGATCGGCACCGTCCCGGCGGGCAATGCCGAACATGCGCGCAAGGCCTTCGAGATCGCCGCCAACTACCAGCCGAAGCTGACCCGCTACGAGCGCCAGCGCATCCTCTTGAAGACCGCCGAGCTGCTCAATGGCCGCAAGGACGAGCTGTCGGACCTGATCACGCTGGAGCTCGGCATCTCCAAGCAGGATTCGCTCTACGAGGTGGGCCGCGCCTTCGACGTCTTCACGCTGGCCGGCCAGATGGTCATCCATGACGACGGCGAGATTTTTTCCTGCGACCTCACCCCGCACGGCAAGCAGCGCAAGATCTTCACCATCCGCGAGCCGCTCAAGGCGATCTCGGCGATCACGCCGTTCAACCATCCGCTCAACATGGTCTCGCACAAGGTGGCGCCGGCCATCGCCACCAACAATTGCGTGGTGGTCAAGCCAACGGAACTGACGCCGATGACGGCGCTGATGCTGGCCGACGTGCTCTACGAGGCCGGCCTGCCGCCCGAGATGCTGTCGGTCGTCACCGGCTGGCCGGCCGACATCGGCGACGAGATGATAACCAATCCCAACATCGACCTCATCACCTTCACCGGCGGCGTGCCGGTCGGCAAGATGATCGCGCAGAAGGCCGGCTACAGGCGCCAGGTGCTGGAGCTCGGCGGCAACGATCCGCTGATCATTTTGAACGACCTCTCCGACGACGACCTCGCCAGGGCGGCCGACCTTGCGGTCGCGGGGGCTACCAAGAACTCCGGCCAGCGCTGCACGGCGGTCAAGCGCATTCTTGTGCAGGAAAAGGTCGCCGACCGCTTCGTCCCCATGGTGCTGGAGCGGGCAAAAGCGATCAAGTTCGGCGACCCGCGCGATCCGGCCACCCAGCTCGGCACCGTCGTGCACGAGAAGGCGGCGGCACTGTTCGAGAAGCGCGTCCACATGGCCGCCGAGCAGGGCGCCGACATCCTCTACAATCCCGGCCGGCAGGGCGCGCTGCTGCCGCCCATCGTCGTCGACCGCGTGCCGCACCAGTCGGAACTCGTCATGGAGGAGACCTTCGGCCCGATCGTGCCGATCGTGCGCGCACCCGACGACGACGACGCGCTGATTAAGCTCTCCAATTCCACCGCCTTCGGCTTGTCGTCCGGCGTTTGCACCAACGACTTCCGCCGCATGCAGAAATACATCGCCGGCTTGAGGGTCGGCACCGTCAACATCTGGGAAGTTCCCGGCTACCGCATCGAGATGTCCCCCTTTGGCGGCATCAAGGACAGCGGCAACGGCTACAAGGAAGGCGTCATCGAAGCGATGAAGTCCTACACCAACGTCAAGACCTTCTCGCTGCCATGGGTCAGTTGAACGCCGCCCCTATCGCACTTTCCCGAGGGAGCCGCCACGGCTCCTTCGTTCGCGTTTCTACTTGAGGTTCCGGGAGGTTCTCATGGCGCGTCCACAGCCGGTCATCGTCCATACCGAGGGCGAATCCAACAGTTCGGCCGCGCGCGGCGCCTGGAGCGCGAAGCAAAGCGATGCGGCGACAAGGGCGCTGCTCGCCCGCGATGTCGCAGCCTTCCTGCACCAGAGCCTGTCCAGCCCCTGCGTGACCGCCATCGCCAAGGCCGAAGGCATCTGGATCGAGGACACGGCCGGCCGCCGCTACATGGATTTCCACGGCAACAGCGTGCACCACATCGGCTACGGCCATCCGAGGCTGAAAGAGGCGATCCGCCGGCAGATGGACGACCTGCCGTTCTCGCCGCGCCGCTTCACCTGCGAGCCGGCGGTGGAACTGGCCGAGACGTTGGGAAAACTGGCGCCCGGCGATCTCGGCAAGGTGCTGTTCACCACCGGCGGCTCGGACGCCATCGAGGTGGCGCTGAAGGTGGCGCGCGCCGCCACCGGCCGGTTCAAGACGCTGTCGTTCTGGGATGCCTTCCACGGCGCCGGCTTCGGCGCCTCCAGCGTCGGCGGCGAGGCGACGTTCCGTTCCGGCATCGCCGGGCCGCTTCTGCCCGGCACGGAGCATGTCGCGCCCTGGGCGTCGCACAACTGTCCGTATGGCACCAACTCGCTGGAAGAGTCGGCTCGTGCCTGCGCCAACATGATCTCCTATGTGCTCGGCCGGGAAGGGGATTTCGCCGCCGTCGTCGCCGAGCCGATGCGGGCGACGCCGCTGGTGCCGGCGCCGGGCTTCTGGAAGGCGGTGCGGGAGGCCTGCGACCGGCACGGCACGCTCCTGATCTTCGACGAGATCCCGACCGGGCTCGGCAAGACCGGCAAGTTCTTCGCTTCCGAGCACGACGGCGTGACGCCCGACATCATCGTCATGGGCAAGGCGCTGGGCGGCGGCATATTGCCGATCGCTGCCGTTATCGCTCGGCGCGACCTCGACGTGGCGGGCGACTACGCCATCGGCCACTACACGCATGAGAAGAATCCGGTGACGACGCGGGCGGCGCTTACCACCATCGCCATCGTGCGCGAGGAAGGGCTTGCCGAGCGCGCCGCCGAACTGGGCGGCCGGGCGATGCAGCGGATGTGCGACCTGATGGCGCGCTCGCCTTTCGTCGGCGATGTACGGGGCAGGGGGCTGATGTTCGGCGTCGAGATCGTCGAGGACAAGGAAACGTTCCGGCCGAACCATGCGCTGGCCGAGCGCATCTACTATCGCTGTCTGGAGAAGGGCCTGTCCTTCAAGATCAGTGCCGGCAGCGTGCTGACGCTGTCGCCGCCGCTGGTGATTTCGCGAGAAGACCTCGACCGGGCGCTGGCGATCGTCGAGGATGCGGTGCTGGCGGGATGAGCTTCATATGAAAGCCGTCCGCACCGACGCAGAACTGGAATGCCCCGGCATCGATGCCGGGCTGCGGGCGCGCGGCGTCGAACTGGTCACCCTGCCCGATGGTATTCCGGAAGCCGAACTTTGCCGAGCAGTCGCGGACGCCGATCTCCTGCTGATGTGCTACACGCCGATCACGGCCAGGGTGATCGAGGCGGCGCCCAGGCTGAAGGGCATCGTCAAATACGGCGTCGGCATCGATGCCATCGATATCCCGGCGGCGATGCGGCGTGGCATTCCGGTCGTCAACGTGCCCGAATATGCCGAGGAGACGGTGGCGGAGGGTGCCTTCGCGCTGATGATCGCGCTTGCCAAACGCCTGCCGGAAATCGGCCGGACGATGGAGCGGGACGGCTGGGTCTGGCCGGAACAGCGCTGGCTGGGGCGCGATATTGCCGGTTCGACCGTCGGGCTGGTCGGCTGCGGCAAGATCGGCCGCTCGATGGCGCGCATGGCCGGACAGGGGTTTCGCGCCAAGGTGCTGGCCTACAGCCCCCACAGCGATCCCGACCAGTTGCGGGCGATCGGCGTTGAGCCGGTGGGGGACCTCAAGGCGATGCTCGCCGCCAGCGATTTCGTCTCGATCCACTGCGTGCTCAACGACGAAACGCGCGGCTTGATCGGCAAGGCCGAACTCGCTTGCCTGAAGCCATCGGCCGTCCTCGTCAACGTCTCGCGTGGCGCCATCGTCGACGAAGCGGCGCTGGTCGAGGCAGTGGTGGCGGGGCGCGTCGGCGGCGTCGGGCTCGACGTCTATTCGCAGGAGCCGCTGAAGAAATCCGGCCATCCGATGAGCGCGCTGTTCGGCCGCGACAACGTCATCCTGTTTCCGCACCTCACTTTCTTCACGCACGAGGCGATGCGACGGCTCGAAGACGACACGCTGGCTCGCTGCTTCGAAATCCTCGACGGCCGCCCGGTGACGGTGCGCTCGCGCGATCCGCGCCTTGTGGCGCAGACGGCAGGTGTCTTTTTCGGCTGAGCCGACGTTTTCGCAGCGCCGGCTGGAACGATCCGGCATCATCAATCTGTCATGCGCGTGCCATCAACCGGTGCCGTCGTGCTTGCCCAAATCGATAGGCGGACGGCCTTTGGCCGGCTGAAGGATGCTGTCATCCGTTGAAGAGCGGTTTCATAAGTAAAATTTTCTCCTTCATAAAATAAATAGATTTTACTTATCGATGCCACCTCAACAAATTAACGGTCGAGGATGGCCACGGACCGCGCGGACAGTGCGGCTGACAACAATAAGAAACGCCTTCGGAACACTTTCAAAGCGTCAAGCAAAGGAGAGATCATGAAAACGAAATTCGCCTTGGCCGCAATTCTGCTGGCGGCTACAGCCCTTCCGGCACTCGCCGACGGCGGTGTCGTCACCATCTACAGCGCCGACGGCCTGCATGACGGCGACCCGAGCTGGTACGGGGACCAGTTCGCGGCCTTCACCGAGAAAACCGGCATCAAGATCCAGTTCGTAGAAGCCGGCTCCAGCGGCGTCGTCGACCGGCTGGCGAAGGAAAAGTCCAACACCCAGGCCGACGTGCTGGTGACGCTGCCGCCCTTCATGCAGAAGGCCGCCGCCGACGGTCTTCTGGCCGCCTATACGCCCGACGGCGCCGACAAGATCGACGCGCGCGACAAGGATGCCGACGGCCGCTACTACGCGATGGTCAACAACTATCCGAACTTCATCTACAACACCGAGGTGCTGAAGGAGGCTCCGGCCACCTACGAGGATCTTCTCGACCCGAAGTTCAAGCAGAAGCTGCAATATTCGACGCCTGGCCAGGCCGGCGACGGCACTGCGATGATGCTGCAGGCCTTCCATGCCTTCGGTTCGAAGGAAAAGGGCCTCGACTTCCTGAAGAAGTTGCAGGCCAACAATCTCGGCCCGTCGGCCTCGACCGGCAAGCTGACGGCGCTGGTCAACAAGGGCGAGCTCTACGTCGCCAACGGCGACATGCAGATGAACACGGCGCAGTCGGCGGACAACCCGAATATCAAGATCTTCTTCCCTGCCGGGCCTGACGGCAAGAAGACGGCGTTCGCGCTGCCTTACTACATCGCCCTGGTCAATGGCGGGCCGAACACCGAGAACGGCAAGAAGCTGGTCGATTTCCTGCTGTCCGCTGACGCGCAGAAGGACATCAGTTCCGTCGCCAAGGGCTTTCCCGTCCGCACCGACGTCAAGCCGGACGACGACAATTTCAAGAACCTGAACGCCATGCTGGAGGGAGTAGAAATATGGTTGCCGGACTGGGCCAAGGTGCTGGACAGCCTCAAGGACGACGTGGCAGCCTACAATCAGGCGATCTCGGGCAACTGATGTCCCAGGTGACGGTCATGGAACGGACGCTGCACATCGCGAAGCCTTTCGTGGCGTCCGCCGCTCCTGCTGCATCGGACGGCAGCAGGATCGGCTTCGAGAACGTCTCGGTCACCTATGGCGCGCTGACCGTGCTTCATTCGTTCACCCTGACCGTCAATCCGGGCGAGATCGTCGCCCTGATCGGCCCTTCCGGGTCGGGCAAGACCACGGCCCTGCGCACCGTCGCAGGGTTCGTGCGCCCCTCGGGCGGGCGCATCCTGATCGGCGATCGCGACGTCACCCATCTGGCGCCCTACGACCGCAAGATCGGCATGGTGGTGCAGAACTACGCGCTGTTCCCGCACATGCGGGTGGAGGAGAACGTCGCCTTCGGCCTGCGCGCCCATGGCGCTGCCGAAGACGTCATCAGGAAGCGCGTGCCCGAATGCCTGGCCATGGTCGGCATGTCGACCTATGCCAAGCGCTATCCGCGCGAATTGTCCGGCGGCCAGCAGCAGCGCGTGGCGATTGCCAGAGCGCTGGCGCCGAAGCCGCAGGTGCTGCTTCTCGACGAGCCGCTGTCGGCGCTCGACGCGCAGATCCGTCGTTCGATGCTGGACGAACTGGCCAAGCTGCATCGCGACCTGCCGAACCTGACCGTGCTCTACGTCACCCATGACCAGAGCGAGGCGCTGACGCTGGCCAACCACATCGGCATCATGCGCGACGGCAAGCTCAAGGCCTTCGGCGGATCGCAATCGCTGTTCCGTCATCCGCCGAACCGCTTCGCCGCCGAGTTCCTCGGCCGGGCCAACCTGCTTCCGGTGACCGACGTACAGCCGCTGGACGAGCAGATGGCCAAGGTCCGCTTCGGCAACGTGACGCTGTCGGCGCGCAACCACCATGGGCTGGCCCGGGGAAGCGATTGCCTGGTCTGCGTCCGGCCGCACGATTTCCGGTTCTCGCGCGCATCGGAGCCGAATTCGATCTCCGGAACCGTGCTCAGCGTGCAGTGGCAGGGCGACGTGCACAACATCACCTTCGACGCCGGCGGCGAGACGATGCGCATGACCTCGGCGCCGATGGCCAATCCGCCGCGCATCGGCGAGACCATCGCGGTGCATTTCGATGCCGCCGAAGTGACGCTGGTGCCGGAGGACGCGAGCCATGGCTGAGGCGGCGATCGCCGCCGCTCCCGCGCCGCGGCTCAGACTGGACAGCCTCTGGATCGCGCCGCCGCTGCTGATCCTGGCGGTGCTGTTCTTCTACCCGCTCGGCCTGATCGTGCGGGCCTCGTTCGGCGAGGATGCGCCGTCGCTCGCGACCTTCGAGCAGGTGTTGATGTCGAGCCGGTTCCTCGACGGGCTCTACCATACCATCGTCATCGCCGTCAGCGCGACGGCGGGCTGCCTCGTACTCGGTTTCATTCTTTCGCTGGTCATCGCCTTCGTGCCGTTTCCCGGCGCCAAGATGGCCGGCAGGGTGATCGACACGGTCATCGCGCTGCCGACCTTCCTCGTCACGCTCGCCTTCACCTTCATCTACGGTTCCGCCGGCCTGCTCAACGAGACGCTGATGCATGTCTTCAGCCTCGACCTGCCGCCGATCGACTTCCTTTATTCGCAATGGGGCGTGATCCTGGCGGAGATGACGGTCTACACGCCCTTCATCATGCGGCCTCTGCTGGCCACCTTCTCGACCATCGACCAGGCGCAGATCGAAGTGGCGTCGAGCCTGGGAGCCCGGCCGCTGCGCATCGTGCGGCAGATCATCCTGCCGGCATCGCTGCCGGCGCTGGTGGCGGGCGGGAGCCTGTGCCTGTTGCTCACCGTCAACGAATTCGGCATCGTGCTGTTCATCGGCGCCAAGGACGTCATCACCCTGCCGCTGCTGATCTATTCGAAGGCGATCCAGGAATTCGACTACACGACCGCCTGCGTCATCGCCGTGGTCAACGTCGTCCTCTCGCTCGGCCTCTACTCGCTCTACCGGCTGGCGATCGCACATTTCGGAGGCCGCCGTGCTGGTCTGGTCTAAACCCTGGCGCATCGCCACCTGGGCGGTCGCGGTGCCATTGTTCCTGATTATCTACGGGTTGCCGATCGGCGTCATCGTGCTCGCCTCCTTCAGCGGCCAGTGGAACGACATCCTGCCGTCCAACATGACGCTGGTCCATTATTCCAAGGCCTTCCGCAGCGATTCCTTCGATGCGCTGAAGGCGAGCCTCTTGACAGGCGTGATCGCCAGCGGCGCGGCGCTGGTGTGCGGCACCTGGGCAGCGCTTGCGCTGCGCAATTTCAAGGCCATGCCGAAACGGGTGCTCGACCTGTTGTTCTTCATTCCCAGCGCCGTGCCGTCGGTCTCGGTCGGCCTTGCCCTGCTGGTCGCTTTCAGTCAGCCGCCCTTCCTGCTCAACGGCACCACCTGGATCGTGCTGATCGCGCATTTCGTGCTGATTTCGGCCTTCACCTACGGCAACGTCACGGCCGGGCTGGCGCGGATCCCGATCGACTGCGAACAGGTGGCCGAGAGCCTCGGCGCACGGCCCTTCTACCGGCTGCGCCGGGTGACGCTGCCGCTGCTCCTGCCCTATCTGGTCGCCGCCTTCAGCCTGTCCTTCGCGCTGTCGATGGGCGAACTGGGCGCCACGGTGATGATCTACCCGCCGGGCTGGGTGACGCTGCCCGTCCGCATCTTCGCGCTCTCCGACCGCGGCGCGATCTTCGACGCGGCGACGATGGCCACCATCCTTGGCGTCGGAACGCTGATCGTGCTGGCCATCCTGTCGAAGGTTTCCAACAGGGCGGCGGTGCGCTGACGAAGCGAGCCGCCGCGCGGCGTGCCATGGTCGGCCGCTTAGCTTCTCAGCCGACCTCGACCGCGACGACGGCCACGCAATCGCCGGCCTTGACCAGACCCGGAAAATGCCGCGCCGCCAACAGCCCGTCCATGCGCGAGCGGATATCCTGCGGCGCGAGACCGGTGCGGCCGGTGCCGTGGATGCGGGCAATGACGGCGCCCTTCTTCACCGGATCGCCGAGATCGACCATGGTCTCGATCATGCCGTCGTCTTCGGCGAAGGAGAAGCAGTCGCCGCCCGGCATGTCGAGCCAGCGGGTTCGAGTCTTCTCGACCGCACCATTTGCGATGCCGGCGTGGCGCAGCACGTTCATGACGCCGCGCCGGGCGATGCGCACCGTCTCGGCGCGAGACGTGCCGCCGCCGCCGAGTTCGGTGGTGACGAAGATCTTGCCCATCTCCTCGGCGGCCGTGTCGTACATGCCGACCGCGTCGATCTCCAGCATCCTGACCGAGTACGGCGCGGAGAAGGCTTCCACCGCTGCGAACGCTTTCGCCTCCTGATCCTTGTCAGGCAGGATGTGCGCCGCGCAGAACGGCACGAAATCGAGCGTGCTGCCGCCGGAGTGGAAGTCGAAGACGATATCGGCGCGCGGCAGCAGTTCGCGCTGGAAATAGTCGGCGATCTTCTCCGTCACCGTGCCGTCCGGCCGGCCGGGAAAGGCCCGGTTCATATTGCCCTTGTCGATCGGCGAGGTGCGTGTGCCGGCGCGGAAGGCCGGATAGTTCATCGCCGGCACGATGATGACCGTGCCGGAAACATTCTTCGGCTCCAGCGTGCGGGCGAGTTCATAAAGCGCCAGCGGTCCCTCGTATTCGTCGCCGTGGTTGGCGCCGGTCAGCAGGGCGGTCTGCCCCTTGCCGTTTTTGATGACGCAGATCGGGATCATCACCGAGCCCCAGGCGGAATCGTCGCGGCTGTAGGGCAGGCGCAGGAAGCCGTGCTGCACGCCGTCACGGTCGAAGTCGACGGTGGGGGAGATGGGAGAGGGTCTCGGCATGGCAGGCTAGTCCTTCACCACCAGCTTGCGCGGTACGTTGGCCAGGCATTCCACGCCGGTCTCGGTGATGAGGATCGACTCGGTGATCTCCAGCCCCATCGTCTCCAGCCACAGGCCGGTCATGAAATGGAAGGTCATGCCGGTCTTGAGTTCCGTGCGGTCGCCGGGGCGCAGGCTCATCGTGCGCTCGCCCCAGTCCGGCGGATAGGAAATGCCGATCGGGTAGCCGGTGCGATTGTCCTTGACGATGCCGTACTTCTTCAGGACCGCGAAGAAGGCGTTGGCGATGTCCTCGCAGGTGTTGCCGGGCTTCGCCGCCGCCAGCCCTGCCTCCATGCCCTCCAGCGTCGCCTTTTCCGCATCGAGGAAAGCCTGCGTCGGCTTGCCGAGGAAGACCGTGCGCGAGAGCGGGCAGTGATAGCGATTGTAGCAGCCGGCGATCTCGAAGAAGGTGCCTTCGCCGGCCTTCATCGGCCTGTCGTCCCAGGTCAGGTGCGGCGCCGAGGCATCCACGCCCGACGGCAGCAGCGGCACTATGGCCGGATAGTCGCCGCCGAACCGGCCGTCAGGACCATCGACGCCGCGCGTGCCGGCATCGTAGATCTCGGCGACGAGGTCGCACTTCCTCATGCCGACTTCCATCTTTTCGACGATGCGGGCATGCATGGCCTCGACGATGCGCGCGGCCTTGCGCATGTAGTCGATCTCGGTCGGGCTCTTCACCGCGCGCTGCCAGTTGACCAGCGCGGTGGCATCGACGAAGCGCGCGTTGGGCAGGTGCTGCTGCAGCGACGCAAACGCCTTGGCCGAGAACCAGTAATTGTCCATCTCGACGCCGATGCGCTTGTTGCCGAGGCCACGCTCCGTCAGCACCGTGGAGAGAAAATCCATCGGGTGGCGCTCGGTCGACTGCACGTAGTGGTCGGCGTAGCCGACGATGTTGTCGTGGGCGAGATAGGCGGTGCGCTTGGCGCCGTTGGCGTCCTGCCCGCGCCCGTACCAGATCGGCTCGCCGTCCGGCGGCACGATGACGGCCTGATGCACGTAGAACGACCACCCATCATAGCCGGTCAGCCACGCCATGTTCGACGGATCGGAACAGACCAGCACGTCGACGCCTTTGGCCGCCATGGCTCGCCGTGTCTTGGCGAGGCGTTCCGCATATTCCTCGCGCGTGAATTTCAGGTTGGGTTGCATGTCGCAGTCTTTTCCTCGTTGTCCGGGCTCCCCGCCCGTTGTCAGCTTTCGAAAACGGTCCCGATCCCTGCCGCCTTCGCGCGGTCGCGCGCCAGCGTGGCGATGGCGGTGTCCTGCACGCCGGTGCCGGTGAGATCGGCGACGGTGATGTCGGAGGCGTCGCGCCGGCCGTGCCGCCTGCCGGCGATGACGGCGCCGAGTTCGGCGACTTCAGCATCGGCGGAGATCAAACCGGCGTCGATGGCGTGGTGCAGTTCGCCGAGCCGCCGTGTCTGTTTTGCGCTGTCGGCGACATAGAGGTCAGCCAGCTTGAGGATCGCCGGCGCGATCTCGTTCTTGTGCTCGGCGTCGGAGCCCATGGCGGTGATGTGCTGGCCGGCGGTGACGAAGCCGGCATGGATCAGCGGCTCGGTCGAAGGCGTGGTCGTCACGATGATGTCCGCGCCCGTGACGGCCTTGGCGGCGTCGGTCTCGGCGCGCACCGCAATGCCCAGCTTTTCGCGCAGCTCCGCCGCCGTCCGCTCGGCCTTGAGCCGATCGCGCGCCCAGATGCACGCGCCTTCAATCGGCCGCACGAGCTTCAGGGCCTCCAGTTGAAGACGCGCCTGCATGCCGGCGCCGAAGATCGCCGCGACCGTCGCGTCCGGCCGGGCCAGATGCCGTGCCGCCACCGCGCCGGCGGCTGCTGTTCGCACGTCCGTCAGGTAGCCGTTGTCGAGCAGAAGGGCCTCGACCAGCCCGGTTCTGGCCGAAAGCAGCACCATCATGCCGTTGGTCGAGGGCAGGCCGAGCTTCGGATTGTCGAAAAAGCCGGGACTGATCTTGATGGCGAAGCCGTCGATGCCGGGCACATAGGCCGTCTTCACATCCACTTCGCCATTTTGCTCGGGAATGTCGAGCCTGAGGATCGGCGGCATCGCGACCGGCAGGGTCGCCAGCGCCCGAAAGGCGTTTTCGACGCAGGCGACGGCGTCGAGGTCGAGCCTGACGATCTTGCGCAGCTCCGCCTCGGCGAGGATGGTCATGCGCGTCATGCCGCGCGCTCCCGTGCGTCGCGCCACGTGCCGCAGACGATGGCGCGGTGCAGGTCCATGGCGATGTTCTTGCCAGACAGCACCGCCGCCGTCGGGCCTTTCGGCCTGACCTTGCCGGCCAGCAGGGCCGCGATGCCGACCGCGCCGGCGCCCTCGACGATTTCGCGCTCCTCCTCGTAGGCGTGGCGGATGCCAGCGGCGATTTCTTCCTCCGAAAGCAACACAAGGTCGTCCAGCAGGTCGCGGCACATGGCGAAGGTCAGGCGATTGTCGAGCCCGATGCCGCCGCCGAGCGAATCCGCCAGCGTCTCCCTCTCCTCGACCTCGACCGGCCGGCCGGCGTCGAGGCTTGCCTTCATGGCGGCACCCCGCGCCATGGAAACGCCGATGACGCGGGCGCCGGGCCTGAGCGTCTTCACCGCCATGGCGACGCCCGCCGCAAGCCCGCCGCCGGAAACCTGGATCAGCACGGTCTCGACGTCGGGCGTCTGTTCGACGATCTCGGCGCCCAGCGTCCCCTGGCCGGCGACGGTCGCGGGATGGTCGAAGGGCGGGATCATCGAGAACCCGTCTTCCGCGACAAGCCGCTCGGCCTCGATCTGTGCCTCGTCCTGGCTCGCTCCCACAATGCGTGCTTCGGCGCCCAGCCGGCGGATTTCCGCCAGCTTGTTTTCCGGCACCAGTTTCGACATGCAGATGACGGCCGGGATGCCGCGCCGCTTCGCCGCCAGCGACAGTGCCCGGCCGTGATTGCCGGTGGAGGCGGCGGTGACGCCGTGCGTGCCGGTCGGCAGCAGCGCGACCGCGTTCGAGGCGCCGCGCAGCTTGAAGGAACCTGTCGTCTGCCGATGCTCCAGCTTGAGCCGGACCGGCACGCCGAGCCTTTCGCCGAGCGACGGCGAATCGACGGTCGGCGTTGCCACGATGTCGCCGGCGATGCGCGCCCGCGCGGCCTCGATGTCGGCAAGGGTGACGAATGCCGTGCCCATGGGATCACGCGACCCCGAGCGGCAGCGTCATCAGTCGGCCCCATTCGGGATGGTCGGTGGCGTCGCCGCACAGCCTGAGGCAATTCCAGGCGCTTGCCTGGTTGGAGGTCACGACCGGGCGGCCGATGGCGCGTTCGATGTCGGCCGCCACAAGCGCGGAACGCAGCGCGGTGCAGGAGATGAACAGCGCCTCGGCATCCGGATGGGTCGCTTCGCGGGCGAGATCGACAAGTGCTGCCGGCTGGATGCGCGCCATCTCGCGGTCGTCCTCGAAGCCGAGGCAGGTAAAGGAGGCGATATCGAAGCCGTGGCCGGCGAAGTAGGCGGCCATAGGCCGGCTGGTTTCGACTGTGTAAGGCGTCAGGATGGAAATACGCTTTGCCCCGAAGGCGCGCAGCCCGCGCATGGCGGCCATCGGCGGCGTCACCACGGGCACGCCCGGCTTGGCGGCCTGGATCGCGGCTTCGATCTCGGCGTCGCCGATCACCACCGAGGCGGAGGTACAGGAATAGCAGACAGCGTCGAGCGGCTCGCCGGGCAGGATCAGCGCCGCACCCGCCGTGAGTGCCGGCTGCATCTTGCGCAGGTTTTCCGGCGTGGTCGGATTGGCGTAGGGGATGCGGGCGGCATAGACGCCGATTGTTTCGCTCGCGACCATGCGGGCGAAATCGACCTCGCTGGTGTGGTCGGTGGCCAGGATGACGAGGCCGATCCTTTTTTCCAGCGGGCGCGGATCGAGCGGCGGACGCTCGGCGTGGAGACGAATGTCGGACATTGTTTTACCGCTCGATCCTTCCGTAACGGCGCTCCAGCCAACGCAGCAGGATGACCGAGAACAGGCTGATGATGAGGAAGAACACGCCGACCAGCGTCATCGGCTCGACGTATCGGTAGTAGGAATTGGCGACCAGTTTCGCCTGGTTCATCAGCTCCAGCACGGTGATAGCCGAAAGCAGCGGCGTTTCCTTGAACATGGCGACGAAATAGTTGGCGAGCGCCGGTATCATCGGCGGGATGGCCTGCGGCAGGATGATGTGCGTCCAGGTCTGCCGGGCGCTGAGGTTGCAGGCCTTGGCCGCCTCCCACTGGCCGCGCGGCACGTTGTCGATGCCGGCGCGATAGACCTCTGCCGCGTAGGTGCCGTAGTGCAGGCCAAGCCCGATGACGCCGGCCACCAGCGGCGGCAGAAGGATGCCGATGTCGGGCAGGACGTAGAAGATGAAGTAGAGTTGCACGAGCAGCGGCGTGCCGCGGATGAATTCGGCGAAAAAGCCTACCGGTCGGGAAATCAGCCGGTTGGGCGAGCGGCGCAACAGCGCGATCGCGAGACCGACGACGGCGGCGAGCACCGAGCCGAGCAAGGTGGCGAGGATGGTGATCTTGACGCCCTGGATGAGGGTCGGAAGGATCTGCCAGACGAAGTCCCAATCCCATTCCATCGCCGCCCCCTCAGGTCCTGACGCCGTCGACGCCGCGCGCCATGCGCCGCTCCAGCGTGCGCACACCCCACGAGATCGCCGACGCCATCGCGAAGTAGAGGATGAGGATGGTGGCGAAGGGCAGCATGGTATTGCCGGTCTGCGAGCGCACGATGTTGGCCTGGAAGGTCATGTCGGCGAGCGAGATCAGCGAGACGACCGACGTCGCCTTGAGCAGTTCGATGGCGTTGTTGCCGAAGGTCGGCAGCATCAAAAGCAGCGCCTGCGGCAGGATGACGTGGCGCATGCCCTGCCAGCGGCCGAGATTGAGCGCCACGCAGGCTTCGTATTGCTCCTTGCCGATCGACTGCACGGCGCCGCGCACGACCTCGGCTCCGTAGGCGCCGACGTTCAGGCCCAGGCCGAGCACGCCCGCCTGCAGCGGCGTCAGTTCGAAGCCGGCCAGCGGCAGCACGAAATAGACCCAGAAAAGCTGGACGAAGATCGAGGTGCCGCGGAAGAATTCGATATAGGCCGTTGCCAGGGCGCGCACGGCGAAGAAACGCGACAGGCGTCCCAGCCCGGCGACGAAGGCCATGATCAGCGCCAGCACCGAGCCCATCAGCGTGAGTTCCACGGTGACGAGCGCGCCTTGCAGGATCAGGTAGAGATAGCCGGACCAGTCGGTCATGGAATTTCCGGTTGCGGTGGAGCTTCTTCCTTCTCCCCGTTCACGGGGAGAAGGTGGCCCGAAGGGCCGGATG
>Ga0182738_1000298_pt1 | contig 75629 bp, 76 predicted proteins | sample eDN5th30CBELigMG_FD_128876 | JGI IMG/M metagenome (GOLD analysis project Ga0182738, IMG submission 128876) | Enriched Miracle-Growth compost microbial communities from Emeryville, California, USA - eDNA 5th pass 30_C BE-Lig MG (version 2)... ... | reverse complement strand
GAAAAGGGATTTGCATGAGGAATAAAGAAACGTATTTTCAGTTGATAAAGGAATTATCCGACAAGCAACTAATGAAGCATTTATATCTTACCCAGCTCATATTGCTGATTGTAGCAAGTATTCTCTATCAGTTTATTTGGAAAAGCACTCCATTAAAAGAGCTGTTTCTAGCAGATAGGAGGGATATCTTTTTAGGCGTTGCAGCAGGTATTGCTGTAGTTATTATTGATATAATGATGATGAAAGTCTTGCCGGCAGAATATAATGATGATGGGGGGCTGAATGAGCGGATATTTCGTGCCAGAAATCCTATTCATATTGCTTTGATCGCTTTTATGGTTGCTTTTGTGGAGGAATTTTTATTTCGTGGCATTATTCAAACAAATTTGGGGTTATTATTAAGCAGCGTTATTTTTGCGGTTGTGCATTACCGGTATTTATTTAATCGTTTTTTATTTGCTAATATTGTTATTTTAAGCTTATTGATAGGGGGATTGTTTCAATGGACAGAAAGTCTTCTTGCAGTAATTATTATGCATTTTATCATTGATTTTCTGCTGGGAATTATTATCAGATATCAATTGTTTGGCTATAAGCTCATAAATTAATGGAAATGAAATAGGGAAGGGATGTTATGACAAGGGAAGATTTATACAGAAAACAAGCAGAATCACAGAAAAAAAGAATCCCTCGTGCCAATATTAAAACAGAGATAAAACAAGTGCAGCCAAAAAAAGAATTGCCGTCAAGAGGCAGTGTGCATCGAAAAAAGAAAAAATTAAAAATACCAGGCATAACGCTATTAGTTATTATCTTTATTTTATTGCCTATTTCTCTTTTCTTTATACTAGAAGCAGTAGCGAATATTGAGTTTTCGCAATTGGTGCCAGCAGATCCTGCTTCTAAGCTGTTTGAACGAGTACATATAGAAAAAAATGATGAATAAAATGCTGGCTGAACAACAAAATAATTCTTCGAGAAATGTATTCATTCTGATTCTAACCTGTCCTTTTTTTTCATATGTTTTTTATATACTAAAGCTAAAAAACAGAACTGCTAAAAACGGAGAGAGGTTTATTTTTAGCAGGCAAGAGGAAAAGGGAGGAAAGGGAATGGAAACTTCCATCCTTAAGCTGAATCATTATACGGATGAAGCGACAAAGGAAATGCTGCAGAAGGTGGTAGAAAAAAAGCGAAAGTTTGAAGTGTTGCATAAAAGGCATCTTCTTGTAATGTGGCTGACTATTTTATTTGCTTTTTGCTATTTTTTCTTTTTATATAAGCATGTTGCTATTCCATATGCTCATTCAATGGAACGGATGTTTTCTGCTTTTGTTGAAGAATCGTTTAATTTATATGCGATGACGGTTATTATTGGCTCATTCGGCTTTATGAATGTGCTGAAGCAAAAAACAGATAAGGCGGAAAAAGAATTTCATGCCTTAAGATGTGAAATTATTGATAAAAGCAAGGATTTATGGAAAAAAGAAGAAGAATGGAAAAATCGACATCAAGTATTTGAGATGATGAAAAAAGAATATGACATTAATTTGTTTTATGAATCAAAATAAAGAGAGAATCATTTGCTGGAGTTTTGCAAATGACCCTCTCTTTTTATATTAGAATATTTTTTTGCGGTTTTGATCTTCTTTAATAATTTCGACCGCTTCACGAAAACGCTGGGAATGAATAATTTCTCTTTCACGCAAAAAACGCAGGCTGTCATTTAGATCAGGATCATCGCTCATATTGATAATCCATTGGTAGGTTGCCCTTGCTTTTTCCTCTGCCGCAATATCTTCATATAAATCGGCAATAGGATCCCCTTTTGCCGCAATATAGGTGGCTGTCCATGGATTTCCGGCGGCATCATGATAAAATAAAGCATGTTCGTGATTAGCATAATGGTCCCCAAGGCCTGCAGCTTTTAATTGGTCAGGAGTAGCATCTTTAGTTAATTTACAAATTGATACCAAAATGCAACTATGTTAAAATACAGATATATCAACATTTTATAGTATTTAAGGTGGTGCATTATGGGTACAAAAATGAACAAAATAAAGAAAGTAGCTATATACAGTCGCAAAAGTAGACCTGATGAGACTGATGAGGTACTTCAAAGACAATTAGCTGTACTTCTAGACATTTGTTCTAAAAATAATTGGGAGTATGATGTATTTCAGGAAGTAGGCTCATCACAAGATATAAATCCTGAGTTAAACAAAATGTTAGCAAAGCTACAGGACTTTCATTATGATGCTGTAGTAACTACGGAGCAAAGCAGGCTAGGCAGGAATGATGTAGTTATTGCACAGGTTAAACATGTACTAGCTACATATGGAGTTAAACTTATTACTCCTACTCAAACTCTTGATCTTGCTACTCAGGAAGGTACTTTATATAGTGATATGCAGACTCTTGTAGATAAACAGGAGTATTTAAACACTAGAAAAAGACTTATCAGGGGTAAAAGACAGTCAGCTAAAACAGGTAATTGGGTAGGTGGCAGGACTCCTGTAGGTTATACATATGATTCTATCTCAAAGAGATTAGTACCTAATGAATATGCACCAGTAATTGAAAGGGTATTTAGGCTCTATCTTTTAGGTAAGTCTACAACAGACATAGCTGAACAGTTTGAGCTTGAAGGTGTTTTCACTCCTCAAGGCTTTAAATGGGATAAGGCAAGAATAGCAGTAGTTTTGGCTAATCCTGCTTATAAAGGTACTGCTATCTATGGTAAAACAAAGGTATCTAAAATAAGCAGAAAACCCTCAGGTGCTCCTAGACAATTTAAGACTACAGAGGAGGAGCAGATTATTATAGATGATGCTCATCAGCCTATTGTATCTCCTGAGGATTGGGAGAGAGTGCGGGTTATCAGGGAGAGCAGAAACAGTAAGCCTCCATCAGCGAGAATAGGAAAGGTTATCTTTACAGGATTAATTAAATGCTCTCTTTGTGGCAGAATCCAGAGTTTCCAAAGGAGAAAAGGAAAAGAGCTGAGGATTACATCTTGTCAAACAAGGCATTACAAAGAGGATGGCTCATATACTGTCTGTGAAAACAAAGGAGTCAGATTAGATAAGTTTGAGAAGCTATTTTATTTTCAGTTTGAGGACTTTGTTAATGCTCTAGAGCAGCATCTAGATGATATTAAAAACTATACTCCTATAGGTGAGGTTATTAATCGTGCCGATGAGAAAGTATCCATTGAAAAAGCAATTAAGAGCAAAGGGCAAGAGATAAAAAGAGTGCAAAAAGGTTTTCAGATGGGAGGCTATACTGATGAGGAGTTTACTCAAGCGATTAAGGAGATTAGGAATCAAATAACACAGCTAGAACAGGAATTAGAGGAATTGAATAGTAGCAAATCCCAAATTGAAGAGATAAATGAACTAGAGGACTCTGTAAGCAAGTTGAGAGCTATTCTAGAAGGCAGCACAAAAATGAGTAAAAGTGATATAAATGCTCTGCTGCGTAAGCATATTGACTATATTGAATATACAAGAATTGGAGATCATAAAGCAGAGATAGAAATTAAGGTGCAGTATAAAGGAAGGGAAACTTTATCTTAATTAGGCGAGAAGACACCAGAGAGAGGTGATTAAGAGCTAAATAGGCTCTTTTTTTACAAGAATGTCACAGGATAAATTTTCTCTAAATACTTTTGACGGCAATTAGGATGTCTGTCATAAGCTATCTCTTCTCTCTAATGAGTATGATGAGTCAGTAATTAGGACAACTCATAGCCTCATACATTGTATTGGGGAGAGGATGCATCATGACAGAACAGAAAACAGTTACTAAGATTATTAAAGGTACAGAGCTAAAAGGTACTTATGTAGACGAGAATACTATTTATATTGAGGGATTAGGAACAGTTAAAAAAACAGGAGAGTTAGACTTGAGGAATTTTATAAAGGATGCAATGAGCTTACCTTCTTTTTGGAGGTAGTTTTTTTATGCTCTTTTTGAGGTATAAATATTAAGGAAGAAAAATATATTGTATAATATCGCATATTAAAAATGGTTAATTTATAGATCATAGTGGCAATCATTTCTAAGTGGGCAAATTCTTCTGTTCCAATATCAGTAAGCAAGCCGATAACACGATCAGGAATAGAGTAGCGCTGATTTAAATAGCGCAGGGCGGCAGCCAGCTCCCCATCAGCACCGCCGTATTGCTCAATTAAAAATTTGGCAAGCATCGGATTACAAGTGCTTACTTTAACAGGATATTGCAATTTTTTTTCATATAACCACATCGGGTCCCATCTCCTTTAGTTATTGTTATACTTGCCATGGCCAAGGAGAAGAATCCCAGTCCCATGGAGTGCCTGAATAGCTATTTCCATATTGAAGCAATGGCCCGTATTTGCTTTCATAAAGTTTTTTGAATTTTTCTCTTTCTTTTACATAATGATTAAATTGGTTAATCGCATCTTTATCATGATGATGGGTATCTAAATATAAAGTAAGTTCAACCAGTACAAAATCTACGGCCTGTAGTTGTTCCAACAGCTGATAGTATTCTTTTGGAAGCTGTTTCATATAGGATGCTCTCCTTTTTTGTTTTCGTATGGACTATAATAAGGATCATAAAAAGCCTTCCATAAAGTTCCTGCCTTTAGCGCTTCCATTGGTGAAAATTGCGGCAAATGCGGCGGCTGAAATCCCATATAAAGATTAGGGGGGGTAGAATATGTTTTTTCTTTTATGGGCGGACAAGGATCATTAGGACTGATATAGGGGCGGTATTTTTTGTAAAATGAATGCATAAAAAGCCTCCTTTAGCGAAAAAAATGTTTTGATCTTTTAAATAATATGAGCTTAATTTATTTTCATGCTTTTTTTAATCGTCAATAAATGTAAATGGCTAAAAAATTAGAGAAGGAGAAGAAGTATGATAGCATGCAGAGTTGTTGTTTTTTACATTACATGGAAAGGAGGGGAATTATGCTGCCATTAATTCTCCTATTGATTGTTTTTTTTCTGTTTATTGGAATTATGCTCCTTGTAAAAATGTACCAGCAAGCGAATGAAAATACAGTAAAATATGAATTGATTTATTTTCCACAGTTTCCTCGCTCCTTTCAGGAAATTTCCCTTTTTTTTATTTCTGATATACATAGAAGAGTTGTTGCGGACAGTATAATTGCTGAAGTAAAAGATACAGCAGAAATCGTCGTAATAGGTGGGGATTTAACAGAAAAAGGAGTATCCTTTGATCAAGTTAAACAAAATATTCAAAAACTAAAATTAATTGGTCCTGTCTATTTTGTGTGGGGAAATAATGATTATGAAGTGGATACGGATCGTTTAAAGCGGATATTTGCAGAGGAAAAAGTCACAGTGCTTGATAATCAGTCCATTACTTTTACTTCAGAAGCAGGGGAAAAATGGTCATTAGTCGGCATTGAGGATTATTCAATGGAACTTGATGAGTTAGAGCATGCTTTAGAGCAGACAAGGGAAGATGTGTTTAAACTTTTATTAAGTCATAATCCCAAAATAATGGAAAAGGTAAAACAAGAACATAAAATTTCTTTAGTGCTAAGTGGACATACACATGGAGGCCAAATTAGAATTTTTGGAATAGGGCCATATGAAATTGGCAAAACAAAGATAATGGGGGAGACGACCCTGCTTGTCAGCAACGGATATGGAACAACTAAATTTCCTTTGCGCCTTGGAGCAAAGCCGGAGACTCATTTAATTAAGATAAAAAATACCCAGGATCAATAAGTTCGGCGGGGAAGAAAATGAAGGGAAAGCTATATTATTTTATCACTATTTAATAAGCAGTAATAGCTTGCTGACTGAAGTTTCATTTTATCATTTATGCGTTAAATTATTATATAAGTGGAAAATAATCGGAAATCTTCTCTCTGTTCCTCTGAAAGTATCACCTTTTATTTTTTGCTTCATAAGCTACAGTAAGAGTTTTTTCAGAGGAGCAGGAGGCAATGCTATGCGCTTAGAGAGATTAAATTATAATAGAATAAAAATACACCTGACTTTTGATGATTTATATGAACGTGGCTTAACGAAAGAAGATATATGGAAAGACTCGATAAAATGGCAGTATTTTTTTCATGAAATGCTAGAAGAAGCAAATGATCTTTTTGATATAGAAATACAGGGGTCTGTCGCTGTTGAAATTTTTTCTTTAAAAGCACAAGGAATGGTAATGATTTTAACGCTAAGTGACAGTTTAGAAGAGGAAGAAGAAGAGCTTTTGAATGAAGGCTTTTTAGAAATGCAAGTTACTGTTGAAGAGACAATTGATATACTATTTGAATTTATGGAACTTGAAGATGTAATTCAAGTCTGTAAACAACTGAAAAATCTTAATTTGAACGGTGGAGCTTTATTAAGCAAAGATGGACGCTATTATCTAATGTTTAAAGAAATGACGGCCAAAGAGGAAGAACGAGCAGTAGCTGTTTTAGGAGAATATGGGGAACCTTCTTTAATAAGCATCTATATTTTGGAAGAATACGGTAAAAAGATTTGCGCTGATCATGCAATTGAAACCATTACTAAACATTTTTAATACTATGCTTAATATTTCGTTAAAAAGATAAAGTTCGTTCTGATGCCTTTAAAATTTTTAAGGGTGGCAGAGAAGCTTTATTTTTTTTGAAAAATAAAAAAATCATTAATAAAATGCAGCATTGTTTTGTTTGGGGCAATTTCTTTTACATAATAAAAGAGGCAAATTGTGAATAAATAGGTGATTTGGGATATTTACAATAAAGTGGCTAAAAAAATAAAACGATGGGTACATCTTCATTGGTAAATGTTATGAAAAATGTTAAAATGGAAGAAAGTTTTATCCTCCTGCAATTTAGAATAAAACTTTAGAAAGAGAAGATAAATGCACATAATAAAAATGAAGACTTTTTAAATTTTACAGGGAGATGACGGACAAAGAGTATGTTATTCGAATATATTATTATTAAGAATGACTATGTAATAAAAACCATCTAACCATAGTGAAAAAATGAATTGAAAAAGCTTAAAAAGTTTTTGCAAAAAGATAGGTATACTAGTTTAAAATGAGGAAGTATGTTGAAATAAATAAAATGGATGTGTAGCAAGCAGTTTGTTTTGACAACGATTTTTTCATTATGAATAGGCAAATTTGGACTTGCTATTAAAAAGTATAAATATTGCATGATTAATTGATAATTATTTTGTAGTTTTTTAGGAGGATTTGAAAATGGTGGCCAAAAAATCTAACGAGAAAAAACAAACAGATGAGCAGCATGATGTATTAAAATCAACGCAAACTGTAATTCAGAAAGCGTTGAACAAACTTGGTTATTCCGATGAAGTTTATGAATTGCTAAAAGAGCCGATCAGGATGATGACAGTTAAGATTCCAGTGAGAATGGACGATGGAACGGTAAAAATATTTACAGGCTACCGAGCGCAGCATAATGATGCTGTTGGGCCAACAAAGGGCGGAATTCGTTTTCATCCACAGGTAACAGAAACAGAAGTAAAAGCATTGTCCATTTGGATGAGCTTAAAATGCGGAATTGTTGATTTGCCGTATGGAGGAGGAAAAGGCGGGATTGTTTGTGATCCAAGGGACATGTCTTTCCGTGAATTAGAGAGGTTAAGTCGAGGGTATGTTCGTGCAATCAGCCAAATAGTTGGACCTACTAAAGATATTCCTGCTCCAGATGTATTTACCAATTCGCAAATAATGGCATGGATGATGGATGAGTACAGCCGAATTGATGAATTTAATTCTCCAGGATTTATAACAGGAAAGCCATTAGTTTTAGGAGGATCACACGGAAGAGAAACGGCAACAGCAAAAGGTGTCACAATTTGCATAAGAGAAGCAGCAAAAAAGAAAGGCATTTCCATTGAAGGCGCTCGTGTAGTAGTACAAGGCTTTGGGAATGCAGGGAGTTTCCTGGCTAAATTTATGCACGATGCAGGAGCGAAAATAATCGGCATATCTGATGCATATGGTGCTCTACACGATCCAGAGGGATTGGATATCGACTATCTATTAGATAGAAGAGATAGCTTTGGCACGGTTACTAACTTATTTAATAAAACAATTACCAATCAGGAATTGTTGGAATTAGAATGTGATATTTTGGTGCCTGCAGCAATTGAAAATCAAATTACAGAAAAAAATGCAGCGAATATTAAAGCAAGTATTGTGGTAGAAGCAGCAAATGGTCCTACTACATTAGAAGCAACGCGCATTTTAACAGAAAAAGGAGTTCTGTTAGTGCCGGATGTTCTAGCATCTGCAGGTGGTGTTACTGTATCCTATTTCGAATGGGTGCAAAACAACCAAGGGTATTATTGGACAGAGGAAGAAGTAGCGGAAAGATTAGAAAAGGTGATGAGCAAATCTTTCCAAAATATTTATGAAACAGCTCAAATTAGACGAGTGGATATGAGACTTGCCGCATATATGGTAGGGGTAAGAAAAATGGCTGAGGCCTCCAGATTTAGAGGATGGATTTAAAGTATCAATTCTTTTTATTGTATATTTTCAAAAAATCTCCTATGCTGTTTTTAGGGGATTTTTTCTTATTTAAGACATAAGAGATGAAACAGGTTAGTTTTCCTTTTTTATGTTTTGACAATATGGGGGATTGGAAGGCAATAAGGTTAGGAGTGAAAAGATTTGAAAAGAGAAGAAGCAATTATCATTGGTGCAGGGCCTTGTGGATTGGCTGCAGCAATTGCATTAAAAGAAAAGAGTATAAATCCACTTATTATTGAAAAAGGAAATGTAGTAAATGCTATACATGGCTATCCAACCCATCAAACTTTTTTTAGCACAAGCGAAAAATTAGAAATAGGAGAAGTGCCATTTCTAACAGAACAGTATAAACCAAATCGCAATCAGGCATTGGTTTATTATCGCGAAGTAGTAAAAAGAAAGCAGCTGCGAATCAATGCCTATGAGAAGGTTATGTCAGTAGAAAAAACAAATAATCAAGAGTTTATAGTAAAAAGTGAAAAAGGAGAGTACATAACGCCTTCTGTAATTGTAGCTACAGGCTATTATGACCATCCAAACTATATGAATGTTCCAGGCGAAGAATTACCAAAAGTAATGCATTATTTTAAAGAAGCGCATCCATATTTTAATCACGATGTCACAGTAATTGGCGGAAAAAATTCAAGTGTAGATGCTGCTATTGAATTGGTGAAAGCCGGAGCAAGGGTAACGGTTCTTTATAGAGGGAATGCATACTCCTCTAGCATTAAGCCATGGATATTGCCTGAGTTCGAGTCATTGGTGAGAAATGAGATTGTAAAAATGGAATTTAATGCTGATGTAGTGGAAATTAAAGAAGACAGTTTGGTATATATGAAAAATGGGGAAACCTTCGAAATAAAAAATGATTTTGTTTTTGCAATGACAGGCTATCACCCAGATCATCAATTTCTAATGAAAATGGGTGTGGAAATTGAAAAGGAGACAGGAAGACCTGTTTTTGATCCGGAAACAATGGAAACAAATGTAAAAGGGATATTTATTGCTGGTGTCATTGCGGCAGGCAATAATGCAAATGAAATTTTTATTGAAAATGGCCGTTTTCATGGCGGACAAATTGCAGAAGCTATTGTGGGCCGCATCAAATAATCTGCTGTCGGCTGTTGTTTTTAAAGGTTATGCATTGGCACGGAAAGCAAAGGAAATCTAAAGAGAATGAAGAACTAGCTCAAGTAAAAAACGGGAATGAGGATTGGCATGTTGGCGATTATTTCAGCCGGGATAGCTCCCGGTCTTGCATTATTAAGTTATTTTTATTTAAAGGATCAATATGACTCAGAACCGATTTCTCTTGTGTTTCGGGCATTTATTTCAGGAGCTCTGCTTGTATTTCCAATTATGTTTATACAATATGTCATTGATGTGGAGCATATTATTCCAGCTGGATTATGGAGCTCACTAATAACGACTAGTTTGCTGGAGGAGTTTTTTAAGTGGTTTATCCTTTTTTATACTGCTTATCAGCATGTTGAATTTGATGAACCATATGATGGCATCATCTATGGGGCAAGCGTATCTTTAGGATTTGCAACAGTAGAAAATATTCTTTATTTAGTGGCAAATGGTGTGGAACATGCTTTAGGAAGAGCGCTTTTGCCTGTTTCGAGCCATGCCATCTTTGGGGTGTTGATGGGCTATTATTTAGGAAAAGGAAAATTTACGATGCCGCGGGGCAAATGGGTGTTTTATTCTTTATTGATTCCGTTTTTTTTGCATGGAATATATGATTATATTCTAACATTGCAAAAACATTGGATTTTGATTATCACTCCATTTATGCTATTTCTTTGGTGGCTTGGCTTAAAAAAAGTAAAAGCTGCAAGAGAATTAAGCAAAGTGCATTTTGAAAAGCATATGAGCGTTGAGACCATTAAATAAAAAAGCGGTAGTATACTATCCTTAAAATGAAATTTTTTAGCAAATGGGCATCTTTAGTTCATAGCATAAGAAACAATTTTTCATTCCGTGTTTTTTCTTTAGCCAATTGTAGATGTAAATATGATATAGGAGTAGAATAAAAACAAATTATATTTTTATGAAAACAGGATGATTATTCATTCTGTTTTTTTTTTGCATAAAAAACCAACATCTACAAAAAATAGAGTTAATGTTAATAGTATTTACTTCTGGGGGTAACAAGCATGAATAGGAAATTATTACTCACAAAAATTTTAATTGTTTTTTCTCTATGCTTAGTGGTGGGGCCTGCACTTGAGAAAGAAAGATCTGCTGAAGCATTTTCCAATCAAGTTATTCAGCAAGGAGCAGTTGGCGATGATGTAATCGAACTGCAATCAAGGCTGCAGTATTTAGGTTTTTATAATGGGAAAATAGATGGAGTTTTTGGATGGAGAACATATTGGGCATTACGAAATTTTCAATATGAATTTGGATTGCCGATTGATGGATTAGCGGGGGCAAAAACAAAGCAAAAGTTAGCCAAAGCTTCTAACTATAATGAAAAATTTGTAAAAGAGCAAATCAATAGCGGGAAAAAGTTTTCACATTATGGAGGGGTTGATTTAGAAAAACAAAAAACACCTTCAGCAAATAAAAACGGAACTTCAACAGGAGCTCAGAAGGAGACACAGGATAAAACAAAAAGTACAACAAATAATAATACATCGAACAAAGGGACGAATAATTCAAAAACTTCAAATAACAATGTGGCGAACAAGGAAACGAATAATTCGAATAATAATGCAGCGAATAACGGAACAGATACGTCAAAGAGTTCAAATAATAATGCAGCGAACAAAGGAAGCAGCGGGACAGCTAATTCTGGGGAAAATACAAAGGAAAAAAAACCGACAGCTGCAAATGTTCCAAATGGATTTTCTCAAAATGATATTCAATTAATGGCGAATGCAGTTTATGGAGAATCACGCGGTGAACCATACACAGGGCAAGTTGCGGTTGCGGCAGTGATTTTAAATAGGGTAAACAGCCCATCTTTCCCTAATACAGTTTCTGGCGTTATTTTTGAACCGCGTGCATTTACGGCAGTAGCGGATGGACAAATCTGGCTGACCCCAAATGAGACAGCAAAAGAAGCGGTGCTGGATGCCATTAATGGCTGGGATCCAACAGGGAATGCCTTATATTATTTTAATCCAGATACAGCAACAAGCGGCTGGATATGGTCACGACCGCAGATTAAGCAAATCGGAAAACATATCTTCTGTAAGTAGAGGTGAGAAAATTGCTAAGAGGTATATTAATAACTGTTTTAACCATTGGTGTGGCAGGAGCGGCGTTTTGGGGCTATCAAGAGCATAAAGAAAAGAACGCAATATTAATGAACGCAGAAAACAATTATCAACGAGCATTTCATGATTTAACTTATCAAGTCGATTTATTGCATGACCAAATTGGAACTACTTTAGCAATGAATTCAAAAGAGTCTTTATCGCCTGCATTGGCGGATGTTTGGAGAATTACTTCCGAAGCGCATAGCGATGTAGGGCAATTGCCTTTAACATTATTGCCTTTTAATAAAACAGAAGAATTCTTGGCGAATATTGGAGACTTCAGCTACCGTACTGCGGTAAGGGATCTGAATAAAGAACCATTATCTGAGCAGGAATATGATTCCTTAAAAAAATTATACAGTCAAGCAGCAGACATTCAAGATGAACTGCGCGATGTACAGCATTTAGTCTTAAAGAATAATCTGCGCTGGATGGATGTGGAAATGGCTATCGCCAGTGGAAAAGAAGCTGGGGACAATACAATCATTGATGGATTAAAGACAGTAGAAAAAACGGTAAATGGATATGATGAAGCATCATTTGGTGTGACAAATGTCAGTATGGAAAAACAAGATCAAAATTTTAAAAATTTAAGTGGTGCGACAATTTCCAAAGAAGAAGCTGTAAAGACAGCAAAAAAATATGCCGAATTTACTGGCGAAGTTGATGTCAAAGTAACGGAAAACGGCAAAGGCTCTAATTATGGCTTTTATAGTGTAACACTGCTTGATAAAGACACAAAGCTTGAAGCTAGTATGGATGTATCCAAAAAAGGCGGCTATCCTATTTGGTATATTCTTTCTCGAGATATTAATAAGCAAAAAATCAGTCTAAACAAAGCAGGAAACAATGCAGTGAAATTTTTAAAAGATAATAACTTTAAAGATCTCGCTCTTTTTGAAAGTATGCAATATGATAATATTGGCGTTTTCTCCTTTGTAACAGAGCAAGACGGGGTGAAAATTTACCCTGACAGCATCAAAATTAAAGTGGCTTTAGATAATGGCAATATTGTTGGATTTGCTGCTGAGGATTATTTGCTTTCCCATAAGCAAAGAGACATTAAAAATCCTGTTCTTTCGAAAGCGGACGCCCAAAAGAAAATAAATAAGCAAGTAGAAATTATGGATGATGGCTTAGCCATTATTCAAAATGATTTAAATAAAGAAGTTTTATGTTATGAGTTTATAGGGACGCTTGGAGACGATACGTACCGAATTTATATTAATGCCGATAATGGCATCGAAGAAAAAGTAGAAAAGCTAAAAAATGCCGAAAGTTTGTATGAGGATGTAGTATAAATGTTCATATGATATAAAAAGCCAGTCATCCTTGCTGTTTCCTTTCAGCAAGGATGACTGGCTTTCTTATGCTTCATAAATGTTTTTGCTTTCTTCTTATCAATAGTGGCTTGCCTTATTCGAAAGTAAGCTCTTTGCTGCAAAAATTCACTGCTGGAATTTTATAAAGGCTTTATTCCTTATATTTATTAACATAGCCAAAAAGTAATGGTCAAACATTCGATTGCTACGTATTATAATAGGAAAGAATTGCTCCAATACTTTTTGCCCAAAGACCTCAGCCGGCGAACCTGTAAATAAATTTTAGTTTTTTCTTCTATTGCTTAAATAGAAAGTTCCATGCCATAATAAAAGAAAAAAATGGGTATTGAATCTAATCCTAAAGAAAATAGGAAGAAAGAAAGCGTGGTAACACAAGTGATTAAGATTGGTGATACGTTAATTCTTGAACCGATGGACACAGATAGCCCTGTGCGCTATAAATGTCGAATAGTAGAATATAATGAAAAAGAACTGTATATTGATTATCCTATTCATTTAGAGACAAACAAGACTGTTTTTTTAATAAATGGCACTCAACTAAGAGGAAGTTTTGTAACAAATGAAGGCATTTCCTATATGTTTGATACGGAAATTATCGGCAGGCTAAATCAAAATATACCAATGCTGGTCCTGCCTTTTCCGGAAAAGGATCAGATTATTAAAATTCAAAGAAGGCAATATGTTCGAGTAGCAGCAAGCGTTGATATTGCCATACATCCTATCTCAGACGAATATCGGCCTTTTACCGCTGCAACAATCGATATTAGTGCTGGTGGTGCAGCAATTCTTGTTCCCAATTCGATAAGGGCTGCTGAAGACATGCTAGCAGAATTAATACTAGTTTTGCCTCTTCAAAATGGAGAATACTATTATCCTAAATTAAAGGGGAATGTAATAAGAGTATTAGAGTTTAATGAAATGTATAATAAGCTGATTATAGAGTTTGTTGATGTATCGCCCAAAAATAGACAATTGCTTTTGCGTTATTGCTATGATATTCAGCTATCCTACAAAAAGAAAGGGATAGACCTTTGAATAAAGATTTCCTGATTCTCCGATACTAAGATTATATGCTAGCAGTGGAGTTGAAGGATTTATGGAAAAATTTGAAAAAATCTTAATCAAAATTATTATCATTCAATTTATTTTTTTTGCAGCAAGCCAAATAATTCATCATTGGGGGATATTCCCTAAATTATATGAACTGGCAGAATATGAAGGGGTTTCTAAAACAAATTTCACTAAAATTTTAGAGACATTTGTGCAAAATAATTAATTGTATGTTGCGGCAAGCAGCTTAGGCATGGAATTAGCTTCTAATTCAAGCACTGCTTCACTAATAATGAGCACTGTCATTTTTGACTGAACTTGGCTACAACAAAATCTTTAATTGCTATTATTTTAAACAAAATAGCAAATAAAATATGTTAAAATAAGAAAGAAGCCACATTTTTGTTACCTTTATAGAAACGTAGCAGCATAATACAATCAGGCACGATAAAAACGTTTGGAGATTTAGCGGCAACCCTTTTGCTAAAGGGATAAAGCGATTTGCTCTAGCTGCTATAATCGTAGTGGTTTTGATGAAAGCCGAAGTTTTAGGAGGATTTATGAAAAATAAAATTAGTATTGCAATAGATGGGCCTGCAGCAGCGGGAAAAAGCACTGTGGCAAAAATTATTGCGGAAAAATTAGGATATATTTATATTGATACAGGAGCGATGTATCGAGCATTAACATACAAGGCGCTAAATCTTCATTTAAATCTTGAAGATGAACAAAAACTGATGGATGTTTTAGAAAACACGGTTATTGAATTATTTCCAGGAGAAAATGGTCAACTAATATTTTTAGATAATCAAAATGTAACAGAGGAAATTAGGACAAGTGCTGTTACAAATTCTGTTTCGATTGTTGCCAAGCATAAATTAGTCCGCGAAGAGATGGTCAGACGCCAACAGATGTTTGCAACAAGCGGCGGTGTGGTAATGGATGGTAGAGATATTGGCACACATGTTATTCCAAATGCAGAAGTAAAAGTATTTTTATTAGCATCTGTAGAAGAAAGAGCGGTTAGACGCCATACAGAAAACCTGAAAAAAGGATATGATTCAGATTTAGAAGTATTAAAGCAAGAAATAGCAACAAGAGATAAATTAGACTCTGAACGCGAAGTAGCACCATTAAAAAAAGCGGAAGATGCAATAGAAGTAGATACCACATCTCTTTCTATTGAAGAAGTGGTTAATCGAATTATGGAATTGACTGCTGAAAAAATTACAAATTAATTTCATTTCCACAATTTATAGCTAATTTGGGAATAGCAGAAAAAGGATTATTTAATATGGAGTAGTTCTGTGTTTTGCTGTTCCTTTTTAAGTTTACTTACTTGACAAAAGCAGTTATTTATAAGAAGTTAAAGAAAAGGAATAATTTGCAGTATTCTAAAAAGTTTGCGCGCTTGCTGACTAAACTTATTTTATAATAGTATATGAAAGTGATTTAGAAGGAGGAGTACATATGTCTGAAGAATTAAATGATATTATTGTTAATAATTATGGTGTTGGAGAAAATGTTGTTGGACAAGTGACAAAAGTAGAAGAAAAACAAGTGATTGTTGCAATTGCCAATAGTAAACTAGATGGAGTTATTCCGATTAGTGAACTTTCAAGCCTTCATATTGAAAAAGCTGGCGATGTGGTAGCTGTTGGAGATACATTAGAACTGCAAGTGGTAAAAGTAGAAGAAGAGGCACTAGTGCTTTCTAAACGAAAAGTTGATGCAGAAAAGGCGTGGGACAGTTTAGAAGAAAAGTTTCAAAAAGGGGAAATATTTGAAGCTGAAGTAAAAGATGTGGTAAAAGGCGGTTTAGTAGTTGATCTTGGGGTGCGCGGATTTGTGCCGGCTTCTTTAGTGGAAGATCATTATGTAGAGGATTTTTCCGATTACAAAGGGAAAACGATTGCTTTTAAAATTGTAGAATTAGAAAAAGACAAAAACCGTTTAATTCTTTCTCATCGAGCGGTGATTGAAGAAGAAAAAAGCAAACAAAAGCAAAATTTGCTAGATTCATTGGAAGTAGGACAAACTTTAACAGGCGTTGTCCAAAGAATTACAGATTTTGGTGCATTTGTTGATCTTGGAGGAATTGATGGATTAGTGCATATTTCCCAATTATCCCATGAGCATATTTCCAAACCATCTGATGTAGTGGAAGAAGGGCAGCAAGTAAATGTTAAAGTATTGAGTGTAGACCGTGACAATGATCGAATTTCTTTATCCATTAAAGATACACTTCCTGGGCCATGGACAAATATTGCAGAAAAAGCAGCAGTAGGAAGCGTCTTAGAAGGAACAGTAAAACGCCTTGTATCATATGGTGCGTTTGTGGAAGTGTTTAAAGGAGTAGAGGGGCTTGTGCACATCTCCCAAATTGCCCACAAACATATTGGAACACCGCATGAAGAGCTAAAAGAAGGGCAAGTCGTACAAGTAAAAGTACTTGATGTAAACGAACAAGAACAGCGTTTATCATTAAGCATTAAAGAACTGACAGAAAAAGAGCAGGATGAAGAGGAAATCTATGAACTTCCTGAAGAGTCCAAGGGTTTCCAATTAGGCGATATGATTGGCGATCAATTAAGAAAACTAAAAAAATAATTTAAAAAAGCGGGCTATTTCATAGAAATAGTCCGCTTTTTTATCCGGCATTAACGGGCTTTTGATCTCCGTCTCAAGATGATAAGAAGAAACGAGAAATCTAGGTGGGTAGAAACTTGCTGAGTAAAGGCCCAATGTCTGTGTGACCTATATCCTACAGGCCTCAGGCTTACAATAAGTGGGGTACGAAAGAAAACCTCCACTGATTGTAGTTGCACTTTATAGGCGTATCCTTATATTTGGTAGAAAGCTAGAAGCTTTCTTCATTTTTATAGTTGTTCTACTGTTTGCTGACTCTGTTGCTTTATGGCAATCAGCTGCTTAGCCCTGCTTATTGTCGTTAAAAGACCTCGCTTCTTCTGGACTTTGAAGCTTTGCTGAACCAGGATAATGCAATGCTTGATCACGGTCTGACTCTACTCTTTTACTCTGCTTTAGTTTTTTTTCTTGTCGATCTCTGCCCATCTTTTTCACCTCCATTTCCTTATCATGGTAAATTGCGAGAAGATTATTCATGATCGTTTAAAGTTCTTTTAAAATAGCCATAATGAAAATAGGGAGGAGATAAATTTGGATGGTCAATTTTTTTATTGGTTTACATGGATGTTATGGATTCAAGCAACTTTTCTTTTGGATAAAAAGCATAAAAATCGCTTGAAATTTGCCATCTTATTGTTAATAGCCATTATTTTATCACCATATCAATTAACAGTTGTTGATTTTGACTTTTCTTTATTAGCGGCTTGTTTGTATATCGGCGGTTTTTTCTATATTGCAGCATTTAAAAAAATTACCCTTTTCTATTTTCTTTTATCGTCTTTTTTTACGATGCTTGCCTATTGTTCATTTCATTTATTCTCCATTCTTGATCCCGTATGGGTTATCGTTGATAAAAAATGGCTGCTTTCCGTTATTCTCATTCTTGCCACTCGGCTTATATATAATGACCCCGCTAAGCAAATTGCGTTGATGATTTTCGGAAGCATAAATGGTGATATTTTATATGGCGTTCTGCTAAATAAATATCAATATTCTTATATGATTGGATCTATGTCATTTTTTGATAGTATGCTTATCGGTATTGCTGGGATTGTTGGTTTCTACACGATTAAATCTTATCTGTTAAGATGGGAGAAATCTATTTATATTATGGAAAAGGAGAAACAAAAATTGTTATGAATGAATTTGCATACCCGATTGCATTTGGTGTAATCATCGGTACGGCTTTAAGGCTTTTTATGCTAAGAACAGATTATCGACAATATCCAACGTATTTGCATGGGAAAATAATACATATCGCATTAGGGTTTATTGCAGCTGGATTAGGAACGGTGGCGATCCCCTCTATATTAGATAAGGATTTTACTGCAGTAACATTTTTAACCGTAGCCGCTTCTCAATTTAGAGAAGTGCGCAATATGGAGCGAAACACATTAACCGAATTAGACAGTTTCGAAATGGTGCCAAGAGGAAAAACCTATATTGAAGGCATAGCTATTGCCTTTGAAAGCAGGAATTACTTAGTGATGTTTACAAGCCTTTTAAGCACCTTTGGCTATATTGTCTACAATATTTGGACAGGCATGCTTGCGGCAGTTTTATCTATTATTATTTCAAAAAAATTAATGTCTGGCGGAAAACTAAAGGACATTGTAACGATACAAGCAGTGAAGCCGCGATTTGAAGCTGCTGGTTTATATATTGACAATATTTATATTATGAATATTGGTTTGCCGGAAAGACAAAAAGAAGTACTTCAATATGGCATGGGATTTATTCTTACACCAAAAAACTTTAATGCACGAAATACGATTGCGAATCTAGGACAGAGGCAGGCAATACTTTATGATGTATCAAATGCTCTTGGTGTATATCGAGATTCAGGAACACCAGCTTTAGTTCCGCTGGCTAAAAGGGACTTAAATGACGGAAGAATAGCTGTTTTTGTTTTGCCGCAAGAACAGAATCAAAAGAAGGCTCTAGAAATTATTGGAGCGGTGCCAACATTAGAAAATGCCATTAGAATGCCAACTAAACGGCTGAAGAAGAAGGAGGAGCAAGGTGAATATTGAAAAATATATATTGGCGGCAATTACAACGAATCCGGCTAAAGTAGCTCAAGGAACCGGTGTCTTTTATTGTGAAAGTGAAAAAGAGATGGAAGAGGTTTCTGCTAATTTAGAAGCGATACTGGATGGAATTGCCCATCAAATAAGCAAGGATGTTTACATTATTGTAAAGCATTAGCCAGGGAGGGAAAAGTGTCTTTTATTTGAGAGGAATATGGAAAAGTTCGGTTTTTTTGATGTGGCGGCATGCAAGCAAAAAATTTTTAGTTCTTGCTAGTAGTATAGCTCTTTGTTAAAATAAATAAGTTAGAGGGGTGTTCTAGTATCATGAGTATAATCCAGTATTCCTTTTTTATTTTTAGGGCTGTTTCCTAATAGACTTGTGTTTTGGATTATTTGAACTATATAGAAACCATAATAAGAGCGAAGGTTATTTTTGCTTATTTATTGGTTTTGTGTATAAACAAATCTTCCACACGTTAGGCAACAGAACTTAATGCATAAAGGAAATTTGGCTTATGCTCATAGATGGACACCCCTACATGTTTGTTTATTCTTTACGCAGCAAACAAACTTTAATAAATAGTTTTAATAATAGATGCAGCATATTGTTCAGCAAGCTAATAGCATAATTGCTTAATGGGACAAGCAAATTGGCTGCATAAATAAGTTTAATGGAAATGATGGAAGGATGAATGTAATGGCAAAACCGGTAATTGCGATAGTAGGAAGGCCAAATGTGGGCAAATCCACTATTTTTAATAGAATTGTTGGAGAGCGTATTTCAATAGTGGAAGATATTCCAGGAGTAACAAGAGACCGTATCTACAGTTCTGCTGAATGGCTGAATCATGATTTTAATTTAATTGATACAGGAGGCATCGATATTGGCGATGAGCCATTTTTAGATCAAATTAGAATGCAGGCAGAAATTGCTATAGACGAAGCAGATGTTATCATTTTTATTACAAATGGACGGGAAGGGGTAACAGCTGCTGATGAAGAAGTAGCAAAAATTTTATATCGTGCCAAAAAACCTGTTGTTCTTGCCGTAAATAAGATTGATAATCCGGAAATGCGCCAGCAGATTTATGATTTCTATTCCTTAGGTTTTGGCGAGCCTGTGCCAATTTCAGGTTCCCACGGGTTAGGATTAGGGGATTTGCTTGATGAAGCAGCCAAACATTTTCCAAAAGGAGAAGGAAAAGAATATGGCGATGATGTCATTAAATTCTCTTTAATTGGACGTCCAAATGTTGGGAAATCTTCTTTGGTTAATGCTATACTAGGAGAAGACAGAGTAATTGTCAGCAATATTGCAGGAACAACAAGGGATGCCATTGATTCACAAGTCACGGTGAATGGCAATCCATATGTGATTATTGATACTGCCGGGATGAGAAAAAAAGGGAAAGTCTATGAAACGACAGAGAAGTATAGTGTTCTTCGGGCATTAAGAGCAATTGAAAGATCAGATGTTGTTCTTGTTGTCATTGATGGAGAAGAAGGCATTATCGAACAGGATAAAAAGATTGCCGGATATGCTCATGAAGCAGGAAGAGCAGTTATTATTGTTGTTAATAAATGGGATGCTGTAGAAAAAGATGAAAAAACAATGAAAGCATTTGAACGAAATATTCGCGAGCATTTCCTGTTTTTAGATTATGCTCCAATTGTATTTTTATCTGCAAAAACAAAAAAACGCATCCATACGCTTATTCCAATGATTAATTTAGCGAGTGAAAACCATACGCTGCGTGTGGAAACAAGTGTGTTAAATGATGTCATAATGGATGCAGTTGCGATGAACCCAACACCAACAGATAAAGGAAAAAGATTAAAAATCTACTATGCTACACAAGTTGCTGTCGGACCGCCGACATTTGTGGTTTTTGTTAATGATCCAGAGCTGATGCATTTTTCGTATGAACGTTTTTTGGAAAATCGCATAAGAGATGCATTTGGCTTTGAAGGCACACCAATTAAAATCTTTGCAAGAGAACGCAAATAATCGAGGTGTTTTTGGATGGGGAATGACAAGGTGAAAGTGGCAATGATAGGTGCTGGAAGTTGGGGTACAGCACTTTCATTGGTGCTTGCAGATAATGGGCATACTGTTTATTTATGGGGGAAAAATCAACAGACAATCGATGAAATAAATGAGGTTCATGAGAATAAAAAGTATTTGCCGAATATTTTGCTCCCACAGGGAATCTATGGAACAACTTCAATGGAAGAGGCAGTGCTGGATGCTCGATATATAATACTATCTGTACCAACAAAAGCGATGCGGGAAGTAATTAAACAAATTATTCCTTTTGTGAAAAATCCGATTACCTTTGTTCATGTAAGCAAGGGAATCGAACCACAAACTCTTTTGCGGATTTCTGAAATTATGGAAGAGGAAATACCAGCAGAACTTATTAAAAGTATTGTGGTTCTTTCGGGTCCAAGTCATGCAGAGGAAGTGAGTTTGCGTCATCCAACAACAGTAACTGTTTCTTCTAAAAATATGGAAGAAGCGCAAAAAATTCAGGATTTATTTATTAATTCTAATTTTAGAGTATACACAAACCCTGATATTATTGGAGTGGAAATTGGTGGAGCATTAAAAAATATCATTGCTGTTTGTGCGGGGATTACAGATGGCTTAGGCTATGGCGATAATGCAAAGGCGGCTTTAATTACAAGAGGACTTGCTGAAATGGCTCGGCTTGGAACAAAAATGGGCGCTAATCCTTTAACATTTGCAGGACTTACAGGAATTGGCGATTTGATTGTAACATGTACAAGCCCGCATTCTAGAAACTGGAGAGCGGGAAACCAGTTGGGAAAAGGCCGGAAAATGGAAGAAGTGCTAAATGATATGGGGATGGCAGTAGAGGGGATTCGCACCACCAAGGCTGCACATCAGCTTTCAGAAAAATATCATGTAGAGCTGCCGATTGCAAATGCTTTATATAATGTTCTCTTTAATGGAGGAGATCCTAAAAAGGCAGTGGATAGCCTGATGGAAAGAGGGAAAACAAGCGAAATGGAAGATTTGATAAATATTCTTACTTCTCAATACATAGAATAAAATGAAGCTTCAATCAGGCTTTTAATCAGCAAATGTCTACTCGCCTAGATTTTCGATTCTCTTATCCGATTCAGGGGAGGGTCAAAAGCCAGGTGCTTATGTGTAAAGGGAACTAAGTAGAAGGAACTTGACTGCTTGCGTCAGCACAAATAAAAGCACTCTTCGCGGACAAATGAGCAGAAGGGCTTGTATAAAATCTATCCTAAAAAACAAGTGCATTTTTTTTTAGAAATAGGCATTTTTATGAAGCGATTTTATAACAATCTGCATACAATGCAACGAAGCAACCTGGTGGATTGAACAGGGAATGGGTACAATAGTCTAAAATTAAACCAAAGTAAAGTTTCCCCTTCTTTACTTTGGTTTTTTTGCCGTTGTATGGATAGTCCCCATTTAAGAAAAGCCTCCTTTCAGGGGATAAGATGAATGGAGCGATCTAGATGGAGAAAAGCTTGATTGATCAGCTTTTCGTAAGATTGTTTTATCTGATGAAATAGCTGTTTTCTAATCAATTTAGAAGATATAGAAATTAATTCAGCAATATTATTTCATCGTGTATTAAAAAAATGTCATAAGCCTTCTTTTCATGTATATATTGAAGAGAAGGCTTTTTTATTTTTTCTAAAGCATTCTATAATACTAGCAATCAAAAAAACTACCTTAATATAGGAAAATCACGTCTTTCCTTAAGACATCGAGTTGCAAAAGGCAGGATTTTCAAGTGATTTCCGGCAGCCAGCATGTTTTTTTTTGCTGGCCGAATAAAAAATGCATGGGAGGAAAATTTTTAAAATCAGTCATAAAGATATAGGACAACATCATAAATATAAAGTGTCAAATAGTATTTTACGGATAAATTCATCCGATATACTAAGGAGAGTTCAGGAGGGGATCACTTGGAAAAGGTCAATATTTTTAAAGATATTGCCGAAAGAACGGGCGGCGATATCTATTTAGGAGTTGTAGGTGCTGTACGAACAGGAAAATCGACTTTTATTAAAAAGTTTATGGAACTTGTCGTAATCCCTAATATGGACAATGAAGGAGACAGGGCTCGAACAAAAGACGAATTGCCCCAAAGTGCTGCTGGTAAAACAATCATGACGACAGAACCAAAATTCGTTCCAAATCAAGCAGCCTCTATTAAAGTTGATGAAGGATTAGATGTTAATATAAGATTAGTGGATTGTGTAGGATATACTGTCCCAGGAGCACAAGGATATGAAGATGAAAATGGTCCAAGAATGATTAATACACCATGGTATGAAGAGCCGATTCCCTTCCATGAAGCAGCTGAAATTGGTACAAGAAAGGTGATTCAAGAACATAGTACCATTGGTGTTGTGATTACAACAGACGGCACAATTGGAGACATCCCAAGAAGCAATTACTTAGAAGCTGAAAAACGGGTAATTGAAGAGCTGAAGGAAGTAGGAAAACCATTTATTATGATTATTAATAGTGCCCAGCCATTTCATCCAAATACAGAGGCTCTTCGCACAGAGCTTTCTGAGGAATACGATATTCCAGTCATTGCGATGAGCGTAGAATCAATGAGGGAAACAGATGTATTAAATGTCATGAGAGAAGCTCTATTTGAGTTCCCAGTTTTAGAAGTGAATGTCAATCTCCCAAGCTGGGTAATGGTGCTGCGTGAAAATCACTGGCTTCGCGACAATTATCAAGAAGCAGTAAAAGATACAGTAAAAGATATTAAAAGGTTAAGAGATGTGGATCGAGTGGTCACCCAGTTTAGTGAATATGAATTTATTGATCGCGCAGGTCTTGCTGGAATTGAAATGGGGCAAGGGATTGCTGAAATCGATTTATTTGCTCCAGATGAGTTGTATGATGAAATATTAAAAGAAATTGTTGGCGTGGAGATAAGAGGGAAAGACCACTTATTAGAATTAATGCAGGATTTTGCCCATGCAAAAACAGAGTATGATCAAATATCGGATGCCCTGAAGATGGTAAAACAAACAGGCTATGGAATAGCGGCACCGTCGTTGATAGATATGAGTTTAGATGAGCCGGAAATTATTCGCCAAGGTTCTAGGTTTGGAGTGCGCTTAAAGGCTGTTGCACCATCTATACACATGATAAAAGTAGACGTAGAATCAGAATTTGCGCCAATCATTGGTTCAGAAAAACAAAGTGAAGAGCTTGTTCGCTATTTAATGCAAGACTTTGAAGATGATCCGCTATCCATTTGGAATTCTGATATTTTCGGCAGAAGCTTAAGTTCTATAGTGCGTGAAGGCATTCAAGCAAAGCTTTCCCTTATGCCGGAAAATGCAAGATATAAATTAAAAGAAACACTTGAAAGAATTATTAACGAAGGATCTGGTGGACTAATTGCAATCATTCTTTAGGAGAACTCTTTTTAGGGTTCTTTTTTTGTTTTTCAAAAGATATAAAGTTGATTTTTTCCTATACAAAAACTGCCAACGGATAGAACAAATAATAGCAATGGGCAAAAAGCTTTTTATCTGCAAATAAACTTAAAATGCTTTTTGAGAGAATTTTACAAGGACTGTTAAAAAGGGAGACAAGTATTACAAATAGTTGTTAAAATATTAAAAGATTGTCCTTGTTAGATAATATTTCTTGATATGCGCAAATGATTATGATAATCTTTTAAAGGAATTAGCGTCATATAAGGTTTTTGGGACTTAGTTTTAAGCAAACAATTTTTTGTGTAAAGCTTTCCCTTATATGCACTAGTGTATAGTTTGAAGAAAATATTTGGTATGACGTATATAATTCCATGAATTTGTTTACAAATAATGATAGTAAATGCATTCTTTGAATTTATTTGAAACATTTGGGAGGAGGTGAAAGGCATGAACAAAACAGAATTAATTAACGCAGTTGCTGAAGCAAGTGAATTATCTAAAAAAGATGCTACTAAAGCAGTTGATGCTGTTTTTGATACAATCTTAAATGCTTTAAAAGATGGGGATAAAGTACAACTGATCGGTTTTGGAAACTTCGAAGTTCGCGAACGTGCAGCACGTAAAGGGCGCAATCCGCAAACTGGCGAAGAAATTGAAATCGCAGCTAGCAAAGTTCCTGCTTTTAAACCAGGAAAAGCACTTAAAGACGCAGTGAAGTAATTACATACATTGCTACGATAGTAAAAACCGCGGCCATCGCGGTTTTTTTATATTATGGCATTCTACAAAAAAGCCAATATGGCTGATATGCAAGTGAACAGCGCTGCCAAAGGAATAAACAAGAGCCGTATGGAGGATTTCTCCTGTAAGTATGAAAGAAAATAGTCGACAAACCAATCGTTTTATATTATTCTCCTAACTATATGTTTTTATCCCTATTTAATGGTCAAGTTCTCTTCACCTAAAGGAGGTGAAGATTGAAGAACTAGCTGGATCAACTAACAATCGGACCTCTCTTATTATTAAATTCATCTTATTACCCCACTTGTTGCAGTTGCTCCATCTGTATGCCTATTTATTTTTTTAGAGAAAAAAGCATAAACATAAAGAAATAGCTTGTAAGCCGTTTATTTTTTCTAAAGTGCCTATCTAATCTAGCAATGACATCTTATTTTAGTATTGTTCATGCATAGCAGAAATAATCTTCTAATTTATGCCTTAAAGCAAGGAGAGATAGTCTTCTATTAGTTATTATGCTAATATGGATAAAGATAAATGGAATGAAAGGCTTTAGGAGGAAAAAAAGAAATGTCTGAGATAAATATCCAAAAAATTGAAGAAGCGGTAAAACTTATTTTGGAAGCTATTGGAGAAGATCCCGATCGAGAGGGTTTAATAGATACGCCTACTAGAGTAGCAAAAATGTACAGTGAAATTTTTTCCGGATTGCAAGAGGATCCGAAAGAGTACTTCCAAACGATATTTGGAGAAGATCATGAAGAACTGGTGCTAGTAAAAGATATCCCATTTTACAGCATGTGTGAGCATCATTTAGTTCCTTTTTTTGGAACGGCTCATGTAGCTTATATTCCGCGGAATGGAAAAGTAACGGGTTTAAGCAAATTAGCTAGAGCAGTGGAAGTTGTTGCGAAAAGGCCGCAGCTGCAAGAGCGAATTACATCAACTGTTGCAGACGCGATTTATGACATGCTTTCTCCGCATGGTGTAATGGTAGTAATTGAAGCAGAGCATATGTGCATGACAATGAGAGGGGTTAATAAGCCTGGAGCAAAAACGATTACAACCGCTGTAAGAGGCCGCTATGCAGAAGATTCTGATGCAAGGGCAGAAGTGCTGGCTTTATTAAAATAATCGAAATTTCGCTGATCCTTTGTGCAAAGATAGTGTGAATCGTTGGTTCATTTGTAAATAAATTATTTTTACAAATGAACCAATTATCGTTTAACGGCAATATGCTTAAGCATAAGGACTTGAAAAAAAGAAACATCGCGTTTTTTGATTATTGCATAAAATTGGAGGTATAGTAAATAAGCGAAAAGGCTGCAAAAAGCGTTATACGCCCCTTTTATGTTATAATTACCTGAGTCTTGAAAAAAGTAAGCGCAAATAGTACATTTGAAATAATAGGGGAACAAGGGTGATAAAATGGCCATTACACAAAATTTGATTGATCAAATAAAAGAAAAAATCTTCCAAAAAATTTCTCATACTTATCTTTTTGAGCATATACAAAAGCCGATTATTGATGAGGAAAGGCTGCTTTTAATCCTTTCTATGCTGCAGGAAGCAGAATTATCTGATAAGGATATAGAGAAATATACGATAACTACCATGCTGATTCAAATTGCCCTTGATACCCATGAGTTAATAACAAATGAAAAAAAGAGCAAAGATATAGAAAAAAATCGACAGCTAACTGTATTGGCAGGAGACTTTTACAGCGGCCATTATTTTCAGCTGCTGGCAGAAGCTGAAGATATTCAGATGATAAAAATATTGGCGGAAGCAATAAAAGAAATCAATGAACATAAAATTTTTCTTTATCAAAAAACAGCAGCCGGTATAGAAGAGTTAGTAGACAGCATTGTCATTGTAGAATACGCTTTAGTCGATAAATTAATAGCAGCTTTTCAACTGGAAAAATGGAAAGATCTATCTAGATCCATCCTGCTTATAAAAAGGCTGTTAAAAGAAAAAAATACATATAATGAGACTGGATTCTCTCTGACTGACATATTTTCATCAGCAAAATGGAAAAGAAAAAATAAAAAAAGTATCGCTTCAGAACATATTTTGGAAAAGTGTTTGGCAGATGTCTACAGTCATCTGCAGCATGTGATGGAGTGTGCTCCTGTTTCCATAAATCCTTTGCTATCAGAAAAGATCCAGATTTTATTAAAAGAATGTCAACAACAACAAATGTATGTGGAAGAAGGGTAAAAGGGCAATGCGGCAACAAGAATCGAAGGAAGAAAAAGTCCATCATGTCTTTGAAAAGATTTATGATAATTATGATAAAATGAACTCATTAATTAGTTTTCAGCAACATAAATTTTGGCGAAAAGATACAATGAAAAAAATGAATGTGAAAAAGGGCGCATCTGCATTGGATGTTTGCTGCGGCACAGCGGATTGGACGCTTAGTTTAGCGAATGCTGTAGGGCAGGCTGGCCAAGTGACTGGTTTGGATTTCAGTGAAAATATGCTGAGCATTGGGAAAGAAAAAACAAAAAGCTATTCTAATATTAAGCTGATACATGGAAATGCGATGGAGCTCCCCTTTCCAGATAATAGCTTTGATTATGTAACAATTGGATTTGGACTTAGAAATGTGCCAGATTATTTGCAAGTGCTGAAAGAAATGCAGCGGGTGGTAAAGCCTGGGGGGATGGTAGTATGTTTGGAAACGTCCCAACCGACAATGCCTGTTTTCAAACAGTGCTATTATTTTTATTTTCGGTTTATTATGCCTCTTTTTGGGAAGCTATTTGCCAAAAGCTATAACGAATATTCTTGGCTGCAAGAATCTGCCCGCGATTTTCCTGGCATGAAAGAACTGAAAAATATGTTTATGCAAGCTGGCTTATCCAATGTTTCCTATAAGCCATACAGCGGCGGAGTTGCAGCTGTCCATTTCGGATACAAAGAAAAATAAGTTTCTATACGGTTAAAGCAAAATTTTTAGCCGTATAGATTTTAAAAGATGGGTGAGTAGTAAGTGAAATTAAAAATGATGTATTCATTTTTGAATTCGGATTTAGCGACGATTGAAAAAACATTAGAAGAAACTGTAATGGCTGATTCTAGTGTGTTGCGAGAATCCTCTTTGCATTTATTGCAGGCAGGCGGCAAACGGATTAGACCAATATTTGTTCTATTGGCAGGACAGTTTGGCAACTATGATATTAATGTCATAAAAAAGGCTGCGGTTGCCTTAGAATTAATTCATATGGCTTCATTAGTGCATGATGATGTGATTGATGATGCAGATCTTCGCCGAGGTCAGCCTACAATCAAAGCAAAATGGGACAATAAAGTTGCCATGTATACAGGGGATTATATTTTTGCACGTTCTCTAGAGGTAATGAGCGACATTAAAAAGATTGAGGCACATAAAGTGCTGGCAAATACCATTGTGGAAGTATGCATAGGGGAAATTCAACAAATTAAAGATAAATATCGTTATGAACAAACTATTCGCGACTATTTTCGCCGAATCAAAAGAAAAACAGCGCTTCTTATTTCCGCAAGTTCTTTAGTTGGGGCTATTGCTTCTGATGTGGAAAAAAAATATCAAAAAAAGCTTTATCGATTTGGCTATTATGTTGGAATGTCTTATCAAATTATTGATGATGTACTTGATTTTGTCGCAACAGAAGAAGAACTTGGAAAACCCGCAGGAGGAGACTTGCTGCAGGGCAATATCACGCTGCCCGTTTTATATGCAATGGAACAGGAAAACGTGCGGGAAGCTGTTATAGCCGTTCATGAAGATATGGATAAGGAAGAGCTTCAAAAAATTATTATGCTAATAAAAAATTCAGATGCCATTGATCGGTCTTTAAAGGTAAGTGACTTATATTTGGCCAAAGCGTTAAAAGAATTGGAAGATTTGCCGAATAATCGTTCTAAAAAAGCATTAATTAATATTGCAAAATATTTAGGAAAACGAAAGTATTAGAAAATTTTGCAAAATACCCTTTTTTATGGTAGTGTTTTCATGAATAGCCTATTTTACATTTTCCATTTATAGTATAGGAGTGAAAACATGGAGAGAACGTTTTTAATGGTGAAGCCGGATGGTGTACAAAGAAATCTGATAGGCAAAATTGTAGAACGTTTTGAACGAAAGGGCTTTCAGCTGGTTGGAGCGAAATTAATGCAGGTATCTACTGAGCTGGCCGAAAAGCACTACCAAGAGCATGTGGAAAAACCCTTTTTTGGAGAATTAGTGGAGTTTATTACTTCTGGCCCTGTGTTTGCAATGGTATGGCAAGGGGAAGAGGTTATTGCTAAATCAAGGCTGATGATTGGAAAAACAAATCCAATGGAAGCGTCACCTGGAACAATTCGGGGCGATTTTGCTGAAGTTAAGAGCAAAAATGTCATCCATGGATCAGATGGTATTGAAAGCGCTGCAAGAGAGATTGCATTATTTTTTAAAGAAGAAGAATTAATTACATATCAAAAAAATATAAATGCATGGGTGAACTAATTAGACAAGCCCTTAGTTTTCCGCTTAAAAGATGCTTGATAAAAATCAAGTATCTTTTTTCTATCCATTGCATGCAGTAGTTTTCCCTGTTAGTTATTGCGATGGATGTTAAGCTGCATTCACTTATTTGCCATGAAATCAAGAGGAAAAGAAATTTAATGTCCTTTTTCCTAATTTATCGTTTATACTATAAAAAAGAAATTAATGTAGTGTGGTGAGGGTTAGTAATGGATAAAGATTATGATGACTTTGTCAAAAATTTTTATAATCAATCAGGTATTGATTTATCCTTATACAAGGAAGCGCAAATGAAAAGAAGATTAACATCTCTTTATGAAAAAAGAGGGTTTTCTTCTTTTAAAGAATATTTTTCCGCCATTATAAAAAATAAGGATCTTATGGATGAATTATTAGATCGAATGACTATTAATGTTTCAGAATTTTACCGGAATTACAAAAGGTGGGAAATATTAGAAAATAAAATCATTCCAAAAATAATTGATAAGCGAGGCGGAAAATTGAAAGTATGGAGTGCTGCTTGTTCTACAGGAGAGGAGCCATACACGCTTTCGATGATTTTGGCTAATATGCTGCCAAAGGTCCAATACGATATTTTGGCTACAGATATTGATGATTTGGCCATTCAAAAAGCGAAAGCTGGCATTTATGTTGGCAGAGCATTAAATGAGGTTCCCCTTAAACAAAAACAACAGCATTTTGCAGAAAAGGGAAGTCTTTTTCATGTGAATGAAGAAATCAAAAAAATGGTATCGTTTAAAAAACACAATTTATTGGCAGATCCATTTCATGGGCCCTTTGATTTGATTGTATGCCGAAATGTCTTGATTTATTTTACAGAAGAGGCAAAAGATTTACTTTATCAAAAATTTTCTGATGCTCTTAAACCTGGCGGGATTTTTTTTGTAGGAAGTACAGAACAAATATTTAATCCAGGAAAATATGGATTGGAAACAGAGGACACTTTTTTTTATCGCAAACGATTATGATGGAATTCTTTGCATTTTTTTAAATTGTACATAAAGTTTCCGCATTTTTTTATTAAATTTCTTTTTTTTACTATTTTTCTATACATGAATATGTTATATTGAAACATATTTCCTTTAAAGCGTTGAAGGGAGAAAGGATTCGAAAAATGAGATATTTAACTTCAGGGGAATCACATGGTCCCAAACTTATAACAATTATTGAAGGGCTTCCTGCTGGGATGCCATTGCTTGCAAGTGATATTAACGAAGAATTGGCAAGAAGACAAAAAGGCCATGGACGTGGCCGAAGAATGCAGATTGAAAAAGATACAGCCGAAATTGGCGGCGGAATTAGACATGGTTATACATTAGGTTCTCCGGTGTCTTTAATTGTCGAAAATAATGATTGGAAACACTGGACCAAAATTATGGGACAGGAACCATTAGAAGATGATGATGCAGAAATCAAGCGGAAAATTTCTCGCCCAAGACCTGGACATGCTGATTTAAACGGGGCAATTAAATATGGTCACCGTGATATGCGAAATGTGCTGGAGCGCTCTTCTGCCCGTGAAACAACGGTGAGAGTAGCTGCTGGTGCAGTCGGAAAAAAACTGCTTTCACTTTTAGGAATAAAAGTAGCATCACATGTTTTAGAAATTGGCGGCGTAAAAGCAAATGTAGAGTCATATGAATCTATTGAAAAATTAGCGGAAATATCTGAACAATCGCCGGTTCGCTGCCTAGATCCAATTGCGGAAAAAGAAATGATGAAAGCAATTGATGATGCAAAAACCAATGGTGATTCGATTGGCGGCATAGTAGAAGTAATCGTTGAAGGCATGCCAGTCGGCGTTGGCAGTTATGTACATTACGACCGCAAATTAGATGCAAAGCTTGCTGGTGCAATCATGAGCATTAATGCATTTAAAGGTGTAGAATTTGGCATTGGCTTTGAAGCAGCAAGAAAACCCGGCAGTGAAGTGCATGATGAAATCATTTGGGATAAACAAAATGGCTATACGCGCAAAACAAACAGATTAGGCGGTTTAGAAGGCGGAATGTCAACAGGTATGCCGATTGTAGTAAGAGGCGTGATGAAGCCAATTCCAACTTTATATAAACCATTAAATAGTGTCGATATTGAAACAAAAGAGCCATTTGCGGCGAGCATTGAGCGTTCAGACAGCTGTGCTGTTCCGGCTGCTGCTGTTGTTGCTGAAAATGTGGTAGCATGGGAACTAGCATGTGCCATTATTGATCAGTTCTATTCGGACAGATTTGATAGTCTGTTAGAAAATATTAATAAGCACAGAGAATATGCGAGGGAATTCTAATGAAAACAGTTAGGGTTAAAACAGATTCAAAAGAATATGATGTGTTTATTGGAGCAAGGGCAACTAAAAATTTGCCCGAGTTTCTGCATACTCATTTTCCGAACTGTTCTAAACTTTTTCTATTGACAGATGAGACAGTGGCAAAGCTTCATTTAGAATCACTTACAGACCTGCTGGCGGATTTTTCCTATGACACATATGTTGTTCCATCAGGAGAAAAGGCCAAAACATTTGATGTATATTATGACTGCTTAACTTTTGCCCTTCAAAAAAACTTTGACCGAAAATCGATTGTGCTGGCCTTAGGGGGCGGTGCAGTAGGGGATTTGGCTGGGTTTGTGGCAGCGACTTTTATGAGGGGAATTCCTTTCATTCAGCTTCCAACAACAATTTTGGCTCATGATAGTGCAGTTGGCGGAAAGGTGGCCATCAATCATCCTGAGGGGAAAAATATGATTGGAGCTTTTTACCAGCCGGAAGCTGTGTTTTATAATACTTCCGCTATTTCTACATTGCCTGACAAAGAAATCAAGTCAGGCTTTGCAGAAGTGATAAAGCATGCGTTGATTAGCGATCAAGAGTTTTATGCTACCCTTTTAGAACTGGATGATTTAAGCAGATTAACAGAGCAGGAACTCGTTGATTTTCTGCAGAAAGGCATTAAGATAAAAGCAAAGATAGTTGGGGAAGATGAGAAGGAAACAGGAATTAGAGCCTACTTAAACTTTGGCCATACATTAGGCCATGCAATTGAGGCAGAGATGGGTTATGGAAATATGACTCATGGAGAAGCTGTTGCAATCGGCATGATTTTTGCCCTGACTTTAAGCAAAAAAAAATATGAGCTGGATTTTTCTGTATCAGATTTCTCAAACTGGTTGGAAAAATTAAACTACCAAGTTCAAATTCCAGATCATCTTGATCTTGACCGATTAATTAGCAGAATGAAGCAAGACAAAAAATCTTTTAATGGAGATATACATTTTGTATTGCTCGAAAAAATCGGACAGCCAAAAGTGGTGAAAATAGCTGAGGAAAAGATAAAAGAGGAACTACAACTATTTAAGGAGAGAATGTAAATGATAAGAGGAGTGCGGGGGGCAATAACTGTTCAAAATAATGAAGAACTAGAGATTATGAATGCAACAGAGCGCCTTGTTAAAGAGATGATACTTTTAAATGACATTCAAGCCGATGATGTTGCATCTGCTTTTGTCTCGGTGACAGATGATATAACTGCTGCATTCCCTGCAAAGGTTATACGTTTACAAGATGGTTGGACATATGTTCCGGTTATGTGCATGAAAGAGATGAATGTTCCTTTTTCATTAGAAAAGTGCATACGAATCATGTTTCATGTCAACACAGAAGTTGCCCAAAAAGACATTAAGCATGTTTATTTAGAAAATGCCATTACATTAAGGCCAGATTTAAAAGAGGCGTAAAACTTTTACCAATAAAGGTTTTGTTTTCTTAAAAAAAACAAGATAAATATAAAAAGCTATTAAAACTTTGAGGTGAACAATCATGAAATGGAAAGATCAACTTCTGAATTTAACGCCTTATCAGCCAGGAAAAAACATTGATGAGGTAAAAAGACAATTCAATTTAGAAAATATCGTCAAACTTGCTTCAAATGAAAATCCATTTGGCAGCTCTTTAAAAGTAGTGGAGGAATTGAAAAAAGTCGATGGTTCATTTGCTTTATATCCAGACGGATATGCAACGAAATTGCGCTTTAAGTTAGCTGAATTTTTGCAAGTGGCTCCAGAGCAATTAGTGCTTGGAAATGGATCCGACGAAATCATCCTAATGATTTCTCGTGCACTGTTAAAACCAGGATTAAATACAGTAATGGCAACACATACATTCGGACAGTACAAACATAATGCCATTGTAGATGGCGCAGAGGTAAGAGAAATTCCTTTAACAGCTGAGGGGCTTCACGATTTGGATGGAATGCTTTTGGCTATTGATGAATCTACAAGTGTGGTCTGGTTATGCTCACCTAATAATCCAACAGGTACATATATAACAGAAGAAAAATTAGTGCAGTTTTTAAAAGATGTTCCTAAAGATGTGTTAGTTGTTTTGGATGAAGCTTATTATGAATATGTTGTAGCAGAAGATTATTATGATGCCCTTGAATTAGTGAAGGAATTTGACCATTTGATTGTGCTAAGAACGTTCTCTAAAATTTATGGTTTAGCAAGCTTTCGAGTTGGCTATGGAATTGCAAATGAAACGTTGATCAAAACATTGGAGCCCATCAGAGAGCCGTTTAATGTAAATACCCTAGGACAAATTGCTACGTTAACAGCCCTGGAAGATCAGGAGTTTGTAGAAAACTGCAAAATGAAAAATAGAGAAGGTCTAGAATTATTCTATGCATTCTGCAAAGAGCATGGCTTAGATTATTACCCATCCCAAACAAACTTCATCTTAATTGACTTTAAAGTAGATGGAAATGAGGTATTTCAATATTGCCTAGAGCATGGCTATATTGTTCGTTCTGGTGTACCGTTGAATTTCCCGACGTCTGTTCGCATAACAGTTGGTTCAAAAGAACAAAATGAAGGATTATTGCAAGTGATGTCTCAGTTTTTAGAAGAGAAGGCAGCCAAATTATAATTTGAAAAAGAAGTGGCGGTGAATAGAGTGAATGGCCGCGTCTTTATAATAGGATTGGGACTGATTGGGGGGTCTTTGGCATTATCCATTAAAGCCAAACATCCCAATTGCAGCATCATTGGCTATGATGTATCGGATCAGAATGTGAAACTTGGCAAAATGTTAGGAGTAATTGATGAAAAGGCCGATTCCATCAAGCAAGGCGCCACAGATGCTGATTTAATTATTATTTCTACACCTGTAAAGGAAACAGAGATAATTATGGAAATGTTTATGGATTTTTCTTTGAAAGAAGATGTGATTATTACAGATGTTGGCAGCACTAAAGGGAAAATTATGGAGAAAGCAGAAGTGCTGACAAAAAAAGGCATTACTTTTATTGGGGGGCACCCGATGGCTGGATCTCATAAAAGCGGGGTAGCTGCTGCAAAATCTTTATTGTTTGAAAATGCTTTTTATTTGATTACTCCAAACAACGTCACAGCTGAAGAAAAGGTCAAACATTTACTAGCTTGGCTGGAGGGGACAAAGGCCAAGTTTTTAGTGATCACGCCAAAGGAGCATGATTTGCTGACAGGTGTAATTAGCCATATGCCTCATATTGTCGCGGCATCCCTTGTGCATCAGGCAGATCAAACAAGCAAAACAAATGAATTGGTTACAAGGCTTGCAGCTGGAGGATTTAGAGATATTACTAGAATTGCTTCAAGCAGTCCAGCTATGTGGCGTGATATTTTGCTTCATAATAAAGAAGTTCTGCTTAATCTATTAAAAAATTGGCAGGAAGAGATGAATCAGGTCATTTCGTTAATAGAGCAGGAAAATGGTCCAGCGCTTTTCGCCTATTTCGAAGAGGCGAAAAGATTTCGTGATGAGCTTCCGAAAAATCAAAAAGGCGCAATTCCCGCTTTTTATGATTTATACGTAGATGTTCCCGATTATCCAGGGGTTATTTCGGAAATAACAGGCTATTTAGCAAAAGAGGCAATCAGCATAACGAATATTCGCATTATTGAAACAAGAGAAGAGATTAATGGGATATTGGTTATTAGTTTTCAGACAGATGAGGACAGATTGCGTGCGCAAAAATGTATTGCAGTTTATTCTAATTACGATACAACAATTGAAAAATGATGGTAGAAGAGGTGGATGAACGGGATGAAATTAATAGATAATCCAGCGAGTTTACAAGGGGAAATAGTAATCCCAGGAGATAAATCTATTTCTCACCGTTCTGTTATGTTTGGCGCTATTGCAAATGGCAGAACAACGGTTACTAATTTTTTAATGGGCGATGATTGTTTAAGCACAATCTCTTGTTTTCAAAAACTAGGTGTTCACATTGAAGTGCAGCCAGAGAAAGTGATCATTGAAGGAAATGGATTAGAAGGATTAATAGAGCCAAACGAAGTCTTAGATGTAGGCAATTCAGGAACAACTATTCGCTTGTTGTCAGGAATTCTTGCTGGAAGAGGATTTCATGCGGCATTAGTTGGCGATCATTCGATCGGAAAAAGACCGATGACAAGAGTGGTTGGTCCGCTGCGTTCGATGGGAGCAAAAATTGATGGCAGAAATAACGGCGAGTTTACGCCGCTTTCGATTCGTGGCGGTTCTTTAGAGCCTATTGTCTATGAACTTCCTGTAGCAAGTGCACAAGTAAAATCTGCAATTATTTTTGCAGCGCTGCAAGCGAATGGAACAACAACTGTGGTGGAGCCGATGGCAACAAGGGATCATACGGAAAGAATGATTAAGCGCTTTGGCGGAGAGATCGATATAAAAGATAAAGCCATACATATAAAAGGTGGACAATCTTTAATGGCTGCTGATATTCATGTTCCAGGCGATATTTCATCGGCCGCATTCTTTTTAGTTGCGGCAAGTATTGTACCGAATAGCCGTGTTGTGCTGAAAAATGTCGGTTTAAATCCAACCCGCACCGGGATAATGAATGTGCTGAAAAATATGGGAGCATCTGTCGAAATTATGAAAAATCCATCTGAAGTGTTCGAACCGGTTGGAGACATTATTGTAAAAACAAGCAATTTGACAGGAACAGTGATTGAAGGAGATATCATTCCGACATTAATTGATGAAATTCCAATCATTGCTTTACTGGCAACCCAAGCAAGTGGTACAACAGTTATTAAAGATGCTCATGAGTTAAAGGTGAAAGAAACAAATCGCATTGATACAGTTGTACAAGAATTGAAAAAGCTGGGTGCTGACATTGTTGCGACAGATGATGGCATGATCATTCATGGCGGAACGCCGCTTACAGGCAATATAGTAAGCAGCCATGGCGATCATCGAATTGGCATGATGCTGGCTGTTGCATCCCTTATTTGCAAAGGGCAAGTAACTTTAGAAAATGCAGAAGCGATTTCTGTATCATATCCAAGCTTTTTTGAGCATTTAAATAGTTTAATGCAAAACTAAAAATGGCAATAATAGAAATAAAAACTCAGTCCTAAAAATGGTGGACTGAGTTTTTTTGTATAATAAATAATTCTTAAGGGAAGAAGTGAGGAAAAACAGCACAATTTTGTTCGCCCAGAAACAATAAAAAGGCATAATTTGCGAAAAATCATCATAGCCTGTCTTAAAAAGACGGGTGGTGAGGCAAAAAAAGAGAAAAACTATATTCTCTTTCTAAGTTCTTCAATCATAAATATTGAAGAAAATGATTTGTTTCTTTATCATAGTGATAGAATATAATTCGTTTTTTTATAAGATGGCTATATTCTAAGCTATGTGAAAGTATTTTTTATTAGTTGCAGTAGCGAATACATTGAAGCAAATGTCTATTCATTTTTTGAGTGAATAAAGACTAGAGAGGAATATACATGGAAAGAGTACAAGAAATTATTGCATTATTAGAAGATGGGCAACAAGATAAAGCGTTGCAATATTATAATGATATAGTGAAAAATGGCACGAATGAGGAAAGATTTGTATTAGGAGAAGAGCTTTTTCAATTAGGTTTTTTGGAGGAGGCAAAAATTTTATTCCAGCGTCTACTAGAAGCATATCCAGAAGAAGGAGAATTATTAGTGCTTGTAGCAGAGGCGGAAATGGAGCTTGGCAATGAAGAAGCAGCAATCGCTGTTCTAGAGAAAATAAATGAACAAGACCCAAGTTATCCACAGGCTTTATTATTATTGGCGGATTTATATCAAATGGATGGTTTGTTTGAAGTAAGTGAACAGAAATTGCTTCAAGCAAAGTCTCTTTTGCCGAATGAAGCGATTATCGATTTCGCTCTTGGGGAATTGTATGCGGAACAAGGAAGACTGTATGATGCAATTCATGCGTACAAAAAAGTTCTTCCGCAGCAATCAGCAGTAGGCGGCGTAAATGTTTATGGGAGAATTGCCGATTGTTTAAGTGCAGGCGGCGGTTTTGAAGAAGCGGTTGACTATTATAAAAAAGCATTGGCTGAAAAAGTGGAGATTAATACATTATTCAATTTGGGGCTAACTTCTTTGCAAGCAGGAATGACCACAAGTGCTATTAAACATCTAGAAGAAGTAAAAGCATTGGATCCCTCTTTCCATTCTTTGTATTTGTATCTTGCTAAAGGATATGAACAGGAAGAAATGCTGAAAGAAGCGTATGAAACAGTGATAGAAGGCATAAAGCAGGATGAGTTTAATAAAGATCTATACGTATATAGTGGGAAACTTGCACTCAAGCTAGGTGATGAAGAAAAGGCAGAAAAATATTTTCGGGAGGCCTTGGCGATTGACCCTGAATTTACGGAAGCAGTGCTGCTATTAAACAAGCTGTTTTTATCACAGGATCGATTTGAAGATTGCATGGAGTTAATTGATATGATGGATGCTCAGCAAATTGAAGAACCCCAATTATATTGGGATGGAGCCAAAGCATTGCAAGGACTTGAGAAATATTCAGAGGCATTAAACAAATATCATACAGCATATACTTTTTATAAGGATCTTCCAGATTTTTTACACGACTTTGGATATTTTCTTTTAGAAGAAGGAAAAAGAAAGGAAGCTGCCGAAATTTTTAGTAAGCTGTTGTTATCTGATCCTAGCAATGTGGAGTATCTGGAAATTATGGATCAATTAACAGAGGAGCCGTTTTAGCAAAAGCTTTCATTTGGAAACGAGTTAACATGGGAGAGCAGGAAAGTGGGGGAATGGCAGGGTGTAGGTTTAAACACAAAAAATTTAATTGTAATGCAGAGGAGGGAACTAAACAGATGAAAACCCCTGTATCTGTCAATGAGAAAAAAGACTTCATTCGTTGGTTTTTGAATCACTATCAGTTGAAGAGAAGGGAATGTGTTTGGATTTTAAATTACTTGATGAGCCATGATCAATTAATGGAAAAGGTTCATTTTGTGGATAATGCTGAAAGATGTCCAAGAGGTTTAGTGATGTCAACACATTGTGTTGATGAAGTTCCATTTCGTTTTTATAAAGAAAATGTTATGACAACTGATGCAGAGAAATCTTTTCATGATATTCGCTTAAACAGGGATGAAGATATTTATATTCAATTAAATTTTTATGCTTCTAATCAAGCTCATCAATATGCGGCGGTGCTGGTGGAAAATCCATTTATGCCGAAGAAATTAGAAATAAGTGAAAAAGATAAACTAATTGCTGAACAATTTCTTATAGCAAGCATTGAAAAATTTCAAAAGGAAAAGCTGCTTGAATTGATTGATGAGGCACTTGATAATGGAGACCAACAATCCTTTCAAGAATTGACCAGCAGATTAAAGTATCTGCAAAGTGCAGAATAAATAGCAGCGGCAAAAAGTGTGGCAAACAAGATGGTTTGTTTGTCCATTCTTTCCTGCCGCTTTTTTTGTTTTTTATCTTTGTTTTATGAATAGGAAGGGCAAAAAATGCAGATGGACAAAAATAGCAAAAGTCTAATTGGTTTGGCAGCTTATTTAACAGCGGCAAGGGAGTGGAGCTTCGACATAATGGAAAGAAGATTTAAGGAGAGCGTGCTTGCTTTGAGGAATTATGTACTGGCGAAGAGTCTTGTGGTAAAATGAAGCAATATGAATTGGGAAAGGAAGTACATAAAAATGAAGGGGCTCTATTATCTCTTAGCAAACCGCTCTTTTCTATTATTATTGCTTGTTGTCAACATATTAGGAACTATTTATGGCTATTATTGGTATCGATTTCAGTTGGCAGAGACTCCTGCTGTTTTTTTAGCGTTCGTGCCAGACAGTCCAACTGCAAGCCTTTTTTTTGTATTCGTGCTTTTAGCGTTTCTGCTGAAGAAAAATTGGCCATTATTTGAAGCATTAGCAGTTATTACATTATTTAAATATGGTGTTTGGGCTGTGGTCATGAATCTTCTTGTCTATGCGAAAACCGGCGCAATGGAAATGGCGGCTGTAATGCTGATTGTTTCCCATGGTGCGATGGCTATTCAAGGTTTATTATATATCCCTTTTTATCGTATAAAAATAAGACATATTTTAGTTGCGGCTATATGGACATTCCATAATGATGTCATCGATTATGTGTTTTTAATGATGCCGAGATATCAAGTATTAGACCGATATATGCAGGAAATCGGCTATTTTACTTTTTGGCTAAGCATCATAAGTGTTGTCATTGCATATTATTTTACACAAAAAAAATCTCTTGTGAAATGGAACTTATCATAACGAGATAAATTTCTATTCTAACCTTGTCCCACTCTACATACATTTTTAATAGTAGAGTGGGGAGGGACAAAAAATGAAGGCTAAATTGGTTGTGTTAACGTTGCTCTTATGTTTGCTTGCACCAATTTCTCTTACTATTTCGGCAAATGCAGATGTAGAACGGAATGCTCCTATAGATGAACTCGATACATTGAGTGATGAAGCATTGCAGCTTGTAAAGTCAGAAAGATATGAGGATGCAAAAAAAATTCTTGATTATTTCTCCAATCAATTTAGTGCGGTTTCGATTAAGCAAAAGTCATTTACGATGGATGAATTAAGAATTGTCAATGGAGCACATGATGAAGCGGTTGAAGCAATTTCTAATGCATCCATCAATAGTAATGAACGTGTAAATACGGTGACAAAATTTCGCCTTGCCGTCGATGCGATTTCTTCAGGGAAACAGCCTTTATGGACACAAATGGAGGAACCGGTGATGACTACGTATCAAGAAATGCAAGAAGCATTGGCAGCAGGGGACAAAAAAGTGTATGAAGAAAAAATGGATTCCTTTTTATCTTTATATCAAATTATATATCCCAGTTTAAAATTAGATGTAGGAACAGAACAGTTTCAAAAATTAAATGCTTTAGTAGAATTTATTGGCACATACCGTCTGCAGGTTTTTGCAAATGGCGGCAACGAAGAAGAATTGACAGCTCTTCAATCAGAACTTGAAGATGTATTTAATCAAGTGTATGAGGATGAAGCGGATCCTTCACTTTGGTGGGTAATTATTTCTACAGGTAGCATTATTATCCTGACATTATCTTATGTTGCAGTGAGAAAATATATAGGAGAAAAAGGAGAACAAAAGCAAAAAAGAAAATCTAATCATAAATTATAAAGCAATCAAACGTTTTTTATAATAGTAAGCTTATATATCAGCAGCAACTATTCATTGCGATAGAATTATTTTTTAAATGCGTAATAATTGACTTGGTGCTTAAATCTTGCTTACAATAAGTGTATCATTAGAATAATTAGGGGGAAAAGCATGTATATACTATACTTTATCATCATCCTGTTAGTACCTCTTTGGGCACAGATGAGAGTAAAAGGCGCATATAATAAATATTCCAAAGTAGCTTCTTCTTCTCATATGTCAGGCAGAGAAGTGGCAAGAAGAATTTTAGATGAAAATGGCCTGTATCATGTAACAGTAGAAGAAACAAGAGGAGTTTTATCTGATCATTATGATCCAAGAACAAAGGTTGTCCGCCTTTCTACTAATAATTATCATGGACATTCTGTAGCAGCAGCAGCTATTGCGGCGCATGAAGTTGGGCATGCAATTCAAGATCAGCAAGACTATTCCTTTTTGCGTTTTCGCCATGCATTGGTTCCTGTTGCCAATATTGGCAGCAATTTCTCTTGGATACTTATCCTAATTGGAATGCTCGCTGGGTTATCAAATCTATTGCTTTTGGGAATTCTTTTTATGGCGGCGGCTGTACTGTTTCAATTTGTTACGTTGCCGGTGGAGTTTAACGCATCTAATCGAGCGATGGATCAAGTAGTGGCACTTGGCATTATCCGCAATGAAGAAGAAAGGGAAACAAAAAAAGTGCTGAATGCAGCAGCATTGACATATGTGGCAGCAGCAGCAGTAGCGATTTTAGAATTGCTTCGTCTGATTTTGATTTATACTGGTATGCAAAGAAATGATTAAGGCCAATAAAGATATCTTTTGAACAAAAAAATCCATTTGTATTGAAATGGATTTTTTTGTTTTTTTCTATTATTATCTAAAATTTGGCTGTATAATAAATATTGATATTTCACTAATCGAAATTTTTAAATACATAATTTATTTAGAAGAAAGAAGGGGTTTTTTGCAAACAGCAGAACAGTTGCAGCAAAGGCAGTCATTAACAGTTTATCGTATTTTATTTGCTATTAGTTTAGGTCATTTTATTAATGACTGTATGCAGTCTGTCGTTCCAGCGTTATTTCCTGTTTTGGAAAAGACCATGGACTTAAACTATACCCAAGTTGGCTGGATAGCTTTTACGCTGAATATTACTTCATCATTGATGCAGCCGGTTTTTGGAATGATGGCAGATAAAAAGCCAGCACCTTTTTTATTGCCGATTGCACTTGCTTCCAGTTTGCTTGGCATGATGGGGCTTGCTTTTGCTTCTAATTTTTATTTGGTGTTGTTGTCTGTTCTATTTATTGGATTTGGATCAGCGATTTTTCATCCTGAGGGATCACGTGTTGCTTATATGGCAGCAGGACAGAAGCGGGGCTTGGCGCAATCGATTTATCAGGTTGGCGGCAATGCGGGCCAATCTATGGCTCCCTTGTTTACTGCGTTCATTTTTCTTTATACAGGCCAATTTGGCACAATCTGGTTTACTGCTCTTGCAGCTTTAGGTGTAATGGTTCTTTTCAGCGTATCTGTTTGGTATAAAGAAGAGTTGAAATACGTAATTCCTAAGCAAAAACAGCAAACGAAAACGGGGCTTCGCATTTCGAAACGAATTATTTTTTCAATCTGTCTGCTCATTTTTTTAGTTTTTGCGCGTTCTTGGTACGGGGCAGGGATTACAAACTTTTTTCATTTTTACATGATGGAAAAATTTCAGCTTTCTATTAAATCGGCCCAGCTTTATGTATTTATCTTTATGCTTGCCGGTGTATTTGGAACATTTTTTGGAGGCCCTCTTGCAGACCGTTTCGGCAAAAGGACGATTTTGGTGTTTTCTATGCTTGGATCTGTGCCTTTTACTCTCCTGCTTCCGCATATGCCATATTTATTTATTGCGCCACTGCTTGCGATTATTGGATTTATTCTGCAATCGAGCTTTAGTGTAACGGTTGTCTATGCCCAAGAGCTTCTTCCAGGAATGATTGGACTAGTATCGGGACTAATTGTTGGTTTAGCATTTGGCATGGGGGCGTTAGGTGCGGTTATTTTTGGAGTAATTGGCGATTTATATAGCCTTCAGACGGTGATGCTGCTTTGCAGTGTTTTGCCTGTTTTAGGCATATTAACATATTTGCTGCCAACAGATAAAGAAGTAAAGAATATGCATATACAGTAATAAAAAGCATGAGAATAAAACGAATATGGTTTATTCTCATGCTTTTTTAGCATAAAATCAATGTTCAATTGGACGCTTGTATTCATCCAATGTAAATCCTTCGCCGATTACATCATGAACGACACTAACGGACACAAAAGCATGGGGATCAATGGCGGTTATTACGCTTTTTAACCGGACAATTTCGGTTTTTGCCACAACGCAATACAGCACTTCTCTTTCCTGTTTGGTAAATGAGCCATGTCCTTTTAAAACAGTGACGCCTCGGTCCATTTCGCTCATAATTTTATTTGCGATTTGTTCATTAAAGTCAGAAATGATCATCGCACCTCTTGCAGCATATGCTCCTTCTTGCATAAAATCAATGACTCTTGTGCCGACAAATACAGCAACAAGTGTATACATGGCCTCGCGATAGGAAAGGTAAAAGATTAAGGAAAGCGTAATAACACAGGCATCAAATAAAAACATCGTTTTTCCCATACTCCAGCCATAGTATTTAAAAACAAGCCTTGCAATAATGTCTACGCCTCCTGTTGTGCCGCCAAAGCGGAAAATAATGCCAAGCCCAATGCCGATAAAGGTTCCAGCAAACAAAGCGGCAAGCGTTAAATCCTCTTTTAACGGAATATGGAGCTGGATTTGGGGAAGCTGAAATAGCCAAAAAAAGAAGGATACGCTGACCGTTCCAATAATGGTATAGATAAAAATGTTTTTGCCAAGCAATCTCCAGCCGATAAAAAATAATGGGATATTTAAAAGAAGATTTGTATAGGATGGATCCCAATTAAATTTAAAATACAGCAATAACGTCAGTCCGGTAAATCCGCCTTCCGATAGATTATTCTGCATGTTAAAATGGACAATTCCAAAAGAAAAAATTGCGGAACCAAGCAGGATAAATAAAATATTTTTCAATTTTATTCCTTTAAACATGTAATCATCGCCTTCTTTCTATATTAATGTTGGCTTATTAGAAATTATTTTAAACTATTTATTTTTTTGAAAAAAAAGAAAAGGTTTCTTTGATGATAGAAAGTTCGCTTTATGTAGGAATGTTCATTCATTATATCCAAATAATAACTCAATGGCAATGTCAAGCTGAATATCCTGGGAATGGAGAAAAATAATCGAGAAATAAAAAAAACAGGTATTTTATGGGGATAGATGCTAGAAAAGAATTATGAAGATATTAGAATAAAACTGGCTAAAATGTTTGTAAAAACTAGTTGGATTAGCTAACATGTAGATGAATATGATTTGGTTTGGGGTGGAAAGATTGACAGATAAAACAATGAAGGAAATTCAAACAGAGGTGGATCAATATATTGGTCAATTTAAGGAAGGCTACTTTAGTCCGTTGGCCATGCTGGCGCGTTTAACAGAAGAATTAGGGGAACTCGCAAGAGAAATTAATCATCATTATGGCGAAAAGCCGAAAAAAGCATCTGAAGGAGAGAAAGAGATTAAGGATGAGCTTGGCGATATGCTGTTTGTTTTAGTGTGTCTTGCCAATTCTTTAAATATTGATTTAGAAGAAGCCCATGATCGAGTAATGCATAAATTTAACACAAGGGATAAAAATCGCTGGACAAAAAAAGAAGAGTAGTTCTTAAATTATAAGAGAAATTCGAGCTGAAGACTTCGAATAAAAATATGTATACATAACATACAGCATAAAGGAGCGCATGAATTTGAATAATGTAAAGATTGTTATTGCAGGAGCTAGGGGAAGAATGGGAAAAGAAGCGGTGTATTTAACGGGCCGCACGGAGCAGTTTGATTTAGTTGCTGTTTTGGACCATAAGCATGAGGGGAAAAAGCTAAGTGATCTAGATGGTTTTGCTGGATATGATGTGCCAATCTATACAGATATTGAAGCATGCTTTCAAACAGAAAAACCGGATGTTCTTATTGATTTGACAACACCTGAATTTGGCTACTATCATGCCAAAACGGCGCTTAGCTATGGGGTAAGGCCTGTTGTTGGGACAACTGGATTTACAAAAGAAAACCTGCAAGAATTAGAACAATTATGCGAAGAAAGGAATCGCGGCTGCATTATTGCTCCAAATTTTGCTTTAGGTGCTGTATTGATGATGAAATTTTCTCAGATGGCTGCAAAATATTATCAAGATGTTGAAATTATGGAAATGCATCATGATCAAAAGTTGGATGCGCCAAGCGGAACAGCAATTAAAACAGCAGAATTGATGGCAGAAGTAAGGCAAGCCAAAAAACAAGGGCATCCAGAGGAAAAAGAAACGATTCCAGGCGCAAGAGGAGCAGATTTTGATGGAATGCGCATCCATTCTACCCGTTTGCCTGGTTTGATTGCCCATCAGCAAGTATTGTTTGGAGCAGAAGGAGAGTCGTTGACAATTCGTCATGACTCGTACAATCGAGTGTCTTTTATGTCTGGCGTAAAGCTTGCGGTAGAAGAAGTCCTAAAGATTAATGTATTGGTTTATGGATTAGAAAATATCATGGAATAGGGGAGAAGAAAAAATGAATATCGCTTTGATAGCCCACGATAAGAAAAAAGATGATATGGTCCGCTTCGCAACGGCCTATAAACCGATTTTCGCAAAGCATAAACTGTTTGCAACAGGAACTACTGGATTAAAAATTCAAGAAGCAACAGGTTTGGATGTTCATCGTTTTTGTTCTGGCCCGTTAGGGGGCGACCAAGAAATTGGAGCGAAAATTGCCAACAATGAAATGGATATGGTATTTTTCTTTCGCGATCCACTAACCGCCCAGCCCCATGAGCCAGATGTAACTGCGCTTATTCGTTTATGTGATGTCTACGCTGTTCCTCTTGCAACTAATATGGGGACAGGTGAAGTGCTGATTCGAGGATTAGAGCAAGGAGATATAGACTGGAGAAATGTTGTACATGGAAAAACAGAAGAATTTACCGAAGAAAAATAATATAGATATATTGGCATTTGGAGCCCATGCAGATGATGTAGAAATCGGCATGGGTGCTACAATCGCCAAATATGCTAATGAAGGCAAACGCATTGTAATCTGCGATTTGACAAATAGTGAACTATCATCAAATGGTACAGTTGAAAATCGCAAAGCAGAAGCAAAAAATGCCGGAGAAGCATTAGGCATAGTAGAAAGGACGACAATCGGACTTCCGGATAGAGGGTTATATTTGGAAGAGTCCTCTATCAAAAAAATCGTAGAGGTCATAAGAGTCTATAAGCCAACAGTCATTTTTTCGCCATTTTACATTGATCGTCATCCAGACCATGGGAATTGCGGGAAATTAGTGGATGAAGCGATTTTTTCAGCAGGCATCAAAAACTTTGCAGCAGGCAGCCTAGCTCCGCATAAAGTGCAAAATAGCTATTATTATATGATAAATGGTTTTCATAAACCGGATTTTGTGATTGATACATCAGAGTGGATGGAAATAAAAAAACAGGCATTAAATTGTTATCGGAGCCAATTTGTCAAAACAGCAGAAACGGTTGAGACTCCACTTGTTAATGGCTATATTGAAGCGATTGAAGCAAGAGAAAAAATGTTTGGACAAGAAGTTGGAACAAAATATGCCGAAGGGTTTATGAAGAAAAGGCCGCTATTAATACATCATGATTTACTGGGTGAAATAGAATGAAAAAATTAAAAATAGGAATTACTTGTTATCCGACAGTAGGAGGATCAGGTGTTGTCGCAACAGAATTAGGGAAAATGCTGGCGGAAAAGGGGCATGAGATTCACTTTATCTCCTCAAGCCTGCCATTTCGTTTGAATAAAATGTACCATAATATTTATTATCATCAAGTAGAGGTAAGCCAGTATTCTGTTTTTCAGTATCCGCCATATGATATTGCCCTAAGCAGCAAAATGGCAGAAGTAATCAAAAGAGAAGAATTGGATCTTCTTCATGTGCACTATGCAATTCCTCATGCTGTATGCGCGATTTTGGCCAAACAAATGAGTGGACGGGATGTAAAGATTGTCACAACCTTGCATGGCACAGATATTACTGTTTTAGGATATGATTCCTCTTTAACGGACAGCATTCGTTTTGGAATTGAACAATCAGATGCTGTTACTGCCGTTTCTCAATCATTGAGGCAGGAAACATATGATGTCATTCAAGCAAATAAGTCAATTGAAGTGCTTTACAACTTTATTGATGAACGGATTTACCATAAAGTGGATTCTAGCCATCTCAGAGAAGAATACGGCATTAAGCAGGATGAAAAAATTGTTATTCATGTGTCCAACTTCCGCAGTGTCAAAAGAGTGCCAGATGTAGTGAAAGCATTTCACTATTTAGCAAAAAAAGTTCCGGCAAAGCTGCTTCTTGTTGGAGATGGTCCGGAGATGAGAAATGTGACAAAGCTAGTGGATGATTTGCAGATAAAGGATAAGGTATTATTTTTAGGAAAACAAGAAAACTTGGAAGAATTATATTCTATCAGTCATCTAATGCTGCTTTTATCAGAGAAGGAAAGCTTTGGGCTAGTGGCATTAGAGGCAATGGCTTGCGGCGTTCCTTGCATTGGCACTAATATTGGGGGGATTCCTGAAGTGATTGTTGATGGAAAAACAGGTTTTATTTGCGAATTGGGCAATATAGAGGAAATTGGCGAAAAAGGGGCTCAGCTATTGGCTGATGGCAAGCTTCAAGGAGAATTTGCTTTTCAGTCGACGCAGCGGGTCAAGGAGAATTTCCGTGCTGAATTAATTGTTAACCAATATGAACAAATATATGAGCGCCTCTTAAAAGTTGGTGAATAGTGTGATAAAAGTTTTTCAAGATGCTGCACCCATTCTCCAAAAAATCGAAGCTGCTGGATTTGAAGCATATTTTGTAGGGGGCTCGGTCCGAGATTATTTGCTTGGCAAAAAAATAAATGATATTGATATTGCTACATCTGCAAAACCAGAAGAAATAAAAAAAATATTTGGCCATACCATTGATGTTGGCATACAGCATGGAACAGTGATGGTAATTGTGGATGGAAAGTCATATGAAATAACAACATTTCGGACAGAATCATCTTATGTAGATTTTCGGCGGCCTAGTGAAGTAGCTTTTATTAGAGAGCTGCGTGAGGATTTAAAAAGAAGAGACTTTACGATGAATGCAATGGCGATGGATGCAAAAGGAACTATTATTGATTATTTTGCTGGCAGGGAAGCGATAAAGCAGCAAAAAATTAAGACGGTTGGAAATGCACATGAACGTTTTCAAGAAGATGCTTTGCGGATAATGAGGGCCGTTCGATTTGTCAGCACACTAGGTTTCTCTTTAGAAAAAAGCACTCATTCCTCTATCAGGGAAAACCGCTCCTTATTAGAGAAAATAGCTGTAGAAAGAATTTCTATAGAATTTGAAAAACTATTCGTCGGCAAAAACAGAAGAGAGGCGTTGCAATTAATGGCAGAGTCAAATATATATGAATTTTTGCCAATGCTTTCAAAGCAAAAACAAGCCATTCTTCAAGTTGCCGATATGCCTATAGAATTTCTTGCCATAGACGAAATGTGGTCATTGCTGTTATGGAAGATGGGAATAACAACAACTCGGGAAATTGACGTGTTTTTGCGAAATTGGAAACTGCCTGTAAAAAAAATCAAAAACATTCAAAAAATAGTGGCAGCTATTCCTGAAAAACAACAAAACGCATGGACACCCATCAGTTTATATAAAACTACATTGGCTACTGCTTGCAGTGCTGAAAAACTTTCGGCATTAATTTGGGAGAATAAAGCGATAAAAGAGGCAGAGCACATAGAAAAAGCATTCGAAAAGCTGCCGATACAAGATAAAACCGAACTGGCCATCACTGGCAAGGACTTATTGAATTGGAGCATGAAACCTTCTGGAGCATGGATCAAAGAAGTGATCGAATCTGCAGAATATGCAGTAGTGGAACAACAAGTGAAAAACGAGAAGCAGGCAATAAAGGAGTGGCTAGAGTCATGTCATCTGATTTAAGAAAAAAATTATTAGAAGCATTTACTCATAAGCCAGATGAATATATATCAGGCCAAGAACTTGCCGATATGCTGGGATGCTCCAGAACAGCTATTTGGAAACATATAGAGGAAATGCGCAAAGATGGATTTATTTTGGAAGCCGTGCGAAAAAAGGGCTATCGGATTACAAACAGCCCCAAAAGCATTATTCCTGATGAAATACGGTTTGGATTAAAGACGAAATATTTAGGAAGAAATATCTATTATGAAGAAACCGTTGATTCCACGCAAAAAATAGCTCAGAAGTTAGCCTATGAGGGAGCAGAAGAAGGAACCATTGTGCTAGCAGAAGAACAAGTTGGCGGAAGAGGCAGGATGAATCGTTCTTGGCATTCTCCTAAATATAAAGGAATTTGGATGAGTGTGTTATTAAGACCGAAGATTCCCGTTATGCAGGCTCCTCAATTAACATTGCTTGCAGCTGTAGCAGTAGTGCAAGCAATAGAGGAAGTAACAGGCATCGAGGCGCAAATCAAATGGCCAAATGATGTGTTGATCAACGGCAAAAAAGTGACAGGCATTTTAACAGAGCTTCAGGCAGACAGCGACCGCGTCCATTCTCTTATTGTCGGCATCGGCATTAATGTTAATCAGCAAGTGGAAGATTATCCAGAAGAACTTCGGCAGACGGCTACTTCTCTTTTTATTGAAAAAAAGGAAAATTGGAACAGGGCTGTCCTTATTCAGGAAATTCTTCTAAAGATGGAAAAACTATATTCTATTTATTTAGAAAATGGGTTTTATCCTATTAAATTATTATGGGAAAGCTATGCAGTAACGATTGGCACGATGATTACAGCAAGCACCTTAACAGGCAAGCTTGCGGGAAGAGCATTAGGCATTACAGATGACGGTGTTTTATTATTAGAAGATGATAAAGGGGTTACACATAGAATTTATTCAGCAGATATTTCTGTTACTTCATGATAAATACTTATAGTCGAAATGATTTGGATTTGTTATAATTCTTTTGTCGGGCGGTATCAAAGTGAACTGCACCTTTATACACTTATTAATTTATATCTGCCTAGATCCAAAATAGGACAAGGACAGAGGGATGAAGCAAATGAAATCAACGTATTATCCTTCTATTTGTTAATAGAAGGATTTTTTGCAGTGTTTATAATCCCCTCTTCCAAACAAGGAGGAAAAGATGAAATCGATCACTGATTTTCTTAAAATGAAGGAGCAAAAAGAAAAAATAACCATGATAACTTCATATGATTATCCTTCTGCCAAACATGCGGACAGAGCAGGCGTGGATATGATTCTAGTCGGCGATTCATTGGGAATGGTAGTGCTGGGATATGACTCTACTGTGCCTGTGACAATGGATGATATGATTCATCATGGGAAAGCGGTAAAACGGGGAGCAAAGGATACGTTTATCGTTATCGATATGCCTTTTATAAGCTATCATTTATCTGATCGAGATACTTTAATAAATGCATGCAGATTGATTCAAGAAACTGGCGCTAATGCGGTTAAAATCGAAGGAGCTAATGAGGTTATCGACCAAATTAACCTGCTTACAAATGCCGGCATTCCTGTTATGGCCCATTTAGGCTTAACGCCGCAATCTGTAGGTGTGCTAGGCGGCTATAAAGTGCAAGGCAGAAGCCATAAAGAGGCGCTGGAGCTAATTGAAAATGCAAAAAAATGTGAAAAGGCAGGCGCTTTTGCAGTGGTGCTGGAATGTGTGCCAATGCAGCTGGCAGAAGAAGTCAGCAAAAACTTGCAGATTCCCACAATTGGCATAGGAGCAGGTGTTTATACAGATGGGCAGGTTCTTGTCTATCATGATTTACTCACATATGGAGTCGATCGGGTAGCAAAATTTGTGAAGCAGTATACGAATATCAACGAGTCTATTGCTCTAGCAATAGAACAATATATAAAGGAAGTAAAAATGAGTGAATTTCCTGAAACAGCACATAGCTTTACCATGAGGGAAGAAGAATTAAAAAGCTTGTATGGAGGAAAACAATGAAACTATTGACAGAGCCAAAAGTCATCACAACGAAGGAAGAATTGCAGAATCTGACAACTAAGCTGAAAAAGGAACAAAAAACAATTGGTTTTGTTCCTACAATGGGTTATCTTCATGAAGGACATCGAGCATTGCTGAAAGCAGCTCGGGAAAACAATGAAATTGTTGTATTAAGCATTTTTGTCAATCCCCTGCAATTTGGCCCTAATGAGGATTTAGACTCTTATCCAAGAGACTTTGAGCATGATAAACAAGTGGCAATAGAAGAAAATGCAGATATTATTTTCCATCCATCAGCAGAAGAAATGTATCCGAAAGAATTGTCTGTTGCAGTGCATGTGCAAAAAAGAACAAATGTATTATGCGGAAGCTCCAGACCTGGCCACTTTGATGGAGTTGCAACGGTTTTGACTAAACTTTTTCATTTGGTGCAGCCCACTAACGTATACTTTGGTCAAAAAGATGCTCAACAGGTTGCAGTAGTAGATGGATTAATACATGATTTTCATTTTCCGATAAAGCTTATTGCAATTCCAACAGTGCGGGAAGAAGATGGGGTGGCAAAAAGTTCACGAAATGTTCGCCTTACTGAGCAGGAAAGAATGGAAGCTGGAATTCTTTACCGTTCCCTGGCCTATGCTAGAGAAGCATTGATTCAGGGAGAAACGGATATAGCAAAGCTTCGATATCATCTAACATCTGAGATTGAAGGCAAATCATCCGGCAAGGTTGATTATTTAGAAATTTTGACATATCCCGAATTAGAGCAGCCGATAAATTTATCTGGAACAATTATTGTGGCTCTGGCTGTTCAATTTAGCCAAGCTAGATTAATCGACAATATTGTTTTTGAACTGTAAAGTGAAACTTCAATCAGTGGGGGTTTTCTTTATCCCCCACTGATTGTTAGTTGAACCAATCGGGCTTTTACTCAGCAAGTTTCTGTCCACCTAGATTTTTCGTTTTTTCTCATCCTCTCTTAGGTGGGGGGGCAAAAGCCCGTTAATGCCGGATAAATGGAATAATCAGCAGGAATGGGAGAGATAACTGATGTTTCGAACAATGATGAATGGAAAAATCCATCGCGCAACAGTAACAGAAGCAAATTTAAACTATGTAGGAAGCATTACGATTGATGCTGATCTGCTTGATGCGGTTGGCATGGTGGCAAATGAAAAAGTGCAGATTGTCAATAATAATAATGGGGCAAGATTGGAAACATATATTATTCCTGGCGAAAGAGGGTCTGGCACTATTTGTTTAAATGGTGCAGCTGCAAGACTTGTTCAAAAAGGAGATATTGTCATTATTATTTCATATGCTCTTGTGCCGAACGAAGAAGCAGCAAATCATCAGCCTAAAGTAGCAATTATGGATGAAAATAATCAGATACGGACACTTTTAAATTATGAACCTGCAGGAACAATTATGTAAAAAATAAGGGACTGTTTGGTTTTTCAGCAAGTCTCTAGGCCTAGCCTTTTAAAGGGCAGGCTTTTTTCATGGACAAGATGCATTTTTTGGCAGCAGACGGGAAAAATGAAATTAGCATAAAAAATGAAGCATAAGACAAATCGAACCAGCATTGTATGAATCTATTCCTATATAACTGCTCTGTTTATACAGTAGGTAAAACTCTTTTCCTTTTGTCGATTTTATGATACCGTTTGATTGACTGAAAGTTAGAGGTGGGTAAAATGGAGAATAAATATGTCGTGATTGATCTGGAAACAAACGGTAATTCTCCGAAAAAAGGGGATAGGATTATTCAATTTGCTGCAGTTGTAGTAAGGAATGGAAAAATAGTAGAAGAGTATTCGTCCTTAATAAATCCTCTGCAGCCAATATCTCCATTTATAGAAGAATTAACAGGAATTAACGACGAAATGGTGAAAGATGCGCCATTATTTGAAGAAATTGCGGAAAAAGTACAAGAGCTATTAAAAGATGCTTATTTTGTGGCACATAATGTACTATTTGATTTATCATTTTTATCGGAGGAGCTAGAACAAGCTTTTTATAGTCCATTTTATGGACCAGTGCTTGATACAGTTGAATTAGCAAGGGTGCTGTTTCCGACTGCTGATAGCTATAAATTAACAGATTTAGCGCTGCAAGAGGGAATTGTCCATTCAAGACCCCATCAGGCAGACAGCGATGCATATGTCACAGCAGAACTACTGCTTATTCTTTTGCGTAAATTAGAGAGTTTGCCGCTGCAAACAAATAAACAGCTGCATAGGTTAAGCAGTTCTTTAAAAAGTGATGTTGATTTGCTGTTGGAGAATATTATTGATGAAAAGCAAAAAAAAGTAGAATACATACCGGAACATTTAGAAATCTATCGGGGAATGGCACTGAAAATAGCGGAGACCGAAAAAAGGAATGTTGGGGAAAAACGAATAGATCCAGTATCTTTCTCCATAAAAGCAGTAGAAGAGCGGATGAAGGAGACGCTTCCTTTTTTTCGCAAAAGAACCGGCCAATTTCAGATGATGAAAACTGTTTATGAAGCATTTTGCGCTCATGACCATTATTTGATTGAGGCTGGCACAGGGATAGGCAAAAGCTTGGCTTATCTGCTTCCTGCTGCCTATTTTGCAATGGAAAATAAAAAGCAGATAGTGATTAGCACTTATACGACGCAATTGCAGGAGCAGCTGGTGCATAAAGATTTGCCGCTTCTCAAAAAAATTCTTCCATTTGCTGTTTCTTATACAGTGTTAAAGGGACGAAGCCATTATATTAGTTTAGATAAGTTTGAAATCTCTCTTCAAGAAAATGACGATAACTATGACATAGTTTTAACGAAAATGCAAATTTTAATCTGGCTGACAGAAACAACAACCGGAGATAAGGATGAATTGAATTTATCAAGTGGGGGAGCTGCTTATTGGAATAAAATTAAAAATGATGGGAATTTTTCTTTGGCAATTTCTAAAGCATGGGCTCCTAAAGATTTTTATCGCAGAACAAGGCTGCTTGCGCAAAAAGCGAATTTAATCATTACAAATCATGCATTGCTGCTGAAGGATGGAACTTCTGCCCAAAAGTCGATCCCCCCTTATCAATATGCAGTGATTGATGAAGGGCATCATTTTGAAAAAGTGGCGACAAAACATTTTAGCCATAAATTTAGCTATGTTGGCGTGAAATTAAGCATACAGCAAGTAGGTACATTTGAGCAGAAACAGCTATACTATAAGCTAGAAGCATTTATTGATGAAGAAGGAACTGGTCAGAGGGACTATCTTTTTAATCAGCTGATTGGCAATCTTTTAGCAGAGCTGGACAGTTTCTTTCGGATATTGATGCGCTATGCAAAAACGACGGCTAAAAAAAAGGCGTCTGTCAACAATTCTTTTCGCATCAAAAGAGAGGATGCAAAGGAATGGAACAATGCGCGCAATTCTGCGGAGCGGCTTGTCTTTTTATTTAAAGATGCTATTGCTGCCATTACAGCAAAAATAAATAAGCTGAAGCAATCAAAAGAAATGCTGACAACAAAGCAAGTGCTGATTACCGAAAGACTTGCTGAGATCCAAAAGGAATGGCAAGACTACGTAATGGCGCTTAGGATAGTGTTCTTGCGGGAAGAGCAGCATATTTCCTGGCTAGAGGCGGATGTAAGGACGTTTCCTAATAATGCAGTATTATTTGCCCAGCCTTATTCTGTTGGCGAGATGCTGCAAAAAGAATTTTTTGCACAAAAAAACAGCATGATTTTTACCTCTGCAACGCTTACGGTAAATAATTCCTTTGATTATTATGTCCAGTCACTTGGATTAACAATGAAAAACTGCCAGATGAAGCAGATTCCTTCTCCATTTCCTTATGAAAAGCAAGTGAAGCTATTAGTGCCAAATGATATTCCGGAAATTAATAAGGTTTCTTTAGAAGAATATATTGCTGCCATTGCAGAACAAATCATTCAAATAGCAGAAGCTACAGCAGGGCGCATGCTCATTTTATTTACATCCCATGATATGCTGCGAAAAACCCATGATTTAATTAAAGAGAGCGGCTGCCTAGAGGATTTTGCCATTTTGGCACAAGGCATTACAAGCGGCAGCCGAATGAGGCTAACGCGAAACTTCCAGCGTTATGAAAAAGCCATTTTGCTTGGAACAAACAGCTTTTGGGAAGGCATTGATATACCAGGAGAAGATCTATCATGCCTAGTCATTGTTCGTCTGCCTTTTTCTTCTCCTGATGAACCGTTAATAGAAGCAAAAAATGAAGAAATTAAAAAAAATGGCGGCAATCCTTTTGCAGAAAATAGTCTGCCAGAAGCGGTGCTGCGCTTTAAACAAGGGTTTGGACGTTTAATTCGCACAGAAGAGGATAAAGGGTTTATTGTAGTATTTGACCGCAGAATATTAACAACTACCTATGGAGAGACCTTTTTGCGCTCTATTCCTCGTGTTTCAGTAGAGACAAAAAAATTGGATGAAATGATTGCTGTAATCAAAGAATGGCTGTAATGCTGAAAATCATTTGGAAAAATTAAATAGTTTAGAATTTTTTAATAGGGAAAAGTGTTCCTTTCTCTTGATACTTGCTGGTATAATAACTGATGAGAATAGTTGAAGTTATTTCCTAATAGGCAAATGGAGTCAAGGGGGAGTAGAATGGAAGGTTAAAAGTGGAGCCATAACTATCCTTGCAACGGGATTCGGCAGAATAAAACAAGGGTAATATCCACTATTTGAAAACAATAATAGAATGATATGAAGAAGTGATGATAAGTGAAAAAATGGATATGGATTATAAGTATAGCCTGTTTAATTATTATAGGTTTTTCGGCAAATCTATATGTGGATGCCGTCAAGCCAGTGAAAACAGCAAAAAACAAAGCAACAGAGCTGGCTAAAGAAAAAGCAGATTTGAAAAGTGTGGATAACTTTACATTATTTCATGGAACAGAAACCTACTATATAGTAGAGGGAAAAAACAGCAAAAAAGAGAACGTGATTGTTTGGGTAAACGAAAAAAATAACAGCATAACAGTAAAAAAGAAACAAGATGGAATTTCTAAAAAAGATGCAATAAATGCTTTATTGAACCATCGATCTCCAAGCGTCATAAACACAGTTCGACTAGGGATGGTGCAGGGAATTCCGGCATGGGAAATATACACACATTCAGAAGATGATTTAATAAATTATTATTATTTGGATTTTGAAACAGGCGAAATCCTTTTAAATATAGAAAATATCTAAATTTGGTGTTTTTAGTTGGAGGAGAAGAACATGAATATTACATTAGCACAACGAGTGAATGCATTAACGCCGTCTACTACTTTAGCAATCACTGCAAAAGCCAAAGCATTAAAAGACAGTGGGTATGATGTAATTGGTTTAGGCGCAGGTGAACCAGATTTTAATACACCGCAAAATATTATCGATGCGGCAGTAAGAAGCATGAATGAGGGACACACCAAATATACGCCTGCTGCAGGTCTGCCTTTGCTGAAACAAACGATTAGCGAAAAATTAGAAAAAGATCAAGGCTTGCATTATGCAGCTTCTGAAATTATTGTGACAAATGGAGCAAAGCATGGGCTTTATACATTATTCCAAGTAATCTTAGATGAAGGCGATGAAGTGATTATCCCAACACCTTATTGGGTCAGCTATCCAGAACAAGTAAAACTAGCAGACGGTGTGCCGGTATTTGTAGATGGGGTGGAAGAAAATGAGTTTAAAATAACACCTGAACAATTAAAAAATGCCATAACACCGAAAACAAAAGCAGTAATTATTAATTCTCCAAGCAATCCGACGGGAATGATTTATACAGAGGAAGAACTAAAAGCAATTGGCGAGATTTGTTTGGAGCATAATATTTTGATTATTTCGGATGAGATTTATGAAAAGCTTGTATATGGGGATGCTGTGCATGTATCTATTGCTGCATTATCGCCTGAACTGAAGGAAGCGACGATTGTCATTAATGGTGTCAGTAAATCTCATTCAATGACAGGCTGGAGAATTGGCTATGCAGCTGGCAATAAACAAATTATTACAGCGATGACGAATCTTGCAAGCCATAGTACATCCAATCCGACAACAACAGCACAATATGGGGCAATTGAAGCATATAGAGGCTCTCAAGCTGCATTAGCAGAAATGAATAAAGCATTTGAAGAGCGCCTTAATATTATTCACCAAAAATTAAATGAAATTCCTGGAGTAGTTTGTTTAAAACCAAAAGGCGCTTTTTATCTATTCCCTAATGTGAAAGAGGCAGCTGCTTTGACAGGATATGCAAGCGTTGATGAATTTGTTGCTGCATTGCTGGAAGAAGCGCTAGTAGCAGTTGTGCCGGGTTCTGGATTTGGAACAGCAGACTATATTCGCCTATCGTACGCTACTTCTTTAGAAAACTTAGAAAAAGCGGTTGCGCGCATTCATGAATTTGTTGCCGATAAAATGGCAAAATAATATTGTAATAAAGTGTCTTTTTCTTTTGGAAAAATCGGAAGGCGGCACTTTTTAAAAGGATTTGTTCAGTTTATAAAGTAATGAGGCTAAATAAAAAAGGGTGTTCCAAATATTTGTTGGTACACCCTTCTTATGTTGCTTGTGGCGTGCAAGTTCGGTATAATGTTTTGATAGGAAAGTAATTTTATGCTAGCATCAAATGTTTTTTAGTATTTATAAACATTAGCACTTGCTGCTTTTCTTTTACATATTAGATTTTGTTTTTTGGAGGAATTTATGGTGATTAAATCAACGATAGCTGAATTACCGAAACATGTTGATAAAGAAGTAAAATTAGGCGCATGGATTGCCAATAAACGCTCAAGCGGTAAAATCGCTTTTTTGCAGTTGCGTGACGGAACTGGATTTGTGCAAGGAGTAGTCGTAAAAAGTGACGTGGGCGAAGAAATATTTCAAACAGCAAAATCTTTGACACAAGAATCATCTGTATATGTGACAGGTGTTGTTCAGAAAGATGAACGTTCTCCTTTTGGCTATGAATTGCTAGTAAGTGGTGTTCAATTAATTCATAGTTCTGTTGATTATCCGATTACACCAAAAGAGCATGGAACAGAATTTTTAATGGATAATCGCCATTTATGGCTTCGTTCTAAACGCCAGCATGCTGTTATGAAAGTGCGCAATGAAATTATTCGTGCGACATACGAATTTTTTAATGAAAATGGTTTTACAAAAGTAGATCCGCCAATTTTAACTGGAAGTGCACCAGAAGGAACAACAGAATTATTTGCGACAAAATATTTTGATGAGGATGCGTATCTTTCTCAAAGTGGCCAGCTATATATGGAAGCAGCAGCAATGGCACTTGGAAAAGTATTTTCTTTTGGACCAACTTTCCGTGCCGAAAAGTCTAAAACCCGCCGTCATTTAATTGAATTTTGGATGATTGAACCAGAAATGGCATTTGTAGAATTTGAAGACAATTTAGTAGTGCAAGAAGAGTATGTAAGCTTTATTGTACAGTCTGTTTTGAAAAATTGTGCTCTTGAGCTGAAAACACTTGGCAGAGACACTTCTAAACTGGAAAAAATTAAAGCTCCATTCCCAAGAATCAGCTATGACGATGCGGTGAAGTTCCTGCAAGAAAAAGGATTTGATGATATTGTGTGGGGAGATGACTTTGGAGCACCACATGAAACAGCCATTGCAGAAAGCTATGACAAGCCTGTATTCATTACCCATTATCCAACGACTTTGAAGCCATTCTACATGCAGCCAGATGCAGACAGAGAAGAAGTTGTGCTTTGTGCAGACTTAATTGCTCCTGAAGGGTATGGAGAAATTATCGGTGGTTCAGAACGGATTCATGATATGGATCTTTTAGAGCAACGGGTAAAAGAGCATCAATTGGATGCAGAAACATATAAATGGTATTTGGAATTGAGGAAATATGGATCTGTGCCACATTCAGGATTTGGACTTGGTTTAGAGCGAACAGTTGCATGGATCAGCGGTGTGGAACATGTTAGGGAGACTATTCCATTCCCAAGATTGCTGAATCGTTTATATCCTTAATTGGTTTTAATTATTTACTTTTTATAGAGGGAGGAATGTCTTTGGAGCCTTAAGTAGGTGCAAAGCGCATTCTCCCTTGTTTATTTTCTTAAAAGTGCATCTGCTTTTGAATGAGTGCAGCAGCAAAAGTTCCTGCCAGCAATTCCAGTTTTTAATTATTACAAGAGAGATTTGTCATGATATACTGAATTAGAGGTGTCCTAAATGAATAAAACGATAATGTTAAAATGGTTGCAAGAAGGAAGCATCAGCATTCCTACAACACTTCTAACACACTATACAACACTTAAATTGTCGGAACAAGAATTAGTGCTGCTTTTGCAAATTCATTCCTTTTTAGAAAAGGGAAATGAATTTCCGACTCCAACAGAATTAGCCGACTATATGACAATGGATGTTGGACAATGCCATGAAATGTTAAGTCAACTTATTAAAAGAGGGTTTATTGCAATTATTGATGGAAATAATGAATATGGCATACGATTTGAACAGTATTCTTTAGAGCCATTATGGAATAAATTAATAGATTTATATTTATTATTGAATAAAAAAGAAGAAGCAAAAGAAGCGGAAAAAGCGGAAACAGACCTTTATTCTTGTTTTGAAATAGAATTTGGCAGACCATTATCTCCTTTTGAAATTGAGACATTAGGAATGTGGATAGATGATGATCAACATGATCCAGTGATTATTAAAGCGGCTCTTAGGGAAGCGGTGATCTCTGGAAAAACAAATTTTCGCTATATTGATAGAATTCTTTTTGAATGGAAAAAAAACGGCATAAAAACGATTCAGCAGGCGAAGAGCTACGGGAAAAAATTTAGGCAAAATCAGCAAAGTACAATAGGAAAAGGAGCAGAAAACTCTGTAGACAGTACGGCGAAATCTGTTCCTTTTTATAATTGGCTTGATCAATAAATAATAAGTACCTAGCAATAGGGAAAAACGTGGTGAGGTAAGCATGTTAAAAAAAGACGAGATTAGACTTTGTTTGGATACAATGGGAGAAATGTTTCCAGATGCCCATTGTGAACTAGTTCATGCGAATCCATTTGAATTAGTAATTGCAGTAGCCTTATCTGCACAGTGTACGGATGCACTTGTGAATAAAGTGACCAAACAATTATTCCAAAAGTATAAAACCCCCGAAGATTATTTACGCGTGCCTCTTGAAGAGCTGCAGCAGGATATCCGTTCGATTGGACTATACCGGAATAAAGCAAAAAACATTCAAAAGCTGTGCCAAATGGTATTGGATCGCTATAATGGAGAAATTCCTGCAGACCGGGATGAACTGATCAATCTTCCAGGAGTAGGCCGCAAAACAGCTAATGTGGTTGTATCTGTAGCGTATGATATCCCGGCAATTGCTGTGGATACACATGTAGAACGGGTAAGTAAACGATTAGGTTTTTGCCGCTGGAAAGATTCTGTGCTTGAAGTAGAGAAAACGCTGATGAAAAAGATACCAAAAGAAGAGTGGTCGGTAACGCATCATCGGATGATCTTTTTTGGACGTTACCATTGTAAAGCACAAAATCCACAATGCGAAAGCTGCCCCTTATTATCACTTTGTCGCGAAGGAAAAAAACGCATGAAAAAATTAGGTGTTAGCTGATGGGAACGCGTTATTGCATTTATCTGTCCGGTGATTTGCAAGTGCCTAATTTAATGCATGCAACTGAATTTCCAATAGAGGATATAGGATTTGTAGAGACATTCCAAGCTGAATGTCCTTTTATTCATGAGGGTGCTTATAACAATCAATTAAATAGTTTTATGCCATGGAAAAAAGAGCATGTTAAAGCATCTGTATCTGCACTTATTGATCAGTGGAAGCTATTAAAAGTAGAGATAATAAAATATATTGCAGCAAAGAATAGAGAAAAGATGCATAAATCAATGGCATTTGGAATTTGCTGCTTTTTAGAATGCTTATATTGGGTGAATGAAATGCCTGTTGCTTTTAATGAGGGATTAATCAGCAGCCATATTAAAATCATGCCAATAAACGTTGAGGAAAGATTGCGTTTTATTATTTCAAGAGTGACTGGCTATCATTCTTTTAAACAGTTAGAAGAATTATATAAAGAATTGGAAAAACAATTTGCGATTTATTCGATAAAAAACAAAGGATAATTTAACAGTCTTTTGTCCTTCATCTAATGGGGAGATAAGAGAAACGGAAAATTTAGATAGCAGCAGGCTTATTCGCAAAAGTTAATTGGTTATATGAAAAAATGCAAGGAAAATTAAAAGAGACAAAGTCGTTTTTTTCGACCTTGTCTCTTTTTTTAGTTGCTGTCTGTATTGCTGTCTGATTGCTTCGTGCTATTTCCATTGCTTTGGTTTGTTGTGCTGTTGGAAGAATCGGAATCACTTGTAGAATTCTCGTTTTTATCTTCTTGATTTGAATTGCTACTGTTATTAGAGCTATTGCTGCTGTTTCCGGAATTAGTGCTGCTGTTTCCGGAATTAGTGCTGCTGTTTCCGGAATTGCTGCCGTTGTTTCCGGAATTGCTGCCGTTATTTCCGGAGCTGTTGCCATTGTTTCCGGAATTGCTGCCGTTGTTTCCAGAGCTGCTGCCATTGTTTCCAGAGTTGTTGCTGCTGTCTCCAGAATCAGTGTCGCTGTCTCCGGAGCTATTGCTGTTATCTCCGGAATTATTTTTTTCAGAATCGTTCTCATTGTTATCGTCTGCATTATCTTGATCCTGATCTTTGGAATCATCTGTTTCTGTATCTTCGTTATTTTGCTGATCTTTGCTATCGTCATCAACTGCTTCATTTTCATCTTCAGTTGCTTGTTCTTCTTCCACTTCTTGTTCTGGAATTGTCACACTGGCTGAAGCTCCATCACTTGATTGGCTGTCTTTAAGAGCGATGACCGTAAATGTATAGGTGCTTCCTGGTGTAGGTTTGGCGATTTTTAGGCTTTTATCGGATGTTTGCGATAATTGTTTTGATCCACCGCCATCAACACTAACGTTTACTTGGAATGTAACTCCTTTTTTGCTGCCGTATTTCCAGGATAATTTAATTTCATCGCTGTTTTTGCTGTAGGATGCATTTACGCCTGACGGAGCATCTGGTTTATCATATTTTTGTGATACTTGATTAAGAATATTCCCTTTGACCGCATATTCTGTCAGAATCTGGCTGCTCGGTGTATAAGCGCTGGCCAAGCGAGCAGGATAAGTTCCTTTTTCAATTTTTACTGTCTCGACACTGTCTGGCTGCTTAAAGTCCTCCGTTTCCACATCTTCAGAAATATATTCCATGACATGTGAAAAAATTTGTTGGGCAATCTTTTGATCCATACCTGGCGCGATATAATTTTTCCTGCTTTCATATCCTGTCCATACTGCCATGGTGAAGTTGGTCGTATATCCAGCAAACCATGCATCTGGAACAGCTTTGCTTGTAGGAATATTATATTCCGCCAATTCCTGATCGGTATAGTTGGTTGTTCCTGTTTTACCAGCAATCGGCAGTCCGGAAACATTTGCGTAAGAGCCTGTTCCATAAGAGGAGCTTACTACATCTTTTAACATATCTGTAATTAAAAATGCGGTATAGTCCTGCATAGCAGCTTCCGGCTCTGGTTCCATATTTATTTTGGTGCCGTCTTTTAAGGTAAAAGATTTGATAGCGTGCGGCTTATTATAAACCCCTTCATTACCAAATGCACTATACGCGCCCGCTAGCTCAAGAGAAGAAATTCCTGGGCTTATTCCTCCGATAGACGCTGATTCATAAACTTCTTTTAGCTCAACTCCAATATTTGCCGCAAATTCTTGAGCTTTATCTGCACCCACCTCTTTAAAGGCTTCTAAGGCGGGGATATTGCGGGAACGCGCTAATGCCTCACGCATTGATAAAGAGCCCATATACTGATTGTCCCAGTTGCCGATTGGGGTACCATCAGAGTAGGTTGTAGCTTTATCCACTAGCGTATGGTAGGTTCCCCATTTTAAGTATTCAATGGCAGGACCATAATCAAGGATTGGCTTAATCGTAGAACCTGGCTGTCTTTTTTGCTCTGTCGCATAGTTGAATCCAAACTTGACATCAGGGTCGCGATCTCCTCCGATTGCCAAAATCCCTCCTGTTTTTGTATCAAGCAAGGTGATTCCTGCTTGGAATTTGTCATCAGGGAATGGAACAATTTCATTTTCGTACATAATTTTATCCACGTAATCTTGTGCTTTTTTATTTAATGTTGTTTGGATGGAAAGTCCATCTGTATACACATTAACGTCTGGATATTTTTCTTCGATTTCCGCAATTGCTTCTTTAATAAAAGAATCGTATGGGAGATCGGTATTTTTTCTTTTATCCTTGCTTAAAACAAGTGTTTTAATGTTTACTTTTTGTGCTTCTTCCATCTCTGCTTTTGTTATATATCCATGCTGATGCATAAGGGATAAAACAACATTTTTGCGTTTTTCAGCGCGTTCTGGATTATTAAAAGGATTATAGGCATTTGGAGCCTGAGGCATCCCTGCAAGCATTGCTGCTTCTGGCAATGTTAGTTCATCCAGCTCTTTATCGAAATATGTTTTTGCGGCTGTTTTTACGCCACTCATATTTTCTGACATAAAAATTTTATTTACATACATTTCAAAAATTTGTTCTTTTGAATACTTGCGCTCTAATTGAATGGCAAGCCATGCTTCTTGCGCTTTTCGCGAAAGGGTTTTTTGCGGTTGATTAAAGAAAAAGTTTTTTACAACCTGCTGTGTAATGGTACTTGCTCCTTCAGCGCCAAACCCATTTTGAAAGTTTGCCACAACTGCCCCGCCCAAACGAATTGGATCAATTCCATGATGTTTAAAAAATCTGGCATCTTCAGTGGCGATAAAAGCATTTTTGACTAAATCAGGGATATCCTCATAATTGACATAATCCCTGTTTACAGCTCCTACTTTTGCAATTTCTTCGCCATTGGCATCATAAAAAGTGGAAGAGATAGAGTCCTTTAGTGTTGCTTCATCCAGCTTTGGAGCATCTTTCACCATTACTGCAAATGTAATTGCTCCGCCAATCATCATAACAATAGCCAATGCAATTAATGTTAAGAAAATGCGTTTTGCGATTTGTTTGCCGCTTTTTTTCGTTTTGTTTTGCTTTTCTTTTTTAGGTTCTTTATTTTTATTCTTCGCTTCTTGGAGTCTTTTGCGGCGCTCCTCTCGCGTTTCATACGTATCTGACATTGTTTTTTCCTACCTTTCTTCATTAAAAACAATCAAAGGGGCATTAATCGAAATGATAAAGCCGTTCTATTACTTTAATATAGTCAATTCTTGGCTGAAAACCAAGTGTTATGGTATGACTGCAAGCTAAAAGCTCCTTTTTTGTAATCGATTTTCTGCCGCCATTTTTCATTCTGTCCCAAAATATAAACAATTGCTCTGCCTGCAGCAAGAAAATTTCATCTGTCGAAGAAAAGCGAATAAGTACAAAACAGATGCCTTTTTGTTCCGCTACTAGACTCATATGCTTAATTTGGTGCTCATGAAAATTACTTAATGGAAAAGACTGTATCGATTGTGTTTCTTTTGCTTCAAAATCGATGTATTTCCCACGGTATACGCCATTATAATCTGTCGTCGAAGCTTGTTTAAAATATGCTTCTTTAATAACGGCAGCACTTCTTTTGGGATAATCCACTTGCACAATTTGCACAGGGGTGGGCTTTTTATGTATAACCGCTTTTCCACACTCTAAGTAATATTGATTTGTTGCATTGATATCCTCTTCTAAAGTCATGCCTCTGTTGGAATAGCTGACTTTTTTTATCGGCTTCTTTATATTGGCAGCTGGATTGTATTTTTTTCCGTTTGGATAATTCATTTTTTTCCTCACCTCATTAAACTACCATAGGAACGAGTATAAGTTAACTCTAACAACAAACAATAATATCATATTGCTTGATAAAAGAGGGGGCTTATATGGTAGGTATATTTAATTATTTTCCTCCGCCAAACGAAGAAACGCTGGTGCAAAAGATTTATTTGCTGACAAAAAAATATAACTTAGATAATATATCAAGAACTGAAAGTTATCTCCACTATTATATCGCAAATAAAGAAATTAAGTGGGCATATCTTGCAAGCCAAGTATCGCGAAATGCAGGCTGGAATATATGCGATCTACAAGGAAGCTGGTTTTCCAAAGTATTGTCGGCAGAAAAAAGGAGACAATTGTTTTATCTATATGAAAAAGCAAATTGGCTCATCTTTCAAGATGCATTTCCTCAATTATTGCTTTATGATTATTCGACGAAATACAACAAGCCTTTGTTTCATTTATTAAAATACTTTTCTGTTTCTTCCTTTATGGAAAAAGAATGGAACGTTTTTTGGGAAAAGAGAAATCAACAACGGTTAATGACAAGCCTGATTATTAATGAGCAAAATGTAATCGAAAAACCTATTATTAAAAATCATGATTATAAGAGAGAAGTTTTTCATAGTTTAGCCTATTTATTTCAAGATTTGTTTCATTTTAGTGCCGTGCTATTCCCGACATTAGAAGGGTGTCTTTATGGGAGCAGTGTAGCAGATTTTACTTCTCTTGATAAACGGATCGAGTTTGGAAAGGAATTGGCGAATATATTGTTTCATTCAGATTTATACGAAGATTTTTTTCGATTTAGTACGGCAAAAACACATACTGGTTCAAGGAGAGACTATGAGTGTATAGTTTATCCCCAGCATAAAAGGGACACACCAATTTTGCGTTTAGCCTTTCCAGTCATACAGCATAAAAAGGAGGAGAGCGCGGACTGGAGTCAACTGCGAAGGAAAAAGAGGGTTTGGAAAAGGCCAGTTGTTCCAAAAGCAAATCCGCAAGAGTTGACAAATTGGTATCGCGATAAACAAGAACAGCTGCATCTGTTAATTAGTCTGGAAAATAAAATAGCAAAGAAATAATCATGTCGAAAATAGCCTTGAGAAAAGAAGAATCAGTTCTTTCTTTGACGAATCCCTTCTAGTTTTGTCAGGTTGGCAGGAGCTGTAAAGGAAACCTCGAAATAATAATTAGCAAAACAAATGAGGAGGGGTAGCGATGAAAGAAGAATACAATAAAACAGAATTATTAGAAATGCTTGAAACCATTTATGATGATTTAGAAGAATTGGATAATTTGCTGTTAGATGCTCGTGCTAAGCAAAAAAAAGAGTTGGAAGCTCATCTTGATCATTTGACTCATTTGGAAGCTGCATTTTCTGCTTTAGAAGAGAAATTAAAAAAGGATACCAACTCCCTAGTGAAAAATTCAGAAAAAATAAGAAGAACGGCTATATTGAAACTTGAATTAGGATGAATAATCCCCTAATATTATATAAATGACAATGGAAACAAATTGCATAAGAAGCAAATAGGAAGTAGTGAATAAGAAAGTGATTTTGATCAATCAATTAAAAGAAAATACAGCAAGGCTTCTAGAAGATACAGACTATTTAATGAAAATCTTTACGAAAGTAAAAGAATCGGGAAAGGGAGAAGACTTTTATGAAGTAGTTGTTCCTTTTGCCAATAAAGTAAAAAAAATAAATGAAGAGTGGAAAGTATCTGCGGTCAATTGGGTAATGGAAAATAAAACAGGATATTTGTATCCAGCACAAATTCAGTCGGCTTCTGATCATTTGGAGATTATTTCTGTTAGTGCCTTTTATCCAGACACAAGCAAAAAAAGGTTTATGGATGCTATAAAATCAGTGCAGTACATTCTTACCGTGCTATTAGAACAATTAACAAGTATAGAGAACAAATAATGTTTGCTTTGTAAATAAAACAGAATAAAAATACCAAAACTATCCATCCTGTTCGATAGTTTTTTCTTTGCACTGGAAAAGGAAATCACGGGCTTTTAAGCAGTCCATGCACGTGCTGGGCATTTTCTTCATAGAATATGACGGGAATTACTATTGGAGGAGGAACCGGTAAAATGCATACAGCACGTCCGATTATTTATCCACGAAATCCTGCTGTTGCTCCATCACACATAAGTAGAATGCCACGACAGTATATTCAGACAGAAATGAGAATGTACAATCCATATACGACTCAACAGCAATGGAATAGTGGCTTTGATCCCAACACATATCAAAGCTATTACGGCAATGTTCCGCAAGCAAATGGGAATTTTGGGAACTATGAACCAGCCTATTTTCATCCGCAGAATAATTATCCTAAATCTCATGAAGTATTGCAAAATCCCTTGCACTACTATGAGGATTCTTATTCTGCTGCTGCTGTTAAAAATCAGACGCAAAATTATATGAATCCCTATCCTAAACAATCTTTTATCCCGCAAAAACAGGGAGGAATGAAAAGTTTTATGAATTCCTTCAAATCGCAGGATGGTTCACTAGATTTTAATAAGATGATGGATACTGCGGGCATGATGATGAATGCAATGAATCAGGTGACAGGGCTTGTAAAAGGAGTGGGAGGAATATTTAAAGTGTAATGTAAAAATTTTGAAGGCACCCCAAAGAATAATAGGGATGCCTTTTCTAGTTTCTTTTCCCTTACCAGCGATTTGCTTTTGCATTCCTTCTTAAAATAAGGTTGTTTCTGGACATTTCGGTGTGGCCGTTAACTTGAGATTTTGAACGTTTTGGCCTTGTCCAGTTATGATGAAAAAGCTGAGAATGAGAATCTAATTGATCTTTGTAGCTCATCTAATCACCTCGGCAAATAGGATTTATAAAGAAAACTAGTGAGGCTTTCAGAAAAGACCTCACTAGTAGCATGTATATTTTTTTTCTTTTTATGCCCATTTGCTATAAATTATTATTGTATACGCTTTATATCACTTTGAATCTTCAATCATTATTTTTTTGCCCTTCTGCTTTGGAACAGTGATGGTAAGCAGCCCATTTTGATAAGAAGCTTTCACTTTTTTTTCATCAATTGGATGAGGCAGCGCCACAGTGCGGCTATTCCTTTTAAAGGTTTGGCTGGAACGATAGAAATTCTGCTGTGTATTTTCTTCTGTAATGATTTCTTGATAATTGACGCTGATGGTTAGATGGTGATCATAAACATTAATTTGAATTTGTTCCTTATTGATTCCAGGAAGTTCTGCTATGATAATATTGGCAGCAGCGGTTTCTTTGACAGTAAGGGGAAAAGCGCTGTTTGGAAAAGGATTGCTGAAGAATTCATCCATGCTTTGCAGAAAGTTTTTGATTGGCTTTTCTTGAAGAAAACCATTCATGCTTTTGATAAATCCGCTAAATGGCTCATTTTTATCCTTTTTGTTTGGATCACTGGGGAAATTTGCTGACAATGTTGACACTCCTTTTTTGCAAATGCTTTGTAATCATATTTATGCAAAAAAGAAATAGTTTGTGCCTATCTTCTTTTGAAGGATTTTTTAGGAAATGCTAAAAAGGAGTGCATATAGAACATGGCAATGTTTTTTGTTCATTCCATTTGCGGAAGAAGTAAAAAGTTTTTTGCTTTTGATCAAAATGGCTTACTATGGAAAGAGAAAATTACTTTCTCATAAACTTTAAGGAGGAATTAGGATGGAGATCATAACCATACAAGGCAGAAAAATGGCTTATAAAGAGACAGGAAAGGGAAAAACGATTGTCCTTATTCATGGATTTTGTGGAAGTGCAGAATATTGGGGAAAAGTGGTTCCGTTACTAAAAGATTTTCATGTGCTAGCGATAGAATTAAGAGGACATGGTCAAACAGGCTTTAATGGGGAGCCTTTTATGATGGAGGATTTAGCCGATGATATCCACCTTTTGCTTATGGAAAAGGGATTAACAAATGTGTACATGCTTGGGCACTCATTGGGCGGTTATGTAGCGCTGGCATTTGCAGAATTGTTTCCGAGTGCTTTGGCAGGATTCGGCCTTGTTCATTCTACTGCATACCCTGATACAGAAGAAGGGAAAGCCGGAAGATTAAAAGCCATTGAAAAAATTCAGGATGCAGGGATTGCTGGATTTGTAGATGGATTAATTCCTAACTTATTTTCAGATGAAGCGTTGCAGGGAATGCCAGAAGAAGTGGAGAAAGCAAAAGAAATTGGCTATGGTACAGACACAGTTGCAGCAATGGAAACACTATCGGCAATGCGCAAAAGAATAGACCGCAATCACATTATAGCCAATTCACAAGTTCCTGTGCTGATTGTAAAGGGAACAAAGGATAAAGTAGTGCCACTTGACCGGGCTGCTTCTGCTAGCGGCAATCATGTCACAGTTGCTGATTTAGAAACAGGGCATATGAGCATGATGGAGAATCCCGAAGCACTTTTTGGGGCAATTAAAGCATTTATAGAAACTAATTAACTAGATTTTTTTATAAAAAAAAGAAACCTCTTTAAATAGGAACGTATATTCGTTAAAATAAATGGAAGTAAGAGGTGAAAAGATGAAGGTACGTAAAACGCTCCAAGAAATCATTTATGATTTTAAACATAATGAAGAATATAAAAAGCAGATTGCTTATTGGCATACCATCGAAGCGAAAGAAGCAAAGGAAGCGCCACTTCCTAATGATATATCCAAAAACATAAAAGCCGCATTAGAGCAGCGCGGTGTATCAAGATTATATACCCATCAGAAGTCTGCTTATGAAGCCGTGCGGAAAAACCATAGCATTGTGGCGGTTACCCCGACTGCTTCTGGGAAAACACTTTGCTATAATCTTCCTGTTATTCAATCGATTAGCGAAAATAATCAGGCGCGGGCGCTTTATATGTTTCCAACGAAAGCTCTTGCCCAGGATCAGAAAAGTGAGTTGAATGAATTGATTGAAAGTGCTGAGCTTTCGATCAACAGCTATACATATGATGGGGATACGCCTGCTTCCATCCGCCAGAAGGTAAGGAAAGCTGGACATATTGTGATAACAAATCCCGATATGCTTCATTCTGCCATTTTGCCCCATCATACAAAATGGGTTAGTTTATTTGAAAACTTAAAGTATGTCATTATTGATGAACTTCATATTTATCGAGGTGTATTTGGCAGCCATGTAGCCAATGTTATCCGCCGATTAAAAAGAATCTGCGCTTTTTATGGCAGCAGCCCTATTTTTATTTGTACATCCGCCACCATTGCAAATCCTTTAGAACTTGCGGAAAAATTAACAGAGGAAAAGATGACATTAATTGATAATAATGGGGCGCCAAGCGGCAAAAAACATTTTGTTTTTTATAATCCGCCTATTGTGAATATCCCGTTAAATATCCGCAAAAGTGCTACACTTGAAGCAAAAAGGATTGCGGGAGAACTGCTGAAGAATAAAATTCAGACCATTATTTTTGCCAAAAGTCGCGTTCGTGTCGAAATTTTGCTGACTTATCTGCAAGAATTAGTAAAGTATCAATTAGGAACAAAGGCAATTAGAGGATATCGAGGCGGCTATCTTCCAACAGAAAGAAGAGAAATAGAAAAAGGTTTAAGAGAAGGCAGCATTTATGGAGTTGTAAGCACAAATGCATTAGAGCTTGGAGTGGATATTGGACAGCTGCAAGTATGTGTAATGACAGGATACCCCGGCACAATTGCGAGTTCCTGGCAGCAGGCTGGACGGGCTGGCAGAAGACATGATGAATCCCTTGTAATGATGGTCGCAAGCTCTAGTCCGTTGGATCAATACTTAATTCAAAATCCAGATTATTTCTTTAACCGCAATCCCGAAACAGCGCGTATTAATCCCGATAACTTAATTATTTTGATTGACCATATGAAATGCGCTGCTTATGAACTTCCTTTTAAGCGAGGAGAAAAATTCGGTACATGCGAAATAGAAGAAGTGCTGGAATATTTAACAGAAGAAAGAGTTTTATTTGAAAACGGAGATAAGTGGTATTGGATGAATGATTCCTTTCCTGCCAATAATATTAGTTTGCGTTCAGCTTCTCAAGAAAATGTAATCATTATTGATATTACGAATACAGGGAATACGCGAGTGATTGGCGAAAGTGATCGCTTTTCTGCCATGACTTTGCTTCATGAGGAAGCTATTTATCTTCATCAAGGAGTACAGTATCAAGTAGAGAAGCTGGACTGGGAAGAGAAAAAAGCATTTGTGAGAGAAGTGGATGTCGATTATTATACAGATGCAAATCTTGCTGTTTCTTTAAAAGTCTTAGAAGTAGATAAGAAAAAAGAAGAAGAGCAGCGGGAAATAGGATATGGAGATGTCAGCATTACCGCAATGAGCACCATTTTTAAAAAAATTAAGTTTGAAACACATGAAAATATTGGCTCTGGCCCAATTGCGCTTCCGGAAGAGGAGCTTCATACAAATGCCTGTTGGATATCTTTTCCTGCTAATGGGCTTGATGCAAAAAGCGAAAAAATGGAACTGGGACTAATTGGCGCCGCACATGCCTTAAAACATATTGCACCATTGCTTGTTATGGCAGATCCAAGCGATATTCATGTTGTGCCACAAGTAAAAGCTGCTCATAATGAAAAGGCGACCATCTTTTTTTATGACCGCTATCCTGGTGGAATTGGGTTAGCCGAAAAATTGTATCAGCAAATGGATACTGTCATGAATGAAGCGAAAAAGATGATCGAAAATTGCACTTGCCCCCATGGATGCCCATCCTGCATTGGCATGGAAAGCACAGAGGAGCATTATAAAGAAGATGTATTAAGCATTCTTTCATTAGTAAATTTGCAGCAAAATAGGTGAGAAAATGAGTATTAAAAATAAACTGAATCGGCTGAAGCCGCATATAAAAAAAGAAACCGGCAAACAAGTTCATATAAAGACAGAAACAAAAGCCATTCCCTTTTTAGAGATGTGGGAGAAAGAAAATGTTCATCCATATTGGACGGATGATGAGTATTGTTTGATTAGAGAAGTCAAATATCCGTTATCATTTAAACATGGCAATTATTATTTTTCCGAATTTTTCCAAGCTGTCGATGAATGGAATCATTCGCCTTTTATTCATCCCTTATCAGCTAAAGGGCATAAAGCGGATAATCTGTTTTTCTTTGATACAGAAACAACAGGTCTTGGCGGCGGAGCAGGGAATACTATTTTTATATTAGGCTACGCTCAAATTGTTGGAGATGAGGTGGTGCTAAAACAGCATATCCTTCCAAATCCCGGTGGAGAAGTGCCTTTGTTTAAAAGTTTTTTAGAAAATGTCGATTACACCACATTGGTCACTTATAATGGAAAAGCTTTTGATTGGCCACAGGTAAAAACAAGGCATATGTTTGTAAAGGAACATGTTCCAAGGCTGCCGGAGTTTGGCCATTTTGATTTGTATCATGCTTCAAGAAGAATGTGGAAACATCGGCTTGAACGTACAAAATTATCAATTGTGGAAAAAGAAGTGCTAGGGGTAGTCAGAAAAGACGATATTCCAGGCTTTTTAGCACCAATGATTTATTTTGATTTTGTGGAAAGAAAACATCCAGAAGGCATGCTTGGGATATTAAAGCATAATGAAATCGATATTTTATCCCTTATTACACTATATACTCATTTAAGCTATCAATTATTAAAAAAAGATAAAAATATGTCGGCAAAAGAGCAATTAGAAGTAGGCAGATGGTATTCTTCATTGGGTGAAAGCAATGCTGCGAAAAAAACATTGGAAAATATGGATGAAACAAATAAAGAAGAAGCGCTGCAGGCGAAATTTATTCTGGCTGCCCAAGAGAAAAAAGCGAAAAAAATCGAGACGTCCATCGCTTTATGGCAGCATATTATCGATCATCATACAGATAAAACAAATATAAAAATGGTGGTTGAAACATATATAGAACTGGCGAAGGTGGCAGAGCATCAAACTAAAAATTATGCAAAGGCATTGCAAATGACCAATAAAGCAATCATCTTATGCCAAAAACATAGCTTAGTAGGCAAACAAATAGCAGAACTGCTAAAAAGAGCAGATCGTATCCAAAAGAAAGCAAACAAACTAGAAATGCAGGAATAAAGAAAGACATTAATTTCCTGCTAATTCCTAGTTGTTTGTTTTTTTTATTGTGAGTAAAATAATAGATAGAAAGTGAAAAATTTGTCTAAAAATAGGGAAAAAGAGGTGTGCTTTTTTGAATAAGATTGTAATGCTTTTGTTTTTTGTAGTTGTTTGCTTGACTGTTGTGCTTTTTACAACATTTAAGAGCAGCTTTTATGCAATGTAGACATGTGATATGCATAGATTTCTTTAGAGGAAAATATGATAAATAGGTGTTTGTATTAGTACAAGATTATCTCTTTTTTCATAGGTTATTAATGTAAGATAAATAATTATTTGAGAGGAGATTTTCTATATGCATCATTGTCATAAACCAAATGTTTGTCCACCGGTAGTACATCCAACAAAATGTTGTGTGAATCACACTTTTTCTAATAACATTGTTCCCCATATTCACCCAACTCATACAACAACGGTAAATCATGTTAATTATGAGCATCAACATTATTTTCCACAAACTCAATCTGTTGAAAATGTGGTAACAAACACACAAGCGAATATGGGTCCAGCGCCAGCTCCATATCCTGTGCAATGTCCAGCGCCAGCAGCTATGCCTCAAACAGGTGGCATGCCATTTACTGCAACAGGCCAAGTTTTCCCAGGAACAGCTGGAAATATGGGAACTATGCCAGGAGCATTTCCGTTCAGAAAACGTTAATGAATGAAATTCTATGATGGAAAAGGGCCTATTGAATAGGTCTTTTTCTTTTTAGGTGCATATAGACACTATAAAAAATATATAATAGGGGAAATATCCTATAAAAATAAACAAACTAGTTTCTCTTTTTTTTAGAAATGCTTATAATACAAGATAAAGGTAAAAGATAATAAAAGAAGCCCATTTTTAGAGGGGGGATTTTTACATGCAAAAAGAAAAAAAGATGCATGTTGTCAGATGAATGTAATACAATTCCTAATAAAGGGAAAAAGGAGCTTCATCATCTTTGCATGTAAAAAATATAATTACATAGTAAGTTTGTAAAGGGGTTTATGGTGAAAATGAAAATTGCTGTTATTTCAGGCTATAAACCTTATGAAATAGGCATTTTTAAAAAAGACGAAAGAGCGGTTTCTTATATAAAAAAAGCGATTCGCAAACAAATAGAAATGATGGCAGAAGAAGGAGTAGAATGGATCTTAATAAGCGGTCAGCTTGGTACAGAGCTTTGGGCTGCTGAAGTGGTGTACGATCTGCAGCTAGAGAAGTTTCCCTTTTTAAAAGTAGGAGTTTTTACTCCCTTTTTAGAGCAAGAGCAAGGTTGGAAAGAAGCAAATAAAGAGTGGTATGAAGAGATTTTAATGCAGGCAGACTTTATTGACTCTGTATCAAAAAAGCCTTATGAAGGTCCTGAACAGCTGAGGACAAAAAATGTTTTTCTTTTGCAAAAAAGCGATATGCTATTATTGTTTTATGATGAGGAAAAAGAGGGAAGCCCGAAATATCTATATAATCTTGCAAAATTGTATAAAGAAAAAAATGAATATGAGATAAGGCAAATTCAGTTTGCTGATATGCAGGCGATTGTTGAAGAAGAGCAATTTAATGAACCATTTTAAGTGAAAATTGACAAATGCACTAAATTTTGAAAAAATACATTTTATAATGGTATTTCTTGAGGTGAGCGGACGATGCTAGCAGATAAAATGAAATTAACAGCTAAAGATATTTTAGAAAAAGAATTTAAAACAGCTATGAGAGGCTATAAGCCAGAAGAAGTGGATCAGTTTTTGGATTTAATCATTAAAGATTACGAAACACTGCATCAAGAAATAGAAGAACTGCAGCAAGAAAACTTGCGTTTGAAAAAACAGGCGGAAGACAGCACGAGAAGACAGCCTGCACCGAGTACAGCAGGAACAACAAATTTTGATATACTAAAGCGTTTATCCAATTTGGAGAAGCATGTTTTTGGCAGCAAATTATATGATTGATGGATTTTCTTTAATTTTCCATTGCTATTATAGAAGCAAAATAATATAATAGCAAATGTAGTCAATACAAACGCCAGAGGTAATCGCTGCAAAACTTGTTTTTGTAGAGGAAAGTCCATGCTCGCACAAGCTGAGATGCTTGTAGTGTTCGTGCCTAGCCAAAAAATAAGCTAGGGCAGCAAATGTTTTGCTGACGGCAGGGAAAATACCTAAGTCCATGGGATATGGTATGAATACCTTGAAAGTGCCACAGTGACGGAGCCTTTTCAGAAATGAAAAGGGTGGAACGAGGTAAACCCCACGAGCGAGAAACCCAAATTATGGTAGGGGAACTTTCTCTGAGGAAATGAACGGAAGAGAAGGACAGAATATAATTCTGT
>Ga0182738_1000296_pt1 | contig 75915 bp, 65 predicted proteins | sample eDN5th30CBELigMG_FD_128876 | JGI IMG/M metagenome (GOLD analysis project Ga0182738, IMG submission 128876) | Enriched Miracle-Growth compost microbial communities from Emeryville, California, USA - eDNA 5th pass 30_C BE-Lig MG (version 2)... ... | reverse complement strand
GGCCAGTCTTCCGGGTGAATGCGCGAGGTCCACAAGCCGGTGTTTTCGATGAACTCTTCCGGCGAGAACCCGACCGCGTGTGCGGTCGCCTCACTCATGAAGCGCGGGCCGGCAAACTGCTGGTCCAGCCTGGTGCTGTAAAGCGTGATCGGCAGCGCCCGCAGGATCACGGTCTGACGGGCTTCGCTCTGGCGCAGCTGCTTCTCGGTCTCGAGCTTCTCCTGGCGGATGCGGAAGTTCTCTTCCAGCAGGAACCGTTCCAGCTGCACCACACGCTGCGACTCGAGGTTCTTCTTGAACAGCTCGACCAGCACCGACACCTTGGAGCGCAGGATCACCGGGTCGACCGGCTTGAACACGTAGTCGACGGCGCCCAGCGCATAGGCATGTCGCACGTGCCGGTCGTCCTTGTCGATGGCGCTGACGAAAATGATGGGAATGTGGCGCGATCGCTCGCGGTGCCGGATCAGCTCGGCGGTGGCATAGCCGTCCAGCCCGGGCATGTTGGCGTCGAGCAGGATGACGGCGCAGTCCTGGCGCAGCAGGAATCGCAGCGCGTCCTCGCCGGAGGCGACCTCGATGACATTCTCGTCCAGGTCGGCCAGCACCTGCGCCAGCGCGTAGCGGTTGCTGACCTCGTCATCGACGACCAGGATGGTCGCTTTGGTTGCGCGCGCTTCCGCCGGCGGCTCGTGCGCTGCAGCGCTCCGGCCGTACTCGGCGCCGTTCAGACGCGACGCAGCCATACCCGCATCATCGAGACCAGTTGATCCACATCGACCGGCTTGGACATGTACTCCGAAGCGCCGGCCTCGATGCATTTCTCGCGATCGCCCTTCATGGCCTTGGCGGTGATCGCGATCATGGGGAGCTTGCGGAACTGCTCGCGGGCGCGGATGTGGCGCATGGTCTCGTAGCCGTCCATGTCGGGCATCATCACGTCCATCAGCACCATGTCGATGTCGCTGGCGCGCTCCAGGATAGCGATGCCGTCGCGGCCGTTCTCGGCGTGCAGCACCTGGATGTCGTGCTGCTCCAGCACGCCGGTGAGCGAGAAGATGTTGCGGATGTCGTCGTCCACGATCAGCACCTTGCGGCCGGCCAGGCCGGGCTCGCGGCGCCGGGCGCGCTCGATGATCCGCCGCTGCTCCGACGGCAGCTTTTCAACCATCCGGTGCAGGAACAGCGCGGTTTCGTCGAACAGCTGCTGGATGGATTCCGGGCTCTTGACGATGAAGGACTCCGCCAGGGTGCGCAGCTTGGCTTCCTCCTGCGGATTGAGATCCTTGGCGGTGTGGATGATGGCCGGCAGGCGATACGGCGTCTGGCGGCGGATGGTCTCGATCAAGGTCATGCCGTCCATGTCGGGCAGCACCAGGTCGAGCACCACGCAATCGAAGTGCTGCTGCGAGAGCTTCTCCAGGGCTTCGCGCCCGGTGACGACGCGGGTGAGCCGCACGTCGCCGTTGCCGATCAGCCGGGCGATCTCGTTGCTCTGCAACTCGTCGTCCTCGACCAGCAGCATCTCTTTGACTTCGCGCGCCAGGAATTCCTCGCTGCGCGCCAGCGTCTGCTGCAGTGTGGCGCGATCGACCGGCTTCTCCAGCACCGAGAAAGCGCCCATCTGCATGCCGCGGTCGCGCGGGTCCTGCACGGAGATGATGTGGATCGGAATGTGCCGGGTCTCGGCGGTGCGCTTCAGGATGTCGAGCAGCCGCCAGCCGTCCATGTCCGGCAGGTTGATGTCGAGCGTGATCACCGACGGACTGAAACGACGCACCAGCGGCAACGCGCCGCTGCCGGTCGCGGACACCACCGCCTTGAAGCCGCGGTCGTGCGCCAGGTCGAGCAGGATGTGCCCGAACTTGGGATCGTCCTCGATGATGAGCAGGACCGGGTCGCCCGGCTGGATCTCGCGCCGGTCGTCGGTCAGCTCGGCGGTCACCAGCAGCGGTGTCGTGTCGGGATTGACGCCACCCGGCGAAGGCGGCGCGGTCAGGGCGAAATGCGGCGGCGCCTGATGCACCAGCGGCGGCTTGGTGGCGTACTCGTAGATCAGCGGCAGATACAAAGTGAAGCAGCTGCCCTGGCTGGGCGTGCTCTGCACCGTGATCTCGCCGCCGAGCAGGCGACAGATCTCGCGACTGATGGACAGGCCCAGGCCGGTGCCGCCGTACTTGCGGCTGGTGGTGCCGTCGGCCTGCTGGAAGGCCTCGAAAATGACGCGCAGTTTCTCCCCAGGAATGCCGATACCGCTGTCCCTCACTGAATACGCGACCACCGCGGGAGCCTTGTTGAGCAGCTGATTGCCCGGGCTCCAGCCGCTGGCGGCGCGCTGGATCGACAACACCACTTCGCCCTCGTGCGTGAACTTGAAGGCGTTCGACAGCAGGTTCTTGATGATCTGCTGCAGGCGCTTCTCGTCCGTAACCATGGCACGCGGCAGGTCCGCGTCCAGCTCGATGCGGAACGCCAGGTGCCGGTCGCTCGCCAGCTGCTCGAAGCCGCGCTGCAGGTTGTCGACCACCTCCGCGAAATGCACCGTGCCGATGTCCAGCGTCACCGTGCCGGATTCGATCTTGGACAGGTCCAGGATGTCGTTGATCAGGGCCAGCAGCTCGGTGCCGGCGCGGTTGATGGTCTGCGCGAATTCGATCTGCTTGGAGGTGAGATTGCTGTCGGCGTTGTCGGCCAGCAGCTTGGACAGGATCAACAGGCTGTTCAGCGGCGTGCGCAGCTCGTGCGACATGTTCGCCAGGAACTCGGACTTGTACTTGGAAGTGAGCGCCAGCTGCTCGGCTTTCTCCTCCAGCTGCTCCTTGGCGCGCTCCACCTCCTGGTTCTTGGCCTCCACCTGCTTGTTCTGCCAGGACAGCAGGTTGGCCTTCTCCACCAGCTCCTCGTTCTTGCCGCGCAGTTCTTCCTGCTGGGCGCGCAGCAGATCCTCGGAGCGCTGCAGCGTGGTCGCCTGCTGTTCCAGACGATCGTTGGTGTCCTTCAGCTCGATCTGCTGGCTCTGCAGTTCACGCGTCAGCAGCTGCGACTGCGCCAGCAGCACCTCGGTCTGCATGTTCGCCGCCAGCGTGTTGAGCACGATCGCGATGCTCTCCATCAGCTGGTCCAGGAACAGCGTGTGGATGGTGCTGAAACGCTCGAACGAACCCAGCTCCAGCACCGCCTTGACCTCGCCTTCGAACAGCGCCGGCAGCACGATCAGGCTGACGGGCCGGGCCTCGCCCAGCCCCGAGCTGATCGCCATGTAGGCCGGCGGCGCCTCGTTCAACAGCAGGCTGCGCTTTTCCACCGCGCATTGGCCGATCAGGCCTTCGCCCAGCTTCAGCCGGTCCGGCGGCGGGCGGCGGCTCGGGGCCGCGTAGCTGGCGACCAGCTCGAGCACGTTCTCGCCCTCGGTCTGCCGGGTCAGGTAGAACAGCGCCTGCTGCGCGTTCACCAGCGGCACCAGCTGCGACAGGATCAGGTTCGACACGTTGCGGATGTCGCGCTGGCCCTGCAGCAGGCGGTTGAAGCGCGCGATGTTGGTCTTGAGCCAGTCCTGCTCGTTGTTCTTCTGGGTGGTGTCCTTGAGATTGCGGATCATCTCGTTGACGTTGTCCTTGAGCGCCGCGACTTCGCCCGAGGCCTCCACCGCGATGAAGCGCGTCAGGTCGCCCTTGGTCACGGCCGTGGCGACCTCGGTGATGGCGCGTACCTGGGTGGTGAGATTGGCCGCCAGCTGATTGACGTTGTCGGTGAGGTCGCGCCACAGGCCGGCGGCGCCGGGCACGCTGGCCTGGCCGCCGAGCTTGCCTTCGGTGCCCACTTCGCGCGCCACGTTGGTCACCTGGTCGGCGAAGGTGGCAAGCGTGCCGATCATGCCGTTGATGGTGTTGGCCAGCGCGGCGATTTCGCCTTTCGCTTCCACCACCAACTTGCGCGTCAGATCGCCGTTGGCGACGCCGGTCACGACCTCGGCGATGCCGCGCACCTGGTTGGTCAGGTTGGCGGCCATCAGGTTGACGTTGTCGGTCAGATCCTTCCAGGTGCCGCCGACGCCTTCGACGCGGGCCTGGCCGCCGAGCTTGCCCTCGGTGCCCACTTCGCGCGCCACGCGGGTCACCTCGGAGGCGAAGGAGTTGAGCTGGTCCACCATGGTGTTGATGGTGTTCTTCAGCTCCAGCATCTCGCCTTTGACGTCGACCGTGATCTTGCGCGACAGATCGCCGCGCGCCACGGCCGTGGTGACATCGGCGATGTTGCGCACCTGACCGGTCAGGTTGGCGCCCATCAGGTTCACGTTGTCGGTCAGGTCCTTCCAGGTGCCGGCCACGCCCTCGACCTTGGCCTGGCCGCCGAGCTTGCCGTCCGTACCGACTTCGCGCGCCACGCGGGTCACTTCGGAAGCGAAGGAATTGAGCTGATCCACCATGGTGTTGATGGTGTTCTTCAGCTCCAGCATCTCGCCGCGCACATCGACAGTGATCTTCTTGGACAGGTTGCCGCTGGCCACCGCGGTGGTGACCTCAGCGATGTTGCGCACCTGGCCGGTCAGATTGGCGGCCATGTGGTTGACGCTGTCGGTCAGGTCCTTCCAGGTGCCGGCCACGCCCTTCACGTGGGCCTGGCCACCGAGCTTGCCTTCGGTGCCCACCTCGCGCGCCACGCGGGTCACTTCGGAGGCGAAGGAATTGAGCTGCTCCACCACCGTGTTCACGACGTTGCTGATGCGCAGGTACTCGCCACGCACCGGCCGGCCTTCGATTTCCAGGTTCACGGCCTGCGTCAGGTTGCCCTTGGCAACCGCACCGATGACGCGCGCCACCTCGGACACCGGGTAAACCATGTCGCCGACCAGCCCGTTGATGGAGTCGACACACTGCGCCCAGCGGCCGGTGGCCCCGGGCAGCCGGGCGCGCTCGGAGATCTTGCCCTCGCGTCCGACCATGGCGCTGAGCCGCTCGAACTCGCGTGCCATCGAGTCGTTCAGCTCGACGACCTCGTTGAATGTACTGGCAATTTCTCCATCGATATCCGGCAGGTCCTCGGGCAGCCGGACGGAGAAGTCGCCGCGCTTGAGCGAGCGCAGGGCTTTCAGGATGTCGCGACGGTTCAATGCCAGGGCATCGCTTGCTGGCAGCGCCATGACTTGGGTCCTCCCCTAGTGGCGGGTCCGGCAGGAAACGGCAGAAGAGATGTCAACGATCCTTCACTGTCGGCTGTTCCATCACAGCGACGGTTTTTTCGCAGGGCGGCATCCTGTGGGCGAAAGGCCGTGGGAGAAGTTCTGATTACGTTGCCGCGCCGCTCCGGTACAAGGTGCCGCAGGACCCGCACATGAACTCGCACCTGCCGCCCGCGGCCGGTGATTGACAACCCGCTCCGGGTCGGCCATTTCTGAACCTCGAGGACTGCATGCCGGCAAGCCAAGGCGCGACTATGACTGCCCGTTCCCAACCCCACTGCGTACTGCTCGTCGAGGATGAGCCGCTGGTACGCATGTTCGCCACAGATGCGCTGGAAGATGCCGGCTTCCGCGTGGAACAGGCGAGTAACGGCACGGAAGCGCTGCACGCTCTGCAAATGCTGGAGCACCAGCTGAGCGCCGTGGTGATCGACGTGGGACTGCCCGACCGGCCGGGCGATGAGATCGCGGCCGAGATGCGGGCGAAGCTCGCCCTGCTGCCCATCCTGATTGCCAGCGGTCGCAGCGAAAAAGAGCTCAGGGCGCGCTTCGCTGTCGACAGCCGCGTCGTCATCATGCCCAAGCCCTACACCGGACCGATGCTGATCGCCACGCTGGGCGAGCTGGGCGTGGCCGCCGGCCAGGCCTGACAGGGACCGACCGGCATCGCGCCGGCCGGCCCCGGATGAATCAGGCGGCAGCCGCCTCGAACGACAATCCCTCCGCCTTGAGCGCCGCCTGCACCGCCGGCCGGGCCGCCACGCGTGCGAGGTAGGCATTGAGCACCGGCCAGGGCGACAGATCGAACTTCACGAAGCGTGTCCAATTCAGCACGGTGAACAGGTAGGCGTCCGCCACCGTGAAGGTGTCTCCCGTCAGATACGGCTGCTTGCTCAACTGCGGGCTGAGCCAGTCGAACCACTGCGCCAGCTTGTCCTCGGCGGACTTCTGCCAGTCCGCCGAGGTGGCGTCGCGGTGAAACAGCGGATGGAAGGTCTTGTGCAGTTCGCTGGTGATGAAATTCAGCCATTCCTGAACACGATAACGCTCCAGGGTGCCGGCCTGCGGGATCAGCCCGGCCTGCGGCCGCTGGTCGGCCAGGTACTGCACGATGGCCGGTCCCTCGGTGAGCCGCTGCCCGTCATCGAGCTCCAGAACGGGCACGTAATTCTTGCCATGGACGGCGGCCAGTTCGCTGCCGCTCTCGGTACGGTGCGCGCGCAAATTGACTTTCTCCTTGGTGAACGTGTACCCCGCTTCGTTAAGAACGATGTGCGGCGACAGCGAGCAGGCACCGGGCGAGAAATACAGTTTCATGACGAACTCCTGTTGAAATCGAAAGTTACGAAGCGTGAGCGACAGTAGACACGCGTCGTTGTCCGCAACAGGTTCGCTGCACTCGATTCGTGCGCCGCACGTCTACGCGTGTGCAGCACGCGATTGATGAACTGTTTGAAATAATCAATTTCTGCGTACCCGGTCTTTTGCAACGTAACTGCGGGCGTAGGCTACGTCCCCCGCGGTGCTTGCCGCCCACGCGACGCTCTTCAGCCATGGACGTACTCTCGAACGTATTGCATGTCACCAATCTCGCGACCATCGTGCTCGGCTCGCGCGAATTCCTGCCGCCATGGGGTTTACAGATCGACGGCGCCGACAAATCCGCCGTCCACATCGTGCGCCGCGGCTCGTGCTGGCTGCGTCACGGCGATGCCGAGCCCATCAAGCTGAATGCTGGCGACGTGGTGCTGCTCGCAAACGGCGGCGCGCATTCGCTGTCATCGGACCGCGAAGGACGGGACCTGGAACCGTACCCGCAGGCCATTGCCCGATCGCACAACAACATCGTGCCGTCCTTGCGCGGCAAGCCGGACCCAAGCGCGGAATCCACCGTACTGCAATGCGCCGGCTACCAGTTTTCGCAGGAAGGCGCGCATCCGTTGCTGACGCTACTGCCGCCGGTCATTCGCATTCCGGCGGATCAGGCCAACAGCGACAGCGAGCTGCAGACGCTGTTGCGCCTGCTGACGCAGGAAGCAACGCGCCGTGACGTCGGCACGGACCTGGTACTGCCGCGCCTGATCGACACTTTGTTCGTGTACGTTCTGCGCACGTGGTTGCGCGATCAGCCCGAAGGTTCTGCCGGCTGGTTCGGCGCGTTGCGCGATCCGCAGATCCGCAAGGCGCTGTCACTGATTCACGAGTCGCCGCAAGTGCCGTGGACGGTGGAGTCGCTGGCGCATCAGGCTGCCATGTCGCGCGCCGCGTTCGCGAAGCGCTTCATGGACCTGGTCGGCGAGCCGCCGCTTGCGTACGTGACACGTTGGCGTATGGACCTGGCCGCGAAAATGCTTCGCGAATCTCGCGAGCCGGTAGCACGCATTGCCGGTAGGGTGGGCTATCTGTCGGAGACGGCGTTCGCCAAAGCTTTCCGTCGCCGCCGCAAGATGCCGCCCGGTGCATATCGCTACCAGCGCAAGGACATGTCGAACGTCAAGCTGGAGAACGTCGGACCGAGCTTGTAGCGAACGGCTGATTTTCGTCACACTCCGTCCGCGGTAGCGGCGGAGACATTCATGGCCATTCGTATCGTCCGGCTCGGCACCCCACGCTCAGGCAACGAAGGATTGAGAATCGGCACCGTGCGGCGCCCGCCGCGCGGTGTGCCGAAAAGCGAGTTCGCCTCGCGCGATTTCTACGACGTGTGGCTGCCCAATCTCGCGCCGAGCGAAGAATTGGTAAAGCAGGCGCTGGCCGCCGAAAACGAGCGCGAGTGGAAGGCGTTCGCACGGCACTACCGCACGCAGATGAAACAACCCGAAGCCGTTCACCTGCTCGACACACTCGCAGCGTTGTCGCACCAGACGAATTTTTCGGTCGGCTGCTATTGCGAAGATCCCGCCCGCTGCCACCGATCGGTTCTGAAAGAGCTGCTCGCGGAGCACGGAGCAAAGATCTCCGACTGAGAAACGACCTGATTGCTCATTCTGCTTCGTCACTCCCGCGAAAGCGGGAGTCCATTCTGCGATTCGGATGGATTCCCGCTTTCGCGGGAATGACGAGCAAGTCAATGCGTCCCCTGACGCAGGTCGACCCTCCACCGATCCCCGATGTAGCCGGCGTTCAATGGCTCTTGCTCCACTCGTCCGGCGGATTCTGCCTGCGGATTTTCTCGGGATCGGCGGGGCTGCCCTTACGCGCGGGACCGCGGTCAAACAGGCGACGGCGGAAGACGATGGCGGTCAGCACGATCGCCAGCGCGATCAGCACCAGCACGCCTCCCAGATACTGGCCGAAGAATTCGCTCATAACCTACCTCCGGCGCTCGCAGCGCCAGTACGCAACGTCATGAAAGTAATGAGCGAAGGCGCGATGGAGTTCGATTCCACCGCGTTTTTTGCACAGGCGCGTCGATATTCGGATGACGCTGCGGTGCGGCGCCTTACGGATGCATGAAACGGCTGGAGAGCAGCTGCATCAGTCGCGCCGCCGCCGGCGGGCACGCAGCCAGATCACGGCTACGACGATGGCGATCAGTCCCAGAATGATGAGCAATCTCACGCCTGTTCCTCTTCAGTCGATGTTCTCGTCAAAGCCACCAGGTCGGCGGGCGTATCCAGATCCACGGCCGCGTTCGGCATCGGCACCCGCACCAACCGCTCGCCGTTGCGCTCGATCAGGCGCCGCGCGCCCTGATCGCCGCGCAGCTGCGCCAGCTCCGAAAAGCACATGCGCGGAAAGATGGCCGGTACGCCGACGTGCTGATCATACGTGGCCGCGGCGATCATGTTGTCCTGTTCGTTCCACGTACTGGCGAGCCGCTTCAGATCGTCCGCGGTGACGGCGACCTGATCGCCCAGCAGGATCAGCACCGCCTCGCAGGCCGGCGGCAAGGCAGCCAGCCCGCAGCGGATCGAGGACGCCAGCCCTTCCTCCCACTGCCGGTTGACGACGACCGAAGCCGGCGAATGTGCCAATAACCGGGTCATCTCGCCGGCGTGCGCTCCGATCACGACGCTGACCGCGTGGCCGGCCACCGCAACGGCACTGGCAACGACGCCGTGCAGTGCCGGCCGCCCGCCGATTCTCACCAGCTGCTTGGGTTGCCCCAGCCGGGTCGAGGCGCCGGCCGCAAGAACCAGTACATGCAGATTCAGGGTCATGCTTTAGTATCCTTTCTGGAGTATTCCATTTTGGCGCCTGTCGAGCGCAAAGTTTTCTCATGGCCGTCCGACCCGTACTGCAAATGGGCCAGCCACTGCTGCTGCAGGTGGCCAAGCCCGTCGAAAAATTCGATACCCCCGAGCTGCGCTCGCTGCTGCTGGACATGCACGACACCATGGATGCCATGAACGGCGCCGGTCTCGCGGCGCCGCAGATCGGCGTGTCGTTGCAGGTCGTGATCTTCGGCGTCGGCCGTAATCCGCGCTATCCGCAGGCGGAGGAAGTGCCCTACACGGTGCTGATCAATCCGCGCCTCGATCCAGTGTCCGAGGAGACCGAAGAAGGCTGGGAAGGCTGCCTGTCGGTGCCGGGCATGCGCGGACTGGTGCCCCGTTTCAAGCAGTTGCGCTATCGCGGCTTCGACCAGACCGGCAGCCCCATCGACCGCACCGTCGGCGGCTTTCACGCCCGTGTCGTACAGCATGAGGTCGATCATCTGAACGGCATCCTCTATCCCATGCGCATCCGCGACCTGCGCAACTTCGGTTTCAACGAGGCGTTGTTCCCCGGACAGCAGCTGGTGGACGACTAAAGCCTGCAATCGGCCGCAATCCTTCCTGGAGAAAATGTTCATGTCCGCACTTCCCCGATCACAACCCCTGTTGCGCGATGCGACGCTGTTTCGTGAGCAGGCTTTCATCGGCGGGCGCTGGGAAGACGCGCCGGATGGCGCCGTCAAGGAAGTGTTCAACCCCGCCAACGGCCAGCTGGTCGGCACCGTTCCCAATCTCGGCGCCGCCGAAACCCGCCGCGCCATCGAGGCTGCGGACCGGGCGTTGCCGGACTGGCGCGCCCGCACGGCGAAAGAGCGCGCACAGCTGCTGCGCAAATGGTTCGACCTGCTCATGGCGAACCAGGAGGATCTCGCCGTCCTGATGACGGTGGAGCAAGGCAAGCCGCTGGCGGAAAGCCGCGGCGAGATCGCGTATTCGGCTTCGTTCATCGAATGGTTCGGCGAAGAAGCCAAGCGTGTCTACGGCGATGTGATTCCCGGACACGGCCGCGACAAGCGCATCGTGGTGCTGAAGCAGCCCATCGGCGTGACTGCGGCGATCACACCCTGGAATTTCCCCTCCGCCATGATCGCGCGCAAGGTCGGGCCGGCGCTGGCCGCCGGCTGCACCATGGTGATCAAGCCGTCCGAGCTCACGCCCTTCTCGGCGCTGGCGATGTGCGTGCTGGCCGAGCGTGCCGGAATTCCTGCCGGCGTGATCTCCGTCGTCACCGGCGACGCCAAGCCGATCGGCGGCGAGCTGACCAGCAATCCCACGGTGCGCAAGCTCAGCTTCACCGGCTCGACCGCGGTCGGCAAGCTGCTGATGTCGCAATGCTCGGCCAACGTCACCAAGGTCTCCCTGGAGTTGGGTGGCAATGCGCCGTTCATCGTGTTCAACGACGCCGATCTGGACGCAGCCGTGGCCGGCGCCATCGCTTCCAAGTATCGCAATGCCGGCCAGACCTGCGTCTGCGCCAATCGCATCTTCGTGCAGAGCGGCGTCTACGACCGTTTTGCCGAGCAGCTGGCGGCCACCGTGCGCGCCATGAAAATGGGCGACGGCCTGGAGCAGGACACCAAGATCGGTCCGCTGATCGAAGAGAAGGCCGTGAAGAAGGTCGAACAGCACGTCGCCGATGCCGTGAGCAAGGGCGCGAAGATCATCACCGGCGGCAAACGCGGTGACGGTGCCGGCTCGTTCTACATTCCCACGGTGCTCACCGGCGTCACTTCCGACATGCTGGCGATGCACGAGGAAACGTTCGGGCCGGTCGCGCCGCTGATGAAGTTCGAGACCGACCAGGACGCCATCCGGCTCGCCAACGCGACCGAGTTCGGCCTCGCCAGTTATTTCTACAGCCGCGATATCAGTCGCGTGTGGCGCGTCGCCGAAGCATTGGAGAGCGGCATCGTCGGCATCAACGACGGCATCATCTCCACCGAGGTCGCGCCGTTCGGCGGCATCAAGGAAAGCGGCATCGGCCGCGAAGGCTCCAAGTACGGCCTCGAGGAGTACCTCGAGATCAAGTACCTGTGCTTCGGCGGCGTGTGAAGCACGGCGAATCCACGACTTGGTCGCTCCGCAGCAAAGCTGCACCCGCGTAGGTGGCGAGGGTATCCATCCGGATGGACTCCCGCCTGCGCGGGAGTGACGATGCGACGGGCGACGAAGAAGAAAGTTTTCGATTTCTGACGATGGAGAGCTGAGTGAAGGCACGGGTCAAGTGGGTGCAGGACGTGATGTTCGTGGGCGAATCCGGCTCCGGGCATGCGGTGGTGATGGATGGCGCGCCGGAGGCCGGCGGCCGCAATCTCGGCATCCGGCCGATGGAGATGCTGCTGCTGGGTCTGGCGGGATGTTCTGCCTTCGACGTGGTGCTGATCCTCAAGCGCGGACGCGAGAACGTTACGGACTGCGTCGTCGATGTCGACGCCGAGCGCGCCGACACCGACCCGAAAGTGTTCACCAACATCCGCCTGCGCTACACCGTCACCGGTCATTCACTCGACCGCGCTAAGGTGGAACGCGCGGTGAAGCTCTCCGAAGAAAAGTACTGCTCGGCAAGCGCCATCATCAGCAAGACGGCGCAAATCACTCACACGATCGAGATCGTGAGCGCCGCGCTGCCGAGCGCTTGAAGCAATTTGCCCCGTGCCGGGGCGTCAATGGTCAACCTGAAGGAGTTTTCGACATGAAACGCAGCGCCTCCGCAGTCTGGACCGGTGGATTGAAAGACGGTCGCGGCTCGATCTCGACCGACAGCGGCGTGCTGAGCGATACGCAATATTCGTTCAGCACCCGCTTCGAGGACGGCAAGGGCACCAACCCCGAAGAACTGATCGCCGCAGCGCACGCCGGCTGCTTTTCCATGGCACTGTCTGCGCAACTTGCCAACGAAGGCAAAACCGCGGAGCGCATTCAGACGGAAGCGGCCGTGACGCTGCTCAAGACTGATGCTGGTTTCACGATCACCGCTGTGCACCTGACAGTGCGTGCGCAAGTCCCTGGCATCACTCCGCCGGACTTCGAGAAAGCGGCCACCAACGCCAAGAACGGCTGCCCGGTGTCGCGCGTACTGAAAGCCGACATCACGATGGACGCGAAGCTGGAAGGCTGGACCTGACAGGACTTGCGGGTTTGAGACGTGCCCAGCCAAGCACAGGAACCTGTGCTTGAAGGCGCTTGTTCGTCATTCCCACGCAGAGCCTGCTCCCGACTTGATCGGGGGCGGGAATCCATCCGAGTAACCAGATGGACTCCCGCCTGCGCGGGAGTGACCAAGAACAGTAAATCGGAGCTTCCTCAGGCGCGCGGCCTGACCCACAGGTAGCACAGCGACGAGCACACGACGGCCGTCGTCATGATCAGCGCCAGCGTCGGGATCGTGCCGTCGCTGAATGCGGCGACCGCGAAGCCGGCGCACATCGGCAGCAGCGACTGCAACGACCCCATCAGCGCCGAGGCCGTGCCAGCCTCGCGGCCGTGCGGCGCGAGCGCCAGCGCGGTTACGTTGGGCGTAACCCGGCCGACGCTGATGAAGAAGCTGAACTGCAATATCAGCATCACCCACAACGGCAAGCCGGCCCAGAACGACGCCAGCGTCACCAGCAGGCCGCCCACCACCACCGGCAACCAGATCGCACGCGCCAGCGCTTCGCCCGGCCCCATCTTGCGCAGCGCCAGCATGTTCAGCTGGCTGGCCGACATGAAGGCGATGCCGTTCAATCCGATCATCCAGCCGAACTGCTGCGGCGTCAGCTCGTAGATCTGCGTCATGACCGTCGGCGAACCGGTGACGTAGCTGAATAGCGCCGCCACCCCGAAGCCGCCAACCAGCGAATAACCGACCAGGGTGCGATCGCCCAGCAGCCGGATGTAGCTGCGCGCGACCTGGCCGAAGCTCAGCGGCACGACCGTGGCGGGATCACGCGATTCCGTCATCGCCACGTGCGTGGCGATCAGCAGCACGATGCCCAGGAGACATTGGAAGATGAACGTGGCGCGCCAATCGAACAACGTGATCACCCAGCCGCCCAGCGCCGGCGCCACGATCGGACCGAGCGAGAAGATCAACATCAGGATGGAGAAGGCACGCGCCGCCTCGTGCGGCTGACAGCGATCGCGCACGATGGCGCGCCCGATCACGAAGCCGGCGCAGCCGCCCAACGCCTGCAACACCCGCATCAACACCAGCATGTTCATGCTGCTGGCGAAAGCGCAGCCCAGGGCGCCGAGCGCATAGAGCACGAAGCCGACGTACAGCGGCGGCTTGCGGCCGAAGCGATCGCTGATCGGTCCGTAGAACAGCTGGCCGATGGCGATGCCGACCAGGTAGCTCGCCATGGTCCGCTCCACGCCCTGCTCGCCCAGGTCGCGTTCGATCATGGGGAAGCCGGGCAGGTACATGTCGATCGACACCGGCCCGACCGCCGACATCGCGGCAATCAGCCACAACCAACCGGGCAGGCGCGAGGGCCTGGCACCTGGGGTCATCGCAATGCTTCCGCGTGATGACGCAGATGATCGGTGATGAATGTGGAGATGAAGTAGTAACCGTGGTCGTAGCCTTCCTGGCGCCGCAGGCGCAGCTGCGTGCCCGATTGCCGGCACGCCGCTTCGAACAGTTCGGGCTTGAGTTGCTCGCTCAGGAATTTGTCGGCCGTGCCCTGATCGATGAGGATGGGGTTTGCGTAGCGCTTCGCCGCGACCAGCTCGCTGGCGTCGTATTGCTGCCAGTGGGTCCGATCCTCGCCTAGGTAACCGGAGAACGCCTTCGTTCCCCACGGGCACTGCATGGGTGCGACGATCGGCGCGAATGCCGAAACGGAACGGTACTGCTGCGGATTGCGCAACGCACAAACCAACGCGCCGTGTCCGCCCATGGAATGGCCGAAGATGCCCTGACGATCCTGGCGCACGTTGGCCAGCGACGCGACCAGCTGCGGCAGCTCACGCGTCACATAGCTGTACATGCGGTAGTGCTGCGACCAGGGCGCCTCGGTGGCATCGACGTAGAAACCGGCAGCCAGGCCGAAGTCCCAGTTCGCATCGTCCCCCGGGATTCGCGCCTTGCGCGGGCTGGTGTCCGGCGCGACCAGCGCCAGACCGAGCTCGGCAGCGAGCCGCTGCGCACCGGCCTTGATCATGAAGGTTTCTTCGGTGCAGGTGAGGCCGGCCAGGTAATAGAGCACCGGCACCGCACCTGCCGCGGCCTGCGGCGGCAGATACACGGAAAAACGCATCTCGGTCGCACATTCGTGCGACTCGTGCGAGTAGAAAAGTTGGCGTCCGCCGAAGCAGCGGTGCTCGGCGATCGGTTGAATCGGGCTACTCAATCACTTACCTCTCGTTCGAAGCAGGTTGCCGGTTGCGGCGAGGAGTCCTCAATACAGCACTACGCTGCGGATCGACTCGCCCGAGTGCATCAGGTCGAAGGAACGGTTGATGTCGTCCAGCGGCAGGGTGTGCGTGATCAGGTCGTCGATGTTGATCTTGCCGTCCATGTACCAGTCGACGATCTTGGGCACGTCGGTACGGCCGCGCGCGCCGCCGAATGCCGTGCCTTTCCAGACACGGCCGGTGACGAGCTGGAACGGACGCGTCTTGATCTCCTGACCCGCGCCAGCGACACCGATGATCACTGAGACACCCCAGCCGCGGTGACAGCATTCCAGCGCCTGGCGCATCAGGTCCACATTGCCGATGCATTCGAAGCTGTAGTCGGCACCGCCGTCGGTGAGCGCGATCAGGTGCTGCACCAGGTCGCCGCCCACTTCCTTGGGATTGACGAAATCGGTCATGCCGAACTTCTCCGCCAGCGCCTTGCGCTTCGGATTGATGTCCACGCCGATGATGCGGTTCGCACCCACCAGGCGTGCTCCCTGGATCACGTTCAGGCCGATGCCACCCAGGCCGAACACGACCACGTTGGCACCCGGCTCGACCTTGGCCGTGTTGATGACGGCGCCGATACCGGTCGTGACGCCGCAGCCGATGTAGCAGACCTTGTCGAACGGCGCGTCCTCGCGGATCTTCGCCACGGCAATCTCGGGCAGCACGGTGAAATTCGAGAAGGTCGAGCAGCCCATGTAGTGATGGATGCGGTCCTTGCCGATGGAGAAGCGGCTGGTGCCGTCCGGCATCACGCCCTTGCCCTGGGTGGCGCGGATCGCCGTGCACAGATTGGTCTTGTGCGACAGGCAGGATTTGCACTGACGGCATTCCGGCGTGTACAGCGGAATGACGTGATCGCCCTTCTTCACCGAGGTCACGCCACGGCCGACATCGACCACGATGCCGGCGCCTTCGTGGCCGAAGATCACCGGAAACAGGCCTTCCGGGTCCGCGCCCGAGCGCGTGAATTCGTCGGTGTGGCAGATGCCGGTGGCCTTGATCTCGATCAGGACTTCGCCGTCCTTGGGGCCGTCCAGGTCCACGGTCATGACTTCGAGGGGCTGACCGGCGGTATGGGCAACGGCGGCACGGGTTTTCATGGCGAATCTTCCGATGCAGGAGGGAACGGCAATGATAAGCAGATCGGCGATGGTACGCAGATGGCAATGTGGCGCAATAGAGTCGCCCTGCCGGGTTAGGGCTTTGGCTCAAGCGTGAGCTCAGCTGCGCTTCGCCAGCGTCGGATCGACTGAAACCGGCGGGAAGGCTCACCGCAATCCGGGCATTGGCGGGCTGCCGTGCAACGAACGATCAGAATCTCGCGTGCCAATGCAGCATGGCACTTTCACGGGTTGCGCTCAGCCGCAACGCCGAGCGCGTGGTAGTCAGACCCAGGAAGGCGTCGTTGACGAATGACGCCACGAAATTGCCGAGGGCCATGCTGAACAAGGTATCGGAAGGATAGTGCCAGCCTGCTTCGATCCGCGCCCACGAAGTGCCGATCGTCATCGCCGTAAGCCCCGCGTTCAGGGCAAAGCGCGTCGCATCATTCATCTCGATAGCCTCGAGATTGCGTGAAGCAAGTCTTGTATGCACCGCGGAGCTCGAAGTGTGGCCGGACGGGAAGCTCTCACCGGCCAGCTCGTTGGGTCGCTCACGATCGACAGCCCGTTTCAACTGCCGTGTGATTGTCGTCGTCGCGCTCACGGCCACCACACCGACCAGCGCACCCTTAGTCTTGTTCAACAACCAATCGCCCGCTTCTTCTCCACTCGGTGTAGCAATGGTGGTGATGTAGTGCGCGACCGAAGAAGCGGTGCGCAGATCGTCGCTCCAGTTCTCCGCATTGTGCTGCGACCCGAACACCGGCGTGTGCTCGCGCGCCCAATCCGCCGTGCGCTGATCCCAATCATCGATCTGAAATACCGCGGCACCGATCAACGGACCCCACACCCACGGATCCTTCGCCGCATTTTCCGCCGCTCGCGCCACGCGCTCCCATCCCGGCGCAACCGTCGCATCCTCGCCCCATCCCCGCCCGTCGGGCAGCGTCGTGCAGCCACAAAGGGTGATGAATGCGCCGACAAGCCAACAGCGAGCGACCCAGCCAGCCACGGAGGTTTCTCCGTATCACTTTGGATCGAAATTGTATTGCCGGCAGCGCCGCTGCGATGACCGTGTTATCGCGTATGCGCCCACTTCACTGGACGCAACCGAGCCCTACTCGTGCCGCAACGCCTCGATCGGATCCAGTTGTGCGGCGCGCTGCGCGGGGAAGTAGCCGAAGACGATGCCGACGGCGGCGGAGAAAGCGAACGACAGGATCACGATGGAAGGATTCAGTACGAACGGTACGTGGAAGGCGTGAGTGGCGAGCGCGCCGGCGCTCAGGCCTAGCAAGATACCGATGAGGCCGCCGAGGGCGGCGAGCACGACGGCTTCGACCAGGAACTGGAGCAGCACGTCGCGCGCCATCGCGCCGACCGCAAGACGAGTGCCGATCTCGCGTGTTCGCTCGGTGACCGAAACCAGCATGATGTTCATGATGCCGACGCCGCCGACGACCAGACTCACCGCGGCGACGGCGCCGAGCAGCGCCGTCAACACCCGGGTCGAACTGGTGAACGCGCTGGCGACTTCTTTCAGATCGCGGACATTGAAATCATCCGTGGCCCCGCTGCGGATCTTGCGGCGTTCGCGCATCAGGCTCTCGAGATCAGCCTGCACCTTTTCGGTGGAAACGCCATCGCGTGCCGAAACCAGAATCGCATTCACGTCCGCGTTGCCGGCCAGTCGACGCTGCAGAGTGCGCAGCGGGATCACGATCAGATCGTCCTGGTCTTGACCGAAGCCCGACTGGCCCTTGGCTTCGAGCAGGCCGATGACCTGGCAGGACACCTTGCCCAGGCGGATGGTGCTGCCGATGGGATCCTGATTGTCGAACAGCTCGCGCTTGACGGTATTGCCCAGCAGGCAAACCGCAGCGCCGCCGCGCAATTCCGAATCCGAGAAGTTGCGTCCGGAAGCGAGCGTCCAGTCGCGCACCTGGAGGAATTTGTCGGTGCTGCCGGTTACCTGCGTCGACCAGTTGTTGTTGCCGTAGATGGCCTGGGTCGAGGTGTTGGCGCTGGGCGCGACCGCTTCGACGCCCATGATCTCGTCTTCGATCGCGCGCGCATCGTCCATGCTGAACGGCGGAGCCGCTTGGCGCGAGCCACCACCGCCGAAGCCCTGGCCGCGGAATACCTGCAACAGGTTGGTGCCGAGCTTGCTGATATCCGCCTGCACCTGCGCCGTGGCGCCCTCACCGATGGTGACCATGGTGATGACCGCCGCCACGCCGATCACGATGCCGAGAATGGTCAGCGAGGACCGCAGCACATTGCGGCGGATCTCCCGCAACGCCAGCACGATGGCATTCCAGAACATCAGTGCGTCTCCGTTCTCACCGGCTGGTTGATCTCGTCGCTCTCGATCGATCCGTCGCGGAAACGGACGATGCGACGCGTCCAGGCAGCGATGTCCGGCTCGTGCGTCACCATGGCGATGGTGATGCCGCGCTGCTCGTTCAAAAAGGTGAGCAGCTTCATGATCTCGATGCTGGTGGCGGTGTCCAGGTTGCCGGTCGGCTCGTCCGCGAACAGCACTTTCGGCTGCGAAACGATGGCGCGCGCGATGGCCACACGCTGCTGCTGACCACCGGACAATTCGCTGGGCACATGCAGCTCGCGGCCAGCGAGGCCAACTTCCTGCAAGGCTTTGCGGGCACGCGCATGCCGTTCTTCGAGCGGCACGTGGCGATAGACCAGGGGCAGCTCCACGTTTTCGATGGCCGTGGTGCGGCTCAGCAGATTGAAGCCCTGGAACACGAAGCCCAGATAATTACGACGCAGCAGCGCACGCTGATCGGCACTCATCTGCGCGACCGAAACGCCGAGAAAGCGATAGCTGCCGCTGGTGGGCGTATCCAGGCAGCCCAGGATGTTCATGCAGGTGGACTTGCCGCCGCCGCTCGGGCCCATCACCGCGACGAATTCGCCCGGATAGATGCGCAGGTCGATGCCGCGCAGGGCGTGAACCGCGCCCTCGCCCTGTCCGTAAACCTTGGTGACCTGCGACAGCTCGATGACGGGCTGCGGCGCTGCGGGCATGCCGGTCATGGCTTCTTCGGCATCTGCGCGTCGACGATGACTGCTGTGCCCGGCTCGATCTTGCGCTCCATCGCCTGCTTGATCCTTTCCGCAGCGTCGGGCTCCGCGGTCAGGCGGCCCAGGCTGGGCATCTTCTCGAGCGGCAACACCTGCGTCATGCGACCGTCGGTAGCGCCTGGCTTGAAGACCGCCAGCTCGGGCTGGCCATTCACGAGCACCCAGGCGCGTCCCATGCGCCGCGCGCCATTACCCTGCTGCTCGCCGCCGCCGAAGCGGCGGCGCATCGTCGGCACGATCGCCGACAGCGCGCTGCGCTGCTCCTTGGCTACCGGCGCTCCGGTGAAGTCCCGATCTTCCGGCGTGAAGCGCAGAGCGGCGTTCGGAATCAGCGTCGCGTTCTCGATGTTGGTCGTCACGATCTCGGCCGTCGCGGTCATGCCCGGACGCAGCAGCTGCTCGGAGTTGTCCACTTCCAGCACGGTCTCGTAAGTGACCACGCCGGTGGAGGTGGCGCTGGCCGCGCTGCTGGTCGTGCTGGAAGTGCTCTTCTGCGTGTTGTTGGACGCGAAGTGCACCTGGGTGATGTGCGCCGAGAAGCGCTGGCTCGGATAAGCGTCGACGGTGAACGTGGCCTTCTGCCCCACTTCCACCGCGCCGACATCGGCCTCGTCCACGGCCACGTGCAGTTCCATCTTCTTCAGATCTTCGGCCAGCGTGAACAGCACCGGCGCCTGCAGGGAGGCGGCGACCGTCTGGCCGGGCTCGACCGAGCGCACCAGCACCACGCCATTGATCGGAGAACGGATCTCGGCCTTGCTCAGATCGGTCTGCACGGTTTCTAGGCTCGCGCGCGCCTGCGCAACCGCCGCCCGCGAGGCCGCCGCATCCGCGTCGGCACGCGCCATCGTCGATTCGGCCACATCCAGATCCTGCTGCGACGGCAGCTTGTTGTTGCTCAGCTCGCGGACTTTCAACAACCGCTGGTAGTTCGCCTTGGCTTCCTTCGCGCTTGCATCGCTTTGCGCCACGCGCGCTTCGGCCGACGCCAGCGAGCTCTGCGCCTGCAGCACCTGAGCTTTCAGTCGCGTGGTATCGAGCACGGCCAGCAGCTGGCCGGCCTTCACGACGTCGTTCACGTCGACATTCACGTCGCGGATGGTGCCGGACAGCTCCACGCCGATATCGACCTGATTGCGCGGCTCCAGATTACCGGTCGCAGTGACCGTGACCACCAGGTCGCCCTGCGTCACTTCCTGCGTGACGTATTGAAGAGTGCCGCCGCTTTTGCCCTTCAGCCAGAACAACGCGGCGACGATGATGACGAGCGCCAGCACCGCCCATTTGACCCAGCGCTTCCACGGCGCTGGCTCGCGCGGTCCGAGATCGCCCAGGGTCTGCACCACATCGGCCGCGTCGGCCGTGTCATGACGGGTTGCGTTGTCCATGTTTCTCTATTGTCCGCCCGCTGCGGTCAGGCTCGCCGGGAACACCGACCAGCCGCCCCCCAGCGCCTTGTAAAGCCGAACCAGGTTGGAAGTGAGCTCACCGTCGCTGAGCGCCAGCGCGTCTTCGCTGGAGATCAGCTGGCGATCCGCCGTGAGCACGGTTTGGAAATCCACGATGCCGGCGTTGTACTGGACCAGCGCCAGCTCACTCGCCACCCGCGCGCTGGCCGCCGCATCCACCAGCGAGGCGTGGCGGCGCTGCTCGTTGGCCCAGGCGGTCAGCGAATTTTCGACTTCCTCGTAAGCCGCCAGGACGGTCGATTCGTAAGTCGCCAGCGCCTGGTCGACCAGCGCGTTCTGCGCCTTGATGTTCTGGCGCAAGGCGCCGGCGCGGAAGATCGGCATGTTCAGGGTCAAACCGTAGCGGTTCGAGCTCGTCCCGTCTGAGAACAGGCCACCGGTAGTGGCGGAAGCGACGCCAATGGAACCGCTGAGCGACAGGCTCGGGTACAGCTCCGCGGTGGCGACGCCCACCTGTGCCGTTTGTGCTGCCAGTCTTCGTTCGGCGGCGCGAATGTCGGGACGCCGCCGCATCACGTCCGCCGGCACGCTGGACACGATCTCCACCGGCGCGACCGGAATGGGCTTGCGCTCGTTCAGTTCTTCATCCAGCGCGCCCGGCGTCTGGCCCGTCAACACCGCGAGCCGGTTCTTCGCCGCCTCCAGACTGGATTCCAATACCGGGATTCCGGCCTGCGTCTGGGCATAGCTGCTCTTGGCCTGCTCCACGTCCAGCACCGTCGCCAGGCCGGCTTCGGAGCGCCAGGTAGCGATATCCACTACTTCGCGCTGCGATTCGAGATTGCGCTCCGCGTAGCTCAGCCGGGACTGGCTGGTACGCACGTCGACGTAACTCAGCGCGACGTCGCCCAGCAGCGTCACCAGCACGTCGCGCAGATCCGCCTCGCTCGCGGCGAGCTGCGCGGTGGAAGATTCGAGCGAACGGCGCTGTCCGCCGAACAGGTCGAGCTCCCAGCCGGCGTCCAGGCCCGCCTGGTAACTCTCCCTGGCCTGAAACGAAAGGCTTGAGTCCGAGTCCGAGCGACTGCCGCTGGCGGAAGCACCGAGGGTGGGCCAGAACCCCGCCGCAGCGATTCCGCGCCGCGCGCGCGATTCGACCACTCGCGCCATGGCCTGCTTGACGTTCTTGTTCTCCGCCAGCGCCCGCTGCACCAGGTCGTTCAGGGTGGGATCGTTGAGGACCGTCCACCAGCTCGCCAGGGTGGGCGAATCGGGGCTGTCGGCCTTGACCCCGGTCGCGGGCAACGAATGCCACTCATCCGGCACCGGCTCCTGCGGCGGCCGGTAGTCCGGGCCGACGGCACAGGCGCTCAGCAGGCAGCTCAGGGCCAGTACGCCGACCCGACCGGAACGCGCCACGGGCCGCCCGGCGCGGCAAAGTCGTGAAACAGAGGCAGGCAGATCGAACAACAAGTCACTCCTCGAAAGGCGCCTTCGGGCGGCGTTCCGGACCGTCTTAGTGCGGTCGCATCATGAACAAGTTCGGCACTGCGGGACGAAAAGAAGTGTTACGGATCGTTAATCGCCGGTCTGGATTGCAGGTATGCGAAAAACGGCGCGCGGCGCCCGGAAATCCGGCACCCCGCGGGGACGGCCTTATAACGTTCCGTGTCGCGCCGCGCACCAGTGGCGATATGCAATGACCTGGGGTTCACGCACAATCGCTGCCCCTGTGACCCGGCTGTCACCAGCGCCCGGTTGCGGAAGGCTTAAGGAACCGATCCAAGACATGACCCGGCTGACCCATCTCCAGCGACTGGAGGCCGAAAGCATCCACATCCTGCGCGAAGTCGTCGCCGAATGCGCACGGCCGGTGATGCTCTACTCCATCGGCAAGGACAGCGCGGTGATGCTGCACCTGGCGATGAAGGCCTTCTACCCGGCCAAGCCGCCGTTTCCGCTGCTGCACGTCGACACCACCTGGAAATTCCGCGAAATGATCGCCTTTCGCGACCAGATGACGCAGCGACTGGGGCTGGAGCTGCTGGTCCACATCAACCAGGAAGGCCTGGCGCGCGGCATCAATCCGTTCACCCACGGCTCGGGCGTGCACACCGACGTGATGAAGACCCAGGGCCTGAAACAGGCGCTGGACAAATATGGCTTCGATGCCGCCTTCGGCGGCGCGCGCCGCGACGAAGAGAAGTCGCGTGCCAAGGAACGTGTCTTCTCGTTCCGCTCGGCCCAGCACCGCTGGGATCCCAAGCGCCAGCGCCCGGAGCTCTGGCGTCAGTACAACGCACGCAAGAACAAAGGTGAGAGCCTGCGCGTGTTCCCGCTGTCGAACTGGACCGAGCTCGACATCTGGCAATACATCTATCTCGAACAGATTCCGATCGTGCCGCTGTACTTCTCCAAGCCGCGGCCGGTGGTCCGGCGCGACGGCACGCTGATCATGGTGGACGACGAGCGCATGCCGCTGGCACCCGGCGAGCAGCCGGAAATGAAATCGGTGCGCTTTCGCACGCTGGGCTGCTATCCGCTCACCGGCGCGATCGAGAGCCACGCCGACACGCTGCCGGCCATCATCCAGGAAATGCTGCTGACCACTGCTTCCGAACGCCAGGGCCGCATGATCGACCATGACAGCGCCGCGTCCATGGAGAAGAAGAAGCAGGAAGGCTATTTCTAGGCGTCCGTCATGGCTCACAAATCCGAACTGATCGCGACCGACATCCAGGCCTACCTGGCCGCGCACGAGCGCAAGAGCCTGCTGCGCTTCATCACCTGCGGCAGCGTGGACGACGGCAAGTCGACGCTGATCGGCCGCTTGCTGTACGAGTCGAAAATGGTGTTCGAGGACCAGCTGGCAGCGCTGGAGGCGGACTCCAAGAAGGTCGGCACGCAGGGCGGCGACCTGGATTTCGCATTGCTGGTGGATGGACTGGCGGCCGAGCGCGAGCAGGGCATCACCATCGACGTGGCTTACCGCTTCTTCTCCACAGAACGACGCAAGTTCATCGTCGCCGATACGCCGGGCCACGAGCAGTACACGCGCAACATGGTCACCGGTGCTTCGACTGCCGATGTGGCAGTGATCCTGATCGATGCACGCAAGGGCGTGCTCACGCAGACGCGCCGACACAGCTATATCGTCTCGCTGCTGGGCATCCGCCACGTGGTGCTGGCCATCAACAAGATGGACCTGGTGGATTTCTCCAAGGACGTCTACGACGCCATCGTGACCGAGTACCGCGAGTTCGCGCAGCAGATCGGCCTCGAAAACATCGTGCCGATTCCGCTGGCGGCGCTGAAAGGCGACAACATCCTGGAGCGCAGCGCGCGCACGCCCTGGTACGACGGGCCGACCCTGATGGGTCATCTCGAATCGGTCGAGATCGATGACGACCTGCAGGCCGGGCCCTTCCGGCTGCCGGTGCAATGGGTGAACCGGCCGAATCATGAATTCCGCGGCTTCGCCGGCACCATCGCCAGCGGCACGATCCGCCAAGGCGATGCCGTGCGGGTGTTGCCGTCCGGACGGCAGAGCCGCGTCGCGCGCATCGTCACTCACGATGGCGATCTGGAGCAGGCCGTTGCCGGCCAGTCCATCACGCTGACGCTCACCGACGAGATCGACATCAGCCGCGGCGACGTGCTCACCGCGGCGGCCGCGCCGGCCAGCGTTGCCGACCAATTCCAGGCCACCATCATCTGGATGCACGACGAGCCGATGCTGCCGGGCCGCCCCTACATCATCAAGCTCGGCGCCAGCACCGTCACCGGCAGCATCACCACGCCCAAGTACAAGGTGAACGTGAACACGCTCGAGCACCTGGCGGCCAAGCAGCTGGAGCTCAACGAGATCGGCGTGTGCAACCTGAGCCTGGACCGCCCGATCGCGTTCGATCCCTACACCGAGAACCGCGAGATGGGCGGCTTCATCCTGATCGACAAGCTGTCGAACGACACGGTCGGTGCGGGGCTACTCAACTTTGCACTGCGCCGCGCGGAGAACATTCATTGGCAGGCGCTCGACGTCAACAAGTACGCGCGCGCCTCGCTCAAGGGCCAGAAAGCCTGCGTGCTGTGGTTCACGGGCCTGTCAGGCGCGGGCAAGTCGACGGTGGCCAACCTGGTCGAGAAACGTCTGCACGCCATCGGCCGGCACACTTACACACTGGACGGCGACAACGTGCGCCACGGGCTCAACAAGGACCTGGGTTTCACCGATGCGGACCGCGTCGAGAACATTCGCCGCGTCGCGGAAGTGTCGCGACTGATGGTCGATGCCGGCCTGATCGTGCTGGTGTCGTTCATTTCGCCGTTCCGCTCGGAACGCCGGCTGGCGCGCGAGCTGACGCAGCCGGGCGAGTTCTTCGAAGTCTTCGTCGATACGCCGCTGGCGGAAGCAGAAAAGCGCGATCCGAAAGGCCTGTACAAGAAGGCGCGGCGCGGCGAGTTGAAGAACTTCACCGGTATCGATTCGCCGTACGAGCCACCGGAAAAGGCCGAAATTCACCTGCAGACCGCGCTGTACTCTCCTGAAGAAGCGGCGGAGCAGATTCTGACGGCGCTGCGCGCCGCAGGCATGCTGTATCCGGCCGACGAGCTGTCCGGGCTATGAGCACGACGCTGCGCTCGCTTCTGCCGTCTGTCGCGGCTATCGCGAAGCGCGCGGGCGCAGAAATTCTCGACGTGTATGCGCGCGACTTCGATATCAGCAGCAAAGCTGATCGGTCGCCACTGACACAGGCCGACCTGCGTGCGCATCGGACGATCGTGGAGGGGCTCCAGGCGCTGACGCCGCAGATTCCGGTGCTGTCGGAAGAAGCGAGCGACATCCCGTTCGAAGAACGCCGCGGCTGGCAGCGTTACTGGCTGGTGGATCCGCTCGACGGCACCAAGGAATTCATTTCCCGCAACGGCGAGTTCACGGTCAACATCGCGTTGATCGAGAATCATGCGCCGGTACTGGGCGTCGTCTATGTGCCGGTGAAAGACACTCTCTACTCAGGCATTGTCGGCGAAGGCGCGTTTCGGCAGATCGGCAATGGTGAATCGACGCCGATTCACGTCTGCACGCCTGCAGCGCCCACGCTGCGCATCGTCGGCAGCCGCTCACATGCCAAGGCGGGCTCGCTCGATCCGTATCTGGACAAGCTCGGTCCGCATACGCTGCTGAGCATCGGCAGCTCGCTCAAGTTCTGCCTGGTCGCCGAAGGCAGCGCGGATCTTTATCCACGCTTCGGTCCCACCAGCGAATGGGATACCGCGGCGGCGCATGCCGTGGTGGAAGCGGCGGGTGGCGCAGTCGTGGACGCGCAGGGCCAGCCTCTGCGCTACAACCTCAAGGCAGAGCTGCTGAACCCGCATTTCTTCGTGTTCGGGGATACGACGCGCGACTGGCTCGCGTTGCTCGGTCAGCGCTAGCTCCGCACACCCACATCCGCCGCGAGCTACCGAATTTCTACCGCCTCGTAGCTCTCTCGGGCACAAGAACGCTCTGATTTACTCGCCCCCCCGTACAAGCGGGAGCCCATCCTCTGATTCGGATGGATTCCCGCCCCGCCTACGCGGGGGCAGGCTCTGCGCGGGAATGACCCGAGAGCGAGTAATCCGACCCTCCTTAGTGCCGAAGGGGCGTCGAAGTGCTTCTCTACGGAGGTGTTCCGCCGTCGTGCACCCGAACGAAAATCTGTGCGCCGCGCGTGCTGCCGTCGGCCGCGGGCACCAGGCTGGTGAAGCGGATCGGGTATTCGCCCGCGACGGTGGGCGTCATGCAGATGTTGCGTTTGCTGCGCTCCAATCCCATGCCATCGCGATAGTCCTGGCGGACGCTGACGGAGACCGGGGCGCGTTTGACCAGCGAACGGTCCGGACCGTAAGCCATGAGTCGCAGCGAATCGAGACAGAAGCGCTCGCCGACGGCCAGATGGGTGACGACCGGCTCGACCTCCACCTGGGAGATCGTGATGCGCTTGAGCGCGAAGTCGGCCAGGTCGGCGGCCATGAACAGGTGCCGGCCGACGCCCATCGGCTCCTGCCCCGCCGAAGCGGCTGCTTCGCCGATCACCACCCACACGATCTGGAAATCCGCCGCCGCCGCTGCCGGCTCCGGCCGGCCAGCCGCCAGCAACACGATGACCGCCAGCTGGCCGGCCCGGCATAGCGACCGGCCGATTCGAGATCCCATCGTTCCAGCCCGCATGCGGGCGCCTCTCTGCTCGCTCATACTCCACCTCAACCCCGCTGGCGTTCCCCGGGTTCCTGTGGACGTCCGGCGCAACCCAACGGCAATCGCTGGGTCGCCACCGACCGTGGCTTCGACAACAGTTGCGTTGCCTGCTGCGACCGCTCCCGGGCCCGTTGACCGGTTCCATCCTGCGATTTCAGGCAGTGACGCGGATGCATGCCTTGCAATGCCTCGCGCAGTGCTGCTAGATTCCGGGCCATGCGTACTCCCCAGCAAATGTCGGCCTTGCCCCTTCGCGGCGGCCTACTGCTGGGTGCGCGCCTGCACCTGCGTCGCTAGACGCAACAACTCCCCTCCGCGCCCCTTCGCGGGCGCCTGCAAGAAAAATCCCTTGAGTTTTGCTTCCGGCTGACCGGATGGCGTCCGCGCATGCGATCGAGTTGCGTGCGGGTGCAGCGGTGAGCCCCTATCAGGAACCAACACGATGTTAATGGACCCCGTCGCCAAGTACCGCTCATTCGCTCCGATCGGCCTGCCTGACCGCACCTGGCCCGACAAGGTCATCAGCGCCCCGCCGCTGTGGTGCAGCGTCGATCTGCGCGATGGCAACCAGGCGCTGATCGAGCCCATGGACGCGGCCCGCAAGCGCCGCATGTTCGACCTGCTGGTGAAGACCGGTTTCAAGGAGATCGAGGTCGGCTTTCCGGCTGCATCGCAGACCGACTTCGATTTCGTGCGCGAGCTGATCGAGCGCAATCTCATTCCCGACGACGTCACGATCCAGGTGCTCACGCAGGCACGCACTGAACTGATCGAGCGTACGTTCGAATCGCTGCGCGGTGCGAAGCGCGCCATCGTGCACCTCTACAATTCGACCTCGACCGTGCAACGACGGGTCGTTTTCGGCCTCGACCGCGCCGGCATCGTCGACATCGCCGTGAAGGCCGCCCGCTGTGTGCGCGAGCAGGCGCTCAAACATCCGCAAACGCAATGGTTCTTCGAATACAGCCCGGAAAGCTTCACCGGCACCGAGCTGGATTTCGCGGTCGAGATCTGTGATGCCGTGAATGCGGTGTGGCAGCCGACGCCGCAGCACAAGGTCATCATCAACCTGCCGGCGACAGTGGAGATGGCCACGCCGAATATCTATGCCGATCAGATCGAATGGGTTGGACGACATATCGCGCATCGCGACTCGATCGTGCTGTCGGTCCATCCGCACAACGACCGCGGCACCGGAGTCGCGGCGGCTGAGCTCGCGGTAATGGCGGGCGCGGATCGCGTCGAGGGCACGCTGTTCGGCAACGGCGAGCGCACCGGCAACGTCGACATCGTCACGCTCGCACTCAATCTGTACACGCAGGGCGTCGCACCGGGACTGGATTTCTCCAACATCAACGAAGCGGCGCGTTGTGTCGAGCACTGCAACCAGCTGCCGATTCATCCGCGTCATCCGTACGTGGGCGATCTGGTGTTCACGGCGTTTTCCGGCTCACATCAGGATGCGATCAAGAAGGGATTGGCAGCGCGTCAGGATGCAGACATCTGGGAGGTTCCGTATTTGCCGATCGATCCGCGTGACGTCGGCCGTACCTACGAATCCGTCATCCGCGTCAACAGCCAGTCGGGCAAAGGCGGCATCGCCTACTTGCTGGAGCGCGACTACGGACTCGCCATGCCGCGGCGTCTGCAAATCGAGTTCAGCCAGGTAGTGCAGGCGGTCACCGACGCGACCGGCAAGGAATTGCTGTCGGAGCAGATCTGGGCCTTGTTCCAGCGCGAATACCTGGAGCAGAACGGCGCATACAGCTACCTCTCACACCAGCTCTCGCACTCGCGCGAGCATCCGGAGATCGAGAAGCTGTCGCTGAAGCTGCGCTGTCACGGCCAGGGGGCATTACTGAACGGCGAAGGCAACGGCCCGATCGACGCATTGGTCGATGCACTCGGCTTCCAGTTCGACGTGCTCTCGTACGAAGAGCATTCCATCGGCACCGGCAGCAACGCGCGGGCAGTTGCCTGCGTGGAGATCACTACCGCAGCACGTACGACCCTGTTCGGTGTCGGCATCCACGAGAACATCGTGACAGCCTCACTGCACGCCGTGCTGAGCGCAGTGAATCGTGCGCTGCAACGCGGCCTGCTGGATGATTCGATGCCCGCGGCGGCGGGAAGCTGAGAATGATTCCGCTGATCGATACCGCGTAAGCGCTTGTGCGCTCCTCGTCGTTCCCGCGCAGAGCCTGCCCCCGCGTAGGCGGGGGGCGGGAACCCATCCGAATGAAGATGGACTCCCGCGTACGCGGGAGTGACGGGGACCGCCGGGCGCTCAGCTGGCGATGTAGCGCTCCAGCTGGTCGATGGTCTGTTGCTGGTCCTCGATCACGGCTTTCACCAGATCGCCGATGGAGATGATGCCGACCACCCGGCCCTTGTCCGTCACCGGCAGGTGGCGGATACGCTCCCGGGTCATGATCTCCATGCAGTTATGCACGGCCTCGTCCGGCGATATCGTGGTGACCGGCGTGCTCATGATGTCGCGGACCGGCGTAGCGGCGCTGGAGCGGCCCATGAGAATCACCTTACGGGCGTAGTCCCGCTCGGAGACGATGCCGAGCAGTTCTGCACCCCGGATCACGGGCACCGCGCCGATGTGCCGTTCCGCCATCAGCCGGACGGCGTCGAGCACCGGCGCATCCGGATCGATGGACCAGACATCCCGTCCTTTCAACGCAAGCAGATAACTGACGCGCAGCATGGTCTGTCCCTCCGACTGGAAGGATTGGCCGAAGCCGGCGCGAGACGCAATTTCGGCATCCCGCAACGTGCGCTACAAACCGATTCAGGTGTACCGGTCGCGCACCCGCCGTTCAGCTTCGAGCCAGTCCGCCAGCTCCTGACCCGGCTCGAAATTCCGCTCGGCAGCAAGGAAGTAGGCAGTGGTCGCGATCCTGTCCTGCAGCTCGGTGGGATCCGGCTGCAAAGCGACGATATCGATGGTGTCAGCTTTGGAGGCGGCTGCCGGTTTGGCAGACGCTTTGCGGGCGCGAGGCTTCTTTGGCGTTACCGTTGCGCTGTCATTGGTGGACTTGGCGCGCGATCGGCGAGAGGGAGGCGGCGTGGGTGACATCTGCATGAGCTTCTCCGACAGATCTGAACCGTCGTTCACGACAAGCACGCGCTGTGCCAATCGCGAGCACCCTGGATTCTACGCAGGGATGGTGACGAAAGAATGTCGGCAAAGCGCGCACCGCCGTCCGGTCGCGCGATCGTGGTGCAGGCGCCGGATGCAGCGCCTGTCGCTGGTGCAAGGCTCGCAGCAGATTTTCAGTGATGATGGCCGCCGGGTCCGTGGACGTGGCCGTGCGCCAGCTCTTCCTCGGTCGCCACGCGTACATCGGTGATTTCGATTTCGAAGTTGAGATTCTGTCCAGCCAGCGCGTGATTGCCGTCGACAGTGATCATGTCGCCGGCGATGTGCGTAACAGTCACAGTGCGCGCTCCGCCGCCCGCCTGCACCTGAAACTGCATGCCCACGCGCACATCGGAAATGCCGCGGAAGGAACGACGCGGCACACGCTGCACCAGCTCCTTGTCGTATTCGCCGTAGCCATCGGCCGGCGCGACTTTCACCGTGAGCTTGTCACCGGCCTGCTTGCCGGTGAGCGCGTTCTCCAGACCGGGAATCAGATTGCCGTTGCCGTGCAGGTAGGCCAGCGGTTCGCCGCCCGCGGAGCTGTCCAGGGTCTCGCCCTTGTCGTTGGTCAGCGTGTAATGGATGGAGACGACGGCGTCCTGGGCGATTTGCATGATGAGTGATGCGCTCGATGAATGGCTGAGAAGGCGGGAGCTGCACGAATGCTACCAGCCTCCCATCCGGATCGCACCGTCGATGCGTGGTCGGTTCGCCCTCATTGGCAGCCACAAATGCACATGGGTGCATCCGACAGCCGCTCGAAACACGTCGGCGCCCGAGCTGCCCTTGGGCAACCCGGGCGCGCAACCATTAGAAGCGATACTCACCGCCGAACTGGAAGTAACGGCCGCGTAGGTCGTACTGGCTGAAATCGTACGGCGCGCGAATACCCGGGAACGCCGCGTCGTACGGCGGCAGCTCGTCGAACAGGTTCTCCACTTTCGCGTACACGGTCAGCCCGTCGATACCGGACCAGCCGAGATACAGATCGAGCTGGTTGTACGCATCGACTCGCGACTGGACCGCGGATGCAGCCACACTCGCCTTCTGGTCGTAGCCGCTCGTGTAGTACCAGGTCAACGCCGTGTTGAAGTCGCCATACTTCCAGTCGAGCGAGGTGGTCGCCTTGTCGCTCGGCAATGACGGCCCGAGATTGTTGCCAGCATAGTCGACCAGCGGTCCACCGACCGTTTGCGGCCGGCGATACTCAAGCACGTGCGTCAGCACGCTCGACAGCGTGAAGTCGCCGGCACCTTCGGTACGCCAGCGCTGACGCAGCTCCAGGTCGAGACCCGAAGTCGTGAGCTCGCTGAGGTTCTGGTATCGGTTGTAGACCGCCACCAGCTTGCCGTTCGAATCGCGAATCACGTTGGCCGGATCGTTCTCGGCCACGATGGTCGTGGTGTTGTTGGTGCCGATCAGGTGATCCAGCTCGATCCGGTACCAGTCCAGGCTCAGATTAGTGCCGCTCCAGGGCGAGAGCACCACGCCGAAGTTGTAGCTGCGGGTGCGCTCTGGATCCAGCCCGGCGCTGCCCACCGTGAAATTGGTGGGATTCTGGCGCGAGCCCGGCTGATCCGGATCGTACGGATCGACGACGCTGCCGTAGGAAATGTTGGTGCTGGTCGAGTTTTCGGACAGCGACGGCGCACGGAAACCACGCGACACCGCTGCACGCACCAGCAGTGCATCCAGCGGCTGCCAGCGCAAGCCCAGCTTCGGCGAGAACGCGTCACCGAAATCACTGTAGTGATCTCCGCGACCTGCCAGGTGCAGCTCCAGTGTGCGTGCCAGCGGAACGCTGACTTCGGCGTAGAGCGCAGTCACATCACGCTTGCCATCGACCGCGGCAATCGCCGGCCGGATCTGCAATCCCGCATCGATCTGCCACGGATTGCGCGAGACCAGCGACTCGTGGCGCCATTCCAGTCCGGCAGCGAATCCGACCGTGCCCGCCGGCAGATCGAACAACTGACCCGACACCTTGAAATCCGCGCCCGACAGACGCGAATCGGCCGGACGCAGCGTGCTCAGCGAAATGCCATCGATCACCGATTGCGGCGTCGACGAAGGATCGTGCAGGTTGTAGCTGCCGTCGGCGAGCGCCTGGGCCAGCGTCCAGCGATTTGCAAAGCCGGCCGAAACCGTCTCTTTCTCCTTGCTGCGCGCGACGAAGCCCGCCAGCTCCCAGTCCCAGGCCCCGACGTTGCCACGAATGCCGGCAAGCGCGCGGTAGGCGTCGGAGCGATTGGTCTTCACCGATTGGCCCAGGTCGAAGAAGGTGTATTCGATCGGCACATCCTGACCATAAGGGTTGTACGGGTTGGCCGCCGGCAGCACCGCGGAGATCGGCTCGGCCAGTCCGGTGTCGGCGTTCAGCGCGAAGCGGCCGCCTTCCAGCGTGAAATACGGGCTGGAGCCGAAGATCGACGCGCCGCGAATGTGACTGAGCGTGAGCTCGCCGAAGGCTTCGGTCGTATCGTTGATGCGGACCGTTGCATTGACGTAGCCCTGATAGCGCTCGGTCCCGGGAATCAGCGTCGTGTAGGGCGCGAGATTGATCGCGCAGGTATCGCCTTGCCGTCCATCGATCGGCCCGCTCGGCGTCAGCACCATGCCCGCGGGGCAGTTGCCGTTGTCATCGAGCAGCGGCTGCGACACGCCGTTGATCAGGAAGCGCGCGCCCTTGGCCGTCCAACCATTCCAGGTACCGCCGGCGCGGTCGGTGTAGATGCCGGAGCGGGTCAGCTTGCGCTGATCCTGGTCGAGGCGATCGCGGTTGTACGCTTCGAAGCTGGCGAGCACGTTCCAGCCATCCTCGTAGAGATCGCCGAAGCCGCCGAGGATGCGGCCGCGCTGTGTTTCCAGTCCGCCCTCGTCGGCAACACCGAGGCTGCCACCGAGCTCGAGTCCTTCAAAGTTCTGCCGGGTGATGATGTTGACCACACCGGCCACCGCATCCGAGCCGTACACGGCCGAAGCGCCGTCTTTCAGCACTTCGATGCGCTCGACCGCGACCATCGGCAGGGCGTTGAGGTTGACGAACGTGTCCGACAGGCCGCCCGAGGGGAAGCCGTAGTTGGCGAGCCGCCGGCCGTTGAGCAGAACCAGCGTGTTCTTCTGCGACAAACCCCGCAGTCCGATGCCTGCGGAACCCGCGGCCCAGCCGCTGTTGCTGGTCTCGTTGGTGGCGTTGCCGGTGTTGGCCGAGATCGAGCGCAACACGTCGGCCACGGTCACCTTGCTGGAAGTCTGCAGCTGCTCCGGCGAGATCACCTGGACCGGATTGGGCCCTTCGGTGTCGCTGCGCTTGATGTTCGATCCGGTCACCACGACGGTGACCAGCGTCTTGTTGTCGGCCTCGCCGGTCAGGGCCGACGCATCGACCGTGTCGGCGGCGCGACTTGCAAACGGAATGACGGCGGCGAGAGCCGCAGCGAGCGAGAACACCTGACGCATCTTCAACGTACCAAGTAGCTAGCGAAAAGCGCGCTAGTTAGCCAGCTACGTCGCAAAGTGCGAAATGCTATTTCGTTATCCTGAAATTCCCGCTATTGCACTGCAGGGTGCGGCTGCAGGAGCTTGGTGACCGCGATGTGACCTTGGCATAACCCGCTTCATCCTCGGCACTATTTCTCCTCAGCCTCCCTCCTCAGTCTCCACAGCCTGCTTGTACGCGGTTGGAGGAACACGCTTCTTGGTGGCCTGCTCGTAGGCATACCCCAGGGACAACAGTGTCTTTTCCGACCACTTCGGTCCAATGAAAGAAAGCCCGACCGGCAATTCGTTCACATAGCCCATGGGCACGGTGAGATGTGGGTAACCGGCAATGGCCGCATAGGAGGTGGCACTGGGCGCAGGTGGTTGGCCGCCGGCTGCAGCGGCGCGGCGAGCACCTCCGCTGCCATCAGGTTGAATGAGGCGGGCGGGACCCCCGGTGAGAGTCACCAGCGCGACCACGTTGTGTTGTTGGAGCAGCCGGTCGATGCCCTGGCGGGTCGTGGTCTCGGCCTTGCTGAGAATTTCCGCATAGTCGGCGCTCTTGCGTCCCTGGGTCGCCTCGGCCATGTCCCAGCGCACATGGTCATGCAGCTTCTCATGCGGCTCGGTATCGCTGAATGCAATCAGTTGCGCGAGATTGCGGACCTTGACGGCAGATGGCGTACCGGCCAGATAGGCGTTGATGTCGTCCTTGAACTCACGGGTGAGCTTGACGTCCATCATTTCCGTGCCGAGATCACTAAAGCCCGTATCGACGATCTCCACAATCTCGGCACCCTGTGCGGCAAGATCCTGCACCGCCTGGTTGTACACCGGGTTGGTGGTTTCATCCTGCCCGGACAGGCCGCGCATGACCCCGATTCGCTGTCCCTTCAGGGCATCGGTGCTCAAGGACGCCACATAGTCGGTGCGATGCTGGTCAGCCTCCTTCGACCAGGGATCGCCCGCATCACTGCCAGCCAGGACATTCAACAGCATCGCCGCATCGCGCACCGTGCGTGCCATGGGACCTGCCGTGTCCTGATTCAGGGAGATGGGCACAATGCCGCGACGTGAAACCAAGGCAATGGTGGGCTTCAGACCTACAACACCATTGACGTTGGCAGGACCGGTGATGGAGCCGCTGGTCTCGGTGCCGATGGTTGCTGCGCCAAAACTCACCGCCGCCGCAATGCCCGAGCCACTGCTCGATCCCGCGGGGGACCGTGCCAGGTCATAAGGATTATGGGTGCTGCCACCCACGGTGCTGCCGTTGAAACCGCCGGTGGTGCGGTAATTGGCGAACTGCGACAGGTTGGCCTTGCCCAGAAAAACCACGCCGGCGGCCCGCAGACGCCGCGCCACTTCAGAGTCCTTGGCCGGCAGGTTGTCCACCAATGCATAAGAGCCCGCCGTGGTCGGCACGCCAACGACATCGATGTTGTCCTTGAGCAGCAGCGGCACGCCATCGAGCGGCCCCAAGCTCTGGTGGGCCTTGCGACGCTTGTCGGCCGCAGCGGCCTGCTTCAGCGCATTGGGGTCGATCCCGATGACGGCATGCAGCGGCCCGTCATATTTGCGAATGCGATCGATGTAGGCCTGTGTCACCTCGACGGAAGTCGTCTTGCCAGCCGCCAGATCCGCGGCGATCTGCGACAGCGGAACATCCTCCACCTCATACGAGCCGGCGGCAGCCGCCACCCGCATGCAGGCCGCCAGTGCCACCGCACTCAACAGGCCCAAACGCACGTGCACACGAACTTTCATGTCGGATTGTCCTAAGTGTGTTGTATCGGCATGGCTGTCGGGGTTGCGCCCCGGCAGCCATGGAATGGAATCGACTCGAGCTTATTCGGCCGCGGTCACGGCTTTCTTATAGGCCACGGGGGGCACACGGCGATGGGTTGCCTGTTCGTAGGCATAGCCCAGGGACAGCAGCGTGCCTTCCGACCACATCGGCCCGATGAAGGACAATCCCACCGGCATGCCTTCGACCTGACCCATGGGAACGCTCAGGTGCGGATAGCCCGCAATGGCGGCATACGCCGTGGCGCTGGGCGGCGTCGCACCACGCGCATCCCGGGAAATACCCCGATTCGCATTGCTACCGTCCGGTTGAATGACAGCCGCCGGACCGCCGGTGAGTGTCACCAGCGCGGCCACGTTGTTTTTCGCCAGCAGTCTGTCCAGGCCCTGATCGCGGGTCATGGCCAGTGCAATGGTCAAAGACTGGATGTACTCGGAGCTCTTGCGTCCCTGGGTCGCCTGCGAGTCGTCCCACAGTTCGGAGGTGTGCGAACTCTCGCGCGGATCGGCTTTGCTGAAGGCGATCAGGTCGTCGAGGTTGCGGACTTTCACGCTGGACGGAGTGCCGGCGAGATAAGCGTTGAGGTCTTCCTTGAAGTCGTTGGTCAGGTTGATCATCATTTCCGGACGGATGTCGACAAAGCCCGTGTCGGCAATCTCCACCAGAATGGCCCCCTGGGCCGCCAGATCCTGCAATGCCTGGTTGAAGACAGGGTTGGTCCTGTCGTCCTGCCCGGCCAAGCCACGCATGACACCGATGCGCTTGCCTTGCAGGGCATCAGCGCTCAACGCCGCCACGTAATCGGTACGGCGTGCATCGGCATCCTTCGATGCAGGGTCACCGACATCGCTGCCGGCCAGAACGTTCAGCAACATCGCCGCATCGCGCACCGTGCGCGTCATGGGGCCGGCCGTGTCCTGGTTCGCGCTGATGGGCACGATGCCGCGGCGAGAGATCAGCGCAATGCTGGGCTTGATGCCCACGACGCCGTTGACGTTCGAGGGCCCCGTGATGGAGCCGGCCGTTTCGGTGCCAATGGTGGCAGCGGCGAAACTGACGGCAGTCGCGATCCCTGAGCCGCTGCTCGAACCCGCCGGGGTGCGGCTGAGGTCATAGGGATTGTGCGGCGGGCCGCCCACGGTACTGCCGTTGAAACTCTTCCAGGAGCGGAAGCCGGCAAATTGCGACAGATTGGCTTTGCCGAGAATCACAACACCCGCGGCCCGCAGACGCCGCGTAACTTCGGAATCCTGGGCCGGCTGGTTATCCACCAGCGCATAGGAGCCCGCCGTGGTCGCCATGCCCACGGCATCGATATTGTCCTTGAGCAGAATGGGCACGCCATCGAGCGGCCCCAAGCTCTTGCGGGCCTTGCGACGCTTGTCGGCCGCAGCCGCCTGCTTGAGCGCATCGGGAGCCACGCCAATGACGGAATTCAGCGCTCCATCGTAGGCCTTGATACGGGCGATATACGCCTGCGTCAGCTTGACGGAGGTCGTCTTGCCCGCCGCCAGATCGGCAGCGATCTGCGATAGCGGGACCTCTTCGACCTGATAGGCCCCGGCAGCGATGGCGGCCTGCATGCACACGGCCAATGCCACGGCACACAAGAAACCCAGACGCAACGGCACACGGCTGTGCATACGACACTCCCCCCAAGCGTGAATATTGATTGTAGTTCGCTCGACCCGATGCCTGTTTCAGTCCCGTCCGGACTTGGAGTCTGTGGCTAAACCTACACGTTGCCTGCTCTGTTCAACAACCCCTGCACGCTCTCAGTTCGCGTGGGCATGAGTCAGGACACATTCGCCAGGAAGGTAGAAATGCACCGCACCTGCGCTTCAGCGATCGAGCGCGACAAGAAGGAAATATGCATTGGGACGACGCTGCACAGAGGGTGCAAAAGCGCTCGGCGTGGGCATGAACACATGCCCCGATACGACGCAATGGCAACCAGACCTCACCAGGAAAGGACTTCAATCCTGGAGTGAGGACTTTGTTGCCGCGGACAACGGCTTTGTTCTGCAGGACAACGACACTGATTTCAACGCGTATCAGATGTCGCCGTCATTGTCTGCGGTTACTCCACCGTCACCGACTTGGCCAGATTGCGCGGCTGATCGACGTCGGTGCCGCGCAGGATGGCGCAGTGATACGCCAGCAATTGCAGCGGCACGCTGTAGACGGCGGACGCCTGGAAATGGCTGACATGCTTGGGCATGTTGATGACAGTGACGCCTTCGGAAGACTGCATGCCCGAATCCGGGTCGGCGAACACGTAGAGCTCGCCACCGCGCGCCCGCACTTCCTGCAGGTTCGACTTGAGCTTCTCCAGCAGGTCGTTGTTCGGTGCCACGGCGATCACCGGCATGTCGGCATCCACCAGCGCCAGCGGTCCGTGCTTTAGCTCGCCGGCCGCGTAGGCTTCGGCGTGGATGTAGGAGATCTCTTTGAGCTTGAGCGCGCCTTCCAGCGCGATCGGATGCATCTGGCCGCGGCCGAGGAACAGCGCGTGGCGCTTGTCGGCGAAGCGATGTGCCAGTTCCTTGATGACCGGCTCCAGGTGCAGGGTCTTTTCGATCAGTCCGGGAATTTCGATCAGGCGCTGCACCAGGCCGCGTTCGCGCTCGGCATCCGTCCCGTTGAACTTCGCCAGTGCGATGACCAGCAGGCCCAACGCCGCCAGCTGAGTGGTGAACGCTTTGGTCGAAGCGACGCCGATTTCCGGACCGGCGCGCGTCAGCAGCACCAGATCCGATTCGCGCACCAGCGAGCTTTCCGGGACGTTGCAGATCGCCAGGCTCGACAGGTAGCCCGACTGCTTCGCCATCCGCAGTGCGGCCAGCGTGTCGGCCGTTTCGCCCGACTGCGAGATGGTCACGAACAGCGTGTTCTTGGGCACGACCGGATTGCGATAACGGTATTCGCTGGCGATCTCCACCCAGCAGGGCAGGCGCGCGATCTGCTCGATGTAGTACTTGGCCACGGCGCCGGCGTGATAGCTGGTGCCGCAGGCAATGATCTGGACGGCCTCGGTACGCCGGAACACTTCCGTCGCGAGCGGGCCGAAGGCGGCTTCGAGCAGCTTGCCGCCAGCGACGCGCTCTTCGAGCGTCTGCGCAATGGCGCGCGGCTGCTCGAAGATCTCCTTGAGCATGTAATGCGGGTATTCGCCCTTCTCCGCGGCATCAGCCGACAGTGAGCTTTCCCGCACGGCGCGTTGCGCGCTATTGCCTTCGACATCGAGAACGCGAATGTTCTGGCGTCGGATCTCGGCCACATCACCTTCTTCCAGGAAGATGAACTTGCGAGTGACCGGCAGCAGCGCGGAGACGTCGGAGGCGACGAAGTTCTCGCCTTCGCCGACACCGATCACCACCGGGCAGCCGGCGCGGGCCAGGATGATGCTGTCCGGGCTGTCTTCGGAAACGACTGCGAGCGCGTAGGCGCCTTCGAGTTCGGCAACGGTCGCACGCACTGCGCGGAAGATGTCACCGAGCTTCTGCTTGTGGTGATGAATGCGATGCGCGATGACTTCGGTATCGGTCTCGGAAGTGAAGGTGTAGCCGAGCTTGGTCAGCTCCTCACGCAGCTCTTCGTGATTCTCGATGATGCCGTTGTGGACGATGGCGATGCCATCGCGGGAGATGTGCGGATGCGCGTTGCGCTCGGAAGGCACACCGTGCGTCGCCCAGCGCGTGTGCGCGATGCCCAAGCGCCCTGCGGTCGGCGTCTCGACGATGGCGTCCTGGAGGTTGCGGACCTTGCCCACGGTGCGCAGGCGGCTCAGATGACCCGAAGCATTGAGCACGGCGACGCCGGCCGAGTCGTAGCCCCGATATTCCAGCCGCCGCAGGCCTTCGATCAGGATGGGGACGATGTCGCGATCAGCGATGGCGCCGACGATTCCGCACATGATGGATCCTTGGGCTTAAATGCTTGAGGGTAAAGGTTTTTACGGCCAGGCGTCCGATACCCGAAAGCCGCGATTGTACTTGAGCCCGGCCGGCAAAATCTGTGATGTGGGCCGGGTGCTGCCTGGTTGCGGGCAGCCCTGGCAGCTCGCCTGGGCCGCGTGCAGCGCGACAACCTTGTCGCAGGCGATGTCTGCAGTCGGATGCCGGAAGAATCGTTTGTCCGCTCCTTCTCTACAGGAGCCGCTCAGGCCTTCTTCGTCGGCCGCTTCCAGCCGTCGAGCGTGACCTGCCGCGCCCGAGCCACCGTCAGCTTGCCCTCGGGGGCATCCTTGGTGATGGTCGAGCCGGCGCCGGTGTTGGCGTTGGCGCCGACCTTGAGCGGAGCCACCAGCATGGAGCCGGAACCGATGAAGGCGTTGTCGCCGATCTCGGTGCGGAATTTGTTCACGCCGTCGTAGTTTACGGTCACGGTGCCGGCGCCGACATTGACCTTCCGGCCGACGCTGGCATCGCCGAGATAGGTCAGGTGATTGGCCTTGCTGCCGGCGCCGATCTCGCTCTTCTTCACTTCGACGAAGTTGCCGATGTGCACGTCTTCGTGCAGCACGCTCTCCGGCCGGATGCGCGCGAACGGACCGATGGAATTGCGCGGCCCGATGCTGGCGCGATCGATCACGCAGTTGGGATGGATCTCAGTGTCCGCGTCGATGCGGCAATCCTTGAGGTAGCAGTTCGGGCCGATGCGCACGCGATCGCCTAATACCACTTCGCCGACCATCACGACGTTCACGTCGATGAACACATCGCGGCCAACCGATACGCTGCCGCGAATATCGGTACGGGCCGGATCGGCCAACGTCACGCCTTGCAGCATCAGTTGAGTCGCTCGGTCCGCGCGCAGCGCCGTTTCCAGCTGCGCCAGCTGAACCTTGTCGTTCACGCCGAGCACTTCAGCTTCGGTGGGCGCAATCACGGCACCGACGCGAACTGCATCGCGTGCAGCCATGACGATGATATCGGTGAGGTAGTACTCGCCTTGCGCGTTGTCGTTCTTCAGCGCAGCAAGCCACTTGCGCAGCGAGCGGGCCGAGACGGCCATCAGGCCGGTGTTGATCTCGTTGATCGCGCGCTCTTTGGTGTTCGCATCCTTCTGCTCGACGATACGCACCACGTTGCCGGCAGCGTCACGGACGATGCGGCCATAGCCGCTCGGATCGGACAACACGACCGTCAGCAGACCGAGGGATTGTTCGCCGCAGCGCTCGATCAACTGTTCGAGCGTGGCTTTGCGGACCAGCGGCACGTCGCCGTAAAGCACCAGCACGCGATGATCATCCGGGATGGCGGAAATGGCCTGGGCCACCGCATGACCGGTGCCGAGCTGCTCGGCCTGCAGCACCCAGTTGACCGGCTCGTGCGCCAGCGTCTCGCGAACCTTGTCGCCGCCGTGGCCGTACACCACGTGGATCGCAGCAGCGTCGAGCGACTTCGCCGCTTCGAGCACGTGCGAAAGGATCGGCCGGCCCGCCAGCGGCTGCAGCACCTTGGGCAGATCCGACTTCATCCGCTTGCCCTGGCCAGCCGCGAGGATGACCACGGAAAGCGGCGACCGGGCGGCCGGACGTGGATCAGAAGCAGAACCGCTGGTGCTCATGGATCACCGACTCTATTCATGGAGTGAGGGGATTGCCACCGCCGGCTCGGGCGGCGGCCGCAAACAAAAATGCGCCCTGGCGGGCGCATTTTCGCTTCGTTTCGGCCCATCGTCAGCAGCGGAAGGACTTATTGCTTGATCTTCCTCAGCTTCTCGATCGCCTTGATCTGAGCCACCGCGCGTGCCAGTTCGGCCTGCGCCTCGGCGACCTCGATCTTGTCACCGCGATCGCGCAGCGCCTCTTCGGCACGCTGCTTGGCCTGCAGTGCCGCAGCTTCGTCCAGGTCCTTGGCGCGCACCGCGGTGTCCGCCAGGACCGTGATCAGGTGCGGCTGGATCTCGATCGCGCCGCCGGAGACATAGAAAAACTGTTCGTCCCCGGCCGGCGGCTGCACCCGCACCTCGCCCGGCTTGAGCGTCGTCAGCAACGGCGCATGCCGCGGCGCGATGCCGATTTCACCCATGACCGCGGGCACGAACACCATCGCGGCTTCGCCGGAAAAAATCTCGCCTTCGGCGCTGACGATGTCGACGTGGATCGTGGCCATGTGGATACCTTGCTTGAAACGCCGTTACTGCAGCGTCTTGGCCTTCTCGACCGCTTCTTCGATGCCGCCGACCATGTAGAAGGCCTGCTCGGGCAGTGCATCGTATTCGCCGGAGAGAATGGCCTTGAAGCTGCGGATCGTGTCCTTCAGCGGCACCAGCTTGCCCGGGTTGCCGGTGAACACTTCGGCGACGTGGAACGGCTGCGACAGGAAGCGCTGGATCTTGCGAGCGCGCGACACGGTCAGCTTGTCGTCTTCCGACAGTTCGTCCATGCCCAGGATCGCGATGATGTCCTGCAGTTCCTTGTAACGCTGCAGCACGGCCTGCACGCCGCGCGCCACGTTGTAGTGCTCTTCGCCGATCACCAGCGGATCGAGCTGGCGGCTGGTGGAGTCCAGCGGGTTCACGGCCGGGAAGATACCCAGCGCCGCAATCTGACGATCGAGCACGACGGTCGCGTCCAAGTGCGCGAAGGTGGTGGCCGGCGACGGGTCGGTCAAGTCGTCGGCAGGCACGTACACGGCCTGGATCGAGGTGATCGAGCCGGTCTTGGTGGAGGTGATGCGCTCCTGCAGCACGCCCATTTCCTCGGCCAGCGTCGGCTGGTAACCCACCGCCGAGGGCATACGGCCGAGCAGTGCGGACACTTCGGTGCCGGCCAGCGTATAACGGTAGATGTTGTCGATGAACAGCAGCACGTCGCGGCCCTTGCCCTGCTCGTTCTTCTCGTCGCGGAAGTACTCGGCCATGGTCAGGCCGGTGAGCGCCACGCGCAGGCGGTTGCCCGGCGGCTCGTTCATCTGGCCGTACACCATTGCCACCTTGGACTGGTCCAGGTTCTGCAGGTTGATGACGCCGGCTTCCGACATCTCGTGATAGAAGTCGTTGCCTTCGCGGGTGCGCTCACCCACGCCGGCGAACACCGACAAACCCGCGTGGGCCTTGGCGATGTTGTTGATCAGCTCGAGCATGGTGACGGTCTTGCCCACGCCGGCGCCGCCGAACAGGCCGATCTTGCCGCCCTTGGCGAACGGCACCAGCAGGTCGATGACCTTGATGCCGGTTTCCAGCAGGTCCTGGCCGCCCGCCTGCTCGTCGTAGCTCGGCGCCGGACGGTGAATGGGCCAGTACTCCTGGGCTTCGACCGGGCCGCGCTCGTCCTGCGGATCGCCCAGCACGTCCATGATGCGGCCGAGGGTGGCCTTGCCGACCGGCACCGAGATCGGCTTGCCGGTGGCCTTCACGGTCAAGCCGCGCTGCAGGCCTTCGGACACGCCCATGGCGATGGTGCGCACCACGCCGTCGCCCAGCTGCTGCTGCACTTCGAGCGTGAGGCCGACGTCTTCGAGCTTGAGCGCCTCGTAGACCTTCGGAATCTGGTCGCGCGGAAACTCCACGTCGATGACCGCGCCGATAATTTGCACAATCTTGCCGGTAGCCATTGCTCGTTCCTCTTGAATCTCGTTCAGACCGCGGCTGCGCCGCCGACGATCTCGCTAATTTCTTTGGTGATCGCCGCCTGCCGCGCCTTGTTGTAGATCAGCTGCAGTTCTTCGATCAGTTTGCCGGCGTTGTCGGTGGCGCTCTTCATGGCCACCATGCGCGCCGCCATCTCGCAGGCCACGTTCTCGACCGCGCCCTGGTAGACCTGCGACTCGATGTAACGCATCAGCACGCCGTCCAGCAGCTCGGCCGCCGACGGTTCGTAGATGTAATCCCACAGCTTCTGCAGCTGGTCCTGCTCGCTCGCTTCGGTGACCACCGGCAGCAGCTGCTTCACCACCGGCTTCTGGCTCATGGTGGTCTCGAACACGTTGTTCACCACGAACAGGCGGTCGAGCTTGCCCTCGGTGTACAGGTCCAGCATCACCTTCACGGTGCCGATCAGGTCGGCGACGTGCGGGCGGTCGCCCAGGTGCGTCACGGTGGCCAGCGTCTGCACGCCGCCCAGGCGGCGGAAGAACTGCACGGCCTTGGAGCCGATCAGGCACAGCGAGACTTCCGAGCCCTGCTTCTGTGCCTCGCGGATCGCCGCCAGCGTCGACTTGAACAGGTTGACGTTCAGGCCGCCGCACAGGCCGCGGTCGGTGCTGATGACGATGAAGCCCACCGCCTTGGCGGGCCGCTCGACCAGGTACGGATGCCGGTAGTCCGGGTTCGCCAGCCGCAGATGCCCGATCACCCGGCGGATCTTCTCCGAGTACGGACGCGTCGCGCGCATGCGCTCCTGCGCCTTGCGCATCTTGCTCGCGGCCACCATCTCCATGGCCTTGGTGATCTTCTGCGTGCTCTTGAAGCTCGCAATCTTGACGCGGATCTCTTTTACGCCGGGCATGGCTTAGTTTCCGGTGGCCGCTATCAGTACGTGCCGGTGGCCACGAACTCTTCGCACAGCTTCTTCAATGCGGCGTCGTTCTCTTTGCTGAGCTCGGGCTTGGCATTGATGCCGTCGATGAGCGGCTTGTAGTTGGTCTTGGCGAACGCCTGCAGCGCCGCCTCGAAATCGCCGACCTTCTTCAGCGGCACCTTGTCCAGGAAGCCGTTGTTGACGGCGTAGATGGACAGCGCCATTTCGGCCACCGACATCGGCGAGTACTGCTTCTGCTTCATCAGCTCGGTGGTGCGCTGACCGCGCTCCAGCTGACGGCGGGTGGCTTCGTCCAGATCGGAGGCGAACTGCGAGAACGCCGCGAGTTCGCGGTACTGCGCGAGCGCCAGACGGATACCGCCGCCGAGCTTCTTGATGATGCCGGTCTGCGCGGCGCCGCCGACGCGGGACACCGAGATACCGGCGTTCATCGCGGGACGGATGCCGGCGTTGAACAGGTCGCCTTCCAGGAAGATCTGACCGTCGGTGATCGAGATCACGTTGGTCGGCACGAACGCGGTCACGTCGCCGGCCTGGGTTTCGATGATCGGCAGGCCGGTCAGCGAGCCGGTCTTGCCCTTCACACGGCCGTTGGTCTTCTTCTCGACGTACTCTTCGTTGACGCGCGCCGAACGCTCCAGCAGACGCGAGTGCAGGTAGAACACGTCGCCCGGATACGCTTCGCGGCCCGGCGGACGGCGCAGCAGCAGCGAGATCTGGCGGTAGGCCCAGGCCTGCTTGGTCAAGTCGTCATAAATGATCAGCGCGTCTTCGCCGTTGTCCATGAAGTACTCGCCCATGGTGCAGCCGGCGTACGGCGCCAGGTACTGCAGCGAAGCGGGCGTGGAGGCCGAAGCCGCGACGATGATGGTGTGCTTGAGCGCGTCGTGCTCTTCGAGCTTGCGCACCACGTTGGCGATCGAGGACTGCTTCTGTCCGATCGCGACGTAGATGCACTTAATGCCGCTGTTCTTCTGGTTGATGATGGTGTCGATGGCCAGCGCGGTCTTGCCGGTCTGACGGTCGCCGATGATCAGCTCGCGCTGGCCGCGGCCGACCGGCACCATCGAGTCGACGGCCTTGTAGCCGGTCTGCACCGGCTGGCTCACCGACTTACGGAACACCACGCCCGGCGCCACGCGCTCGATCGGAGCCTTGGTGCTGGTGGCGATCGGGCCCTTGCCGTCGATCGGGTTGCCCAGCGCGTCGACGACGCGGCCGAGCAGCGCCTCGCCCACCGGCACTTCGAGAATGCGGCCGGTGGTCTTGACCGTGGCGCCTTCGGCGATGTGCTTGTACTCGCCCAGCACCACCGCGCCCACCGAGTCCTGCTCCAGGTTCAGCGCCAGGCCGAAGCTGCCGCCGGGAAATTCCAGCATTTCGCCGTACTTCACGTCGGCCAGGCCGTGCACGCGCACGATGCCGTCGGTGACGGTGACCACCGTGCCGACGTTGCGCTCTTCGGTCGCACTCGAGAACTTCTCGATGCGCGCCTTGATCAGGTCCGAGATTTCAGATGCCTTGATGGACATTACCGCTTTCCTCGCCGCTATCTTGATGAAGTAGCGGTGACCTCACCGCCGCTTCTTGATTTCTGTCTTGCCCGGGCCGCTGGCACCTGGGCGGCGCGCTTACCGCGCGATGTCGCCGGCGAGGCGCTCGAGCCCCGCCTTCAATGAGCCGTCGATCACCAGGTCGCCCGAACGCACGATGGCACCGCCGATTAGCGACGCATCCACGTCGCAATGCAGACGCACTTCGCGCCGCAGGCGCTTCTTCAACGCCGCGGTCAGCCGCTCGCGCTGCGCATCGCTCAAAGCGATGGCCGACGTGATCTGCACGTCGGCGATGTTCTCCACTTCGGCGCGCAGCACTTCGAAGATGGCCGCGATTTCCGGCAGCAGGCCCAGCCGGCGGTTCTGCGCCAGCATGTTGAGAAAGTTGCGGCCGTGCTCGTCGACGCTGGCCCCGGCGATATCGGCGATCAGGCCGACCAGCTGCTCCGGGGTGACGCGCGGATTCGTCAGAAGCCGCTCGATGCGCTCGTCGGCAACCACTGCAGAAGCAGTGGCGAACAGTTCCGACCAGCGGCCGAACGCCTTGTTCGCGCTCGCGTATTCGAACGCGGCGCGGGCGTAAGGCCGTGCGATTGTGACTTTCTCAGCCATCGGTTCCGATCCTCAGCCGCGCTCGATTTCGAGCGCCAGCTTGTCGAGCAGATCCGCGTGCGTCTTGGCATCGACCTCGCGGCCCAGCAGCTTGCTTGCTCCGGCCACTGCGATCGAGGCAACTTCCTTGCGCAGCTGCTCACGCGCGCGGCCGGATTCCAGGGCGACTTCCTGGCGCGCATCGCCGATCAGGCGCTGGCCTTCCGCAATCGCGGTGCCGCGGGCCTCATCGACCAGCTCGTTGGAGCGGCGGTTGGCCTGCTCGATGATCTTGCTCGCCTGCGCATGCGCATCGCGAATGATCACCGAGGCGCTGGACTTGGCTTCCGCCAGGCTCTTCTCGCCCTTGTCGGCCGCAGCCAGACCTTCGGCGATCTTCTTCTGGCGCTCCTCGATGGCTGTGATCAGCGGCGGCCAGATGAACTTCATCGTGACCCAGCCGAGGATCAGCAGCACGATCGACTGAATGAGCAGTGTGGCGTTTAGATTCATGACGACGTGGCCTTACTCGGGTCATTCAGTGGGCCGCGCAGGACGCGGCACCACTGTCGTTCGGTCTTTCGTTGCGCGTGGCCGGAAGCGATTACCCGGCGAACGGATTGGCGGTGGCGAACCACAGCGCGATACCGACGCCGATGATGAACGAGGCGTCGATCAGACCCAGCAGCAGGAAGACCTTGGTCTGCAGCACGTTCATCAGCTCGGGCTGGCGCGCCGACGCTTCGATGTATTTGGCCGCCATGATGCCGACGCCGATACAGGCACCCAGAGCGCCGATGCCGATGATCAAACCGCAGGCGAGAGCGACAAAGCCGATGTCCGTCATGAGTGTTCTCCGAAATGGACTTGAAACAGCAGTAGGTCAGTGAAAATCAGTGGTGCTGGTGCGCCTGACCGAGATACGCCAGCGTCAGCATCATGAAAATGAAGGCCTGCAGCAGCACGATCAGGATGTGGAAGATCGCCCACGCAGTGCCCGTCAGCAGGTGCAGGCCGATGCCGATCGCGGTGGCGCTGCCGCCCAGACCTGCGATCAGGAAGAAAATCAGCTCGCCTGCGTACATGTTGCCGAACAGTCGCATGCCGTGCGAGAACGTCCGCCCCAGGTACTCGATGATGTTCATGGCCAAGTTGGCGATGATCAGCAGTAACCCACCGATCCACGACAGCGGATTCAGCGTGAGCTTCACGCTGCCGAACGGCGCGCAGGTGAGTTCGTGGATGAAGCCGCCGAGGCCCTTGATCTTGATGTTGTAGTAGAACGCCAGCAGCAGCACGCCCAGCGCCAGGCCGAAGGTCAGGTTCAGATCGGCGGTGGGCAGCGGACGCAGGTAGGGAACGCCGGCGGCCTGGGCCGCGACCGGCAGCCAGTCGACCGGCAGCAGGTCGATGGCATTCATCAGCGTCACCCAGCAGAACACGGTCAGGGCCAGCGGCGCGACGTAGGTCAGCTTGCCGTCGACCATGGACTTGGCCTGGTCGTTGACCATCTCGACCAGCATTTCCACTGCGAGCTGGAATTTGCCGGGCACACCCGCGGTCGCGCGCGAGGCGGCGATGCGCAGCACGATCAGGACGATGGCGGCGGTGAGCAGTGCAAAGAACGTGGTGTCCAGATGCACCACGGAAAGATCGAACAGGGCGGTCTGGTGACCGCTGGCGAGGTGATGCAAATGATGCGAGATATACCCCGACATCCCGCCGTGGTCGCCTCCGCTTTCACTCACCATCTGCGTTATTCGCATGCTTCACCCGAACAAAAACGAACCAAATCCAGTAGGCCGCCAGCGCCACGCACAACCCGCCAAGCAGTGCCGGGGGCACGAAAGCCTTCGATCTGAATGCGATGACCAGCAGGCTGATCGTCAACATTACTTTGATCGCCCAGGCCACCAGCAGCCCGGCCGCACCACTTCCCGCCGCTCCGGGGCTGATCCTTGCCACGAAGCTGTGCCGGAGGAACGTCAAGGCCATGTAAACGGTCCAGACCAGACCGATGGCACCGCCCACCAGCACCGACCAGCCGCTGCGGGCGCCCCACAGGGCACCGCTCGCCACGGCGGCCACGGCAATCCAGCCCACCTGCCACAGCAGGATGCGCCCCGCCTCGCGGGCCGCGGCGGCAAGAAAGCTTGCGTTCAAGGCCAGCTCCCTCGCTTATTCGATGGGCAACAAAAATGCCACTGCGTGGGCCAGATGCCCGGCGACGTGTGGCATTGAATTGCTAGCAGTTAGTCCGGCCGCAAAAACTGCCCGGCCGGAAAAGGCCGCGGATTATACGCAGCGTTTTGCAGTGCTTCAAGGAATCGAGCCGGCGCCCGCACGAATGAGAGGAATGCAGAAAACGCCGCGGCCGTGCGCTGCAAATTCCAATCGTTTTCGCAACGCTCCGTTGTCGCCATCAACAGTCAGCTCAAGGACGACGCGGCCGGGATCGAACGGGCTACAGGCGATAGCGGAACTTGATCAGGAACTGGTCCGAGTCGCGCACGTCGCGCATGTGCCGGAACAGCTGTCCGACACCGCGCTCGTCATCATCGATCAGGTCATAGCCGCCGCGCGCATACACCAGGAACAGCTCGGACTGCGGGGCAATCTCGTAGCGATAGCGGATCTGCACGCCGAGATTGTTGACCGTGAACGGCACGACAGCGGAATCCGGCGGCCGCGGCGAAGGCGAGAGCGCCATGGTCTGGTCGGCCGGCGCGATGTCGATCCGGCGCAGTCGGCCGCTCGGATCGGCGAGATAGGCGCGGCGCGGATCGGCATGAATGCCGATCCACTGCCACTTGATGCGCAGCTCGTGACGCGGCGCCGGGATCCAGTCCAGGCGGAAATCGAAATCCAGCCGCCGCGCCCGATACGAACCGAACAGGTTGTCCTCTTCCCACAGCAGCCAGTCATCCGAGTACTGCGGCAACAGGTCCAGGCGCAGCGTCAGCTTCTCGTGCGCATACCAGGTCGTGACCAGCTGCAGCCAGCCCGAGTAATCCTCCACGCCCTGCTGGAAGGCGTAGGCACCCAGCACGAATTGCCAGTTGCCGAAGCGCGGCGAGGTGAAGTCGGCATACCCGTTCACGCGTGTGTCGAGCTTCACCGGGCCGTTGCCCCGCGAGAGAATCAGATCGTCGACGCCGCCGGGAACGACTCGCAATTCCTCATAGGCGCGCCAGGCATTGTTGTACTGCACGTCGCGCGATAGCTGGATACGCGATTGCAAGCGCTGACCTGCAGCGTTCTCGCGATAGACCAGGTACAGCCGTTGCGTCTCGCCGGTGATGCGCGATTCGGCGGAGGAGGCCGCAACTCTGCGGTTCGTATCCCATTCGACCTGCCGCAGCGAGTTGCGCTCCATGTAGCCCAGGTCGTTCAGATCGAAGCGATCGTCGATGTACAGCAGCTTCACGGTGTGCGTGAGCGAGGAGGAGCGGTTCAGGTCGGTCTGCACCCAGGCCTGGTAGCCGTCCGTCCTGAAGCCGCCGGCATCGATGTCCGAACGGATCACCTGGCCGGCGATGCGCCACCAGTCGTTCGGCGTGAAGTCGTAGTCGATCGCGTTCACCAGCGCGTCGCGCTCGATCAGCGGGTGATCGGTCCAGGTGCCGAAATAACCGATGCGGCCGTACGAGACCGGCAGCGCCAGCCGTGTCGCGGCAAAGAGGCGGCCGAAGCCACGGTCGTAGTCGTCTTCCTGCGCTACGAAGGCGCCGTAGCTGAGCCGGTCGGCGTTGCCGGTGACCTTGAGCGCGGCGTCGATGTCGGTCGAACCGGCACTGCCGTCGTCAGGCGCGGCGCCCACCCGGCGCGTGTAGATGAGTTGACCGTTGGCCGGCGGGCGCAGATCGAAGATGCCCTGGTTCTCCGTGAAGAACGGCCGCTTGTCGGTGAACACGGTTTCGATGCCGGAGAAATCCACCACCAGCTCGTCGCTCTCCACCTGGCCGAAGTCGGGATTCAGCGTGGCCGACAGCCACAGGTTCGGCGACGGCTTCCAGATCAGATCGGCACCGGCCTTGAAGTGCGTGTCGTCGGTAATGTTGTCGAGAATGGCCGTGCCGTAGGGGATGAAGTCGAAGGTGGCGGCCGCACTATGCTGCGGAATTTCGATGCGTCGGAAATCGGCGAGAAACGCCGGCGTCTCTTCCGAGATTCCGGGACAGGCGAAGCGTTCGTTGCGGTCGAACAGGTAACGCGTGGCGTACACGCCGATGGCGCGCGTGGCGCCTTCGGACTCGCGCATGTTGACGGTGGCCCAGGGAATCAGGATCTCCACGAACCAGTGGTCGTCCGTTTCGCGCACCGCGTGCCACCACGTTCCATCCCAGTCGCGGTCGAACTTGTTCTGGTTGGTAACCAGCCCGTCGCGCACACCGCCGCCCAGACCCACCGAGAACTCGTAGCCGACCTGCGCATTGGCGTCGAAATCGACCATCAGGCCGACGGAATCGCCGACCAGCCGCTCCGAGTCGCGCGGCGTGCGCGGTTTCATGCGCCTTTCCTGCGGCGGCTGCTCGAGCGTGAATGCCGCGGCCAGTCCCTGTGCCGTCGCCACGATGCGGATGTCGTTGCCGTAGCGAGGCTGATCGAGAGCGAAAGGTTGGGTGCGCAGCCAGTCGCCGCAACGCACGGCCTGTGTCCATTCCGGCTCGTCGAAACGGCCATCGACGACGATCTCGGCGTGCGCCGCGCCGTTCAGCAACAGCGCAGCAAGTGCCGACAGGCCTGTATACAGCGAAAAATAAGCGCAGCGATGCCGTGAGAGCTGGGGTTTTGCTTCCGCGCGGCCTAGCTTGCGCAGCGCGGGCATTCGAAAGGAGCCTCCGTGCATTTGCCGATCATCCGCGGGGCCGGGTTCGTCGAATCGGTCAGTGGATGTGCTCGATGATGCCGTCGAGCTCGTCCAGCGTGTGATAACTGATCACCAGTTTTCCCTTGCCGGAGGTCGAATGCTGCACCTGCACCTTGGCGCCGAGCTTCTCCGACAGGTCGCTTTCCAGCTTGCGGATGTTCGGATCGGGCCGCGGCGCGGTGTCGTGCTCGGCATCGCGCGGCTGCGACAGCAGGCGCTTCACCAGCGCCTCGGTCTCGCGCACTGACAGACTCTTCTTCGCCACCAGCGCACCGACTTCGGCCTGCTGGCGCTTGTTCTCCAGCCCGAGCAGGGCGCGCGCATGGCCCATTTCCAGCTCGCGCTGTTCCACCAGCGCCTTCACTTCGTCGGTCAGATCCAGCAAGCGCAACAGGTTCGACACCGCGGCACGCGAGCGGCCCACCGCTTCGGCGGCGGTGGCGTGCGTCATGTCGAATTCGGAGATCAGACGTGACAGCGCCGTAGCTTCTTCCAGCGGATTCAGGTTCTCGCGCTGGATGTTCTCGATCAGTGCCATTGCCACTGCCGCTTCGTCCGGCACGCGGCGCACGACGGCTTGAATTTCATGCAGGCCGGCCAGCTGCGCAGCGCGCCAGCGGCGTTCGCCCGCGATGATCTCGTAGCGGCGTTGCCCCGGCCCGCCCTCGTTGAGCGGTCGCACCAGGATCGGCTGCACCAGGCCCTGTGCTTTGATCGAATCCGCCAGCTCCTGCAGGCTGTCGGGCCGCATGTCCATGCGCGGCTGATACTTGCCGCGCTGAAGCAGGTCGACCGGCAGTTTCAGCAGCTCTTCGTCCGGGCGCAGCTGCGCCACCTGCGGCGCCTCGCCCTGGGTCTCCAGCGCCGCCGGCTGGCCGAGCAATGCACCCAGTCCGCGGCCCAGGCTTGGTCTCTTGGTTGCCATAACTCTTTTAAGTTCCCACGGCGTCGCTGGTCGCGGGCAGTTCGTAGTCGCCGCCCTCCGCGCGCCGGATCATTTCGCCGGCCAATGCCAGGTACGCCAGCGCGCCACGCGATTCCCGATCGAAGTACAGCGCCGGCTTGCCGAAGCTCGGCGCCTCGGCCAGCCGCACGTTGCGCGGGATGATGGTGCGGAACACCTTGCCCTTGAAGTGCTCGATCAGCTGTGCGGAAACCTCGTTGGCGAGATTGTTCCGCGGATCGAACATGGTGCGCAGGATGCCGTGGATTTCCAGCTGCGGATTCGGGCCCGCCTTGATCTGGTCGATGGTGCCGATGAGCGCGCTCAGGCCTTCCAGCGCGTAGTACTCGCACTGCATGGGAATCAGCACGCCTTCGGCGGCGACCAGCGCGTTGACCGTGAGCATGTTGAGCGAAGGCGGGCAGTCGATCAGCACGACGTCGAACTGATCGCGGACCGGACGCAGCGCTTCGCGCAGGCGCGCTTCGCAGCCAGGCTTGCCGGTCAATTCCACTTCGGCGGCGACCAGGTCCTGGTTCGCCGGCATCAGCCGGAAGTTGGCGTAATCGATGTTCACCAGCGTGGCGGCCGCATCGGCCTCGCCCAGCAGCACGTCGGTGGTCGTGCGCTGCGCCGTGAGCTTGTCGACGCCACAGCCCATGGTGGCGTTGCCCTGCGGATCGCAATCGATCAGCAGCACGCGGCGCCGGGTCGCGGCCAGCGACGCAGCCAGGTTCACGCTGGTGGTCGTCTTGCCGACGCCGCCCTTCTGATTGGTGATGGCGAGAATGCGTTGCATGGACGGGGCTAGGGACGCTGCGCGGCGCGCACCGGCCGAAAACGGAAAAAGAGAAAGTCGACTTTCATCATGGGAAATCGCGATCGCTGCCGTGGATGCGCGCGCCGTAAGCGCGAGATTTGTCTTTTACTCTTGCCGGCGCCCGGAGCCTAGCGCCCCGCGGTCCTAGACCTTGTCGTGCGACCGGCAGAGTTCCACAACATGGCGCTCCTCGTCCAGACCGGGCACCTCGAGCCGATGCACCGCCGCGAGTTTCCAGCCATTGGGTAATTTTTCCAGCTCCTCGTGAGGGTAGCGGCCTTTCATCGCCAGCAGTCGCCCGCCGCCGACACATAGATGGCTGGACCATTGCATGAACCGCACGACCGGGCCGACCGCGCGCGAGATCACGATGTCGAAGCGCTGCTCGGGTTTGTAATCCTCGGCACGCGTGTGCAAGGTCTTGATATTGGGCAGTTCCAGCAGCTGCGCCACGTGATCGATGAACTTGAGCTTCTTGCCGGTCGAGTCGAGCAGCGTGAACTCGCGTTCAGGATTGACGATCGCCAGCGGAATGCCCGGAAAACCTGCGCCGGTGCCCACGTCGACGACGCGCGTGCCGCGCAGGAAGGGCTGCACCGACAGGCTGTCGAGCAGATGCTTGGTGATCTGCTGGCCGCGCTCGCGGATCGCGGTGAGATTCATGCGCTGGTTCCAGTCGTCCAGCTCGTCCAGCAATCGGAGCAACTGGTCGGCCTGAGTCGCGCTCAGGGAAATCCCCAGCTGCGATGCGCCATCGATGAGCAGCGAGCGATTCATCAGCGCTCGGCAATGCGCACGACGGTGCGGCCCGTGACCTTGCCCTGGATGAAGTCGTCGAACGCGGCGGGCAGCTCGTCGAAAGTGAGCGTGCGATTGGCGATCTGGTCGAGATGCCGCGGTTTGAGATCCGTTGCCAGCCGTTGCCAGACCGCCAGGCGCAGCGGCCGCGGTGTGAACGTCGAATTGATGCCGAGCAGATTCACGCCGCGCAGGATGAACGGCATGACCGTGGTCTTGAGCTCGGCGCTGCCGGCCAGGCCGATGCTGGCGATGTTGCCCCAGAACTGGGTGGTGCGCGTGAGCCAGGTCAGCAGCTCGCCGCCGACGTTGTCGATGGCACCGGCCCATTGCGCTTCTTCGAGAGGACGCGAGCCCAGATCGATGGCGTCGCGCCGCAGGATGCGGGCGGCGCCGAGCTGTTTCAGATAGTCGTCCGCGGCGGCCTTGCCCGACACGGCAACGACCCGATAACCGCGGCCCGCCAGCATGTCGACGGCAAGGCTGCCGACGCCGCCGCTGGCGCCGGTCACCACGACTTCGCCGTTGTCCGGCTGCTGGCCGTTCTGTTCCATGCGATGAATGGCGAGCGCGGCGGTGTAGCCAGCCGTACCGATCGCCATTGCCTGGTATTCGTCGAGCCCGGCAGGAATCGGCACCACCCAGTCGCTTTTCAGCCGTGCGTATTCGGCGTAGCCGCCGTCGTGCGTCTCCGACAGGCCGCAGCCGTTGACCAGCACTTTCTGGCCGACCTGGAACGCCGGATCGGAGGAGGAGGCGACGCTGCCGGCCAGGTCGATGCCGCCGACCAGCGGATAGCGGCGCAGGATCTTGCCCTTGCCGGTGGCCGCCAGCGCGTCCTTGAAATTGATGGTGGAATGGCTGACGCGGACCACGACCTCGCCGGCGGCGAGGTCGTCGAGCGCGATGCTCTCCATGCGCGGGACGATCCGGCCGTTCTCGCTATGGATCCGGAATGCGCGAAAACGCTCCATCGGCCTCAACCGCCATTGTCCAGGCGCGACCAGCGCGCCTTGTCGCCTAGTTCCGCTCGCACTTGCCGTGCTTGCGGATCTGATCGGTGCTGCACAGGCCGCCGCCCTGCTGGGAGAAGAACTGGGCGATGGCTTCGAAATCCTTCTCTTTCACGCCGCCGATGATGCCACCCATGATCGGGTTCTTGCGCTTGCCGGCCTTGTAGTCCTTCAGCGCCTGCACGATGTAGTCCGGGTACTGCCCGGCCAGCACGGGATAGTCTTCCTGCAGCGGCTTGGCGCCATCGGCGCCGTGGCAGGCCACGCAAACCTGGGTCGCCGGCGGCGGCGTGCCGACCACTTCGCCCGGCTGCACGCCGTCGGAGCGCAGGTAGGCGGCGATGTCGGCCCGGTCCTGCTCGCTCAGGCTGACCGCCTGGGAATGCATGGTGGGGTGCGGACGGTCGCCGGAGGCGTATTCGCCCAGCGCAGTGGCGAGGTATTTGGCGTTCTGACCGCCGAGCCGCGGCACGGTATAGGTCGGATAAGCATTCTTATAGTTGGGGACGCCGTGGCAGCCATGGCAGGTGTAGGCCAGCGTCTTGCCCTTCTCGGCATTGCCCTCGGCGCTTGCGGTCATGCTCGCGGCAGTGGCAATCACGCCCAGGCCGAGCGCCAGCAGGGTCGGTCGAAACTTCATTCCTCGTCTCCGCTACATCAAAGGCAAATTCTTAAGACAGCGCCGATTTTTTCTGCCGGCGATGCTCGGGGCGTAAGCCGCGGCCGTCCGGCGGGGGGCGCAATGGTAGCGGATTTGTGCGAGGCTTCCCACGACCGGCCACGCCGGCGCGGCGCGTGCCCGCCGGATTCGCAGCTTGCCGGCCGGGAATTCCGGGTGCGACGACTCGTCCGGCAGCAGGCCGGGTTGCCCCGTGTGTTCGCGGTTTTGCCGCGCAGATTCCACTGGCCGGCGCTCCTTACGCTATACTTTTTGCGCCCCGGCACCCCGCCGGGCGCTTTCCCGTTTCGAGGTTTGAGGTTTTCATGGCCCGCATCACTGTCGAAGACTGTTTGCAGCACGTTCCCAACCTGTTCCAGCTGGTCATGGTCGCCTCCAAGCGTGCCCGCAAGCTGGCCAACGGCGCGGAAGCGACGCTGGATTGGGAAAATGACAAGCCGACCGTAGTGGCGCTGCGCGAAGTCGCTGCCGGCCACATCGGCCCGGAAATCCTCGACGAAGTCGAGCAGCGCCCGATGCCGGAAATGATGCCGGACGCGGAAATGTCCGGTGAGCTGCGCGCGCCGCACCTCGGCCTGGGAGATTGATCAGCAAAACTGATCCCGCCGTCGCTGCACGGCGCCCCTCATGGACTATGCGTCTTCCATTCTGGGATTGCTGCCGACGGGAAGACGCTCGATAGGCGTCACTCAGCTTCTCAACAAGCTCGAAACCTACCTGCCGCCGGCGCAGGTCGATCGCGTCCGCGATGCCTATGAGTTCGGCGCCCACGCCCACGAAGGCCAGAAGCGCCTAAGCGGCGAGCCCTATATCGCGCATCCGGTGGCGGTGGCCGACATCCTCGCCGACCTGCACCTGGATGCGCAGACCATCGTCGCCGCCATCCTGCACGACGTCATCGAGGACACCGAGACCGCCAAGGACGAGATCGCCGAGCGCTTCGGTGCCGAGGTAGCCGAGCTGGTCGATGGCGTCTCCAAGCTCGACCAGATCCAGTTCCGCAGCCGCGCCGAGGCGCAGGCGGAATCGTTCCGCAAGATGCTGCTCGCCATGGTGCGCGACATCCGCGTGGTGATGGTGAAGCTGGCCGACCGCACCCACAACATGCGCACGCTCGGCGCGATGCCACCGGCCAAGCGCCGCACCATCGCGCGCGAGACGCTCGAGATCTACGCGCCGATCGCCAATCGCCTCGGCATTCACTCGGTCAAGTCCGAGCTGGAAGAGCTGGGCTTCAAGTCGCTATACCCGGAACGCCACCGCATCATCGAGCGTGCGCTGAAGAAAGCGCGCGGCAACCAGAAACAGTTCGTCGGCAAGATCGCCGACAACTTGCGCACGGGACTCGCCAAGGCCGGCATCCAGGGCCGGGTCGAAGGCCGAGAGAAGCATCTCTACAGCATCTATCAGAAGATGCGCCGCAACCGCGCGCCGCTGAGCTCCATCGTCGACGTATTCGGCTTCCGTATCGTGGTCGACAACATCGACACCTGTTATCGCACGCTCGGCCTGGTGCACAGCCTGTATCGCCCGATGCCGGGCCGCTTCAAGGACTACATCGCGATCCCGCGCATCAACGGTTATCAGTCGCTGCACACCACGCTGTTCGGCCCCAACGGCATGCCGATCGAAGTGCAGATCCGCACCGAGGACATGCACCGCACCGCCGAATCGGGCATCGCCGCGCACTGGCAGTACAAGACCGGCGAAGATCAGGGCCGCCTCTATCGCGATCGCGCGGCCGAATGGCTGCAGCAGCTGATGGAGATGCAGCACGGCGGCAACTCCGAAGAGTTCATGGAGAGCGTCAAGGTCGACCTGTTCCCGGACAAGGTCTACGTCTTCACGCCGCGCGGCGAAATCCGCCGACTGCCGCGCAACGCCACTGCCGTCGACTTCGCCTATTCGGTACACACCGACATCGGCAATCACTGCGTGGCGGCGAAAGTCGATCGCCGCCTGGTGCCGCTGCGCACACCGCTGCGCAACGGCCAGACGGTCGAGATCATCACCGCCAAGGGCGCGACGCCGAATCCGGCGTGGGTCAACTTCGTCGTGACCGCCAAGGCGCGCGCCGCGATTCGCCACTATCTGAAAGGACTCAAGCACTCCGAGGCGGTGGAGCTGGGCAAGCGGCTGCTGAACCAGGCGCTGGGCGATCTGTCGCTGGCCCTGAAGAAGATTCCCGACGAGCGCGCGCGCGCCGCCGCGGCCGAGCTGAGCCTGAAGAGCCCGGAAGAGATGTACGAGAAAATCGGCCTGGGCGAACGGCTGGCGCCGCTGGTGGCGCGGCGATTGCTGCCCACCGATACACAGCCGCCCGCCGAGCCGGTGCCCTCATCGGGTCCGCTCGCGATCGCCGGCACCGAGGGCATGGTCGTCAGCTATGCGCGCTGCTGCTTCCCGATCCCGAACGATCCCATCATGGCGTACCTGTCCAGCGGCCGCGGCGTGGTCATTCACCGCGAGGTGTGCGGCAACCTGCGCAACTACCGCAAACAGCTGGACAAGTGGCTGTCGGTCACCTGGCAGCAGAACGTCGACCGGCTGTTCAACGTCGAAGTCCGCATCGATGTCAGCAACCGCATGGGCGCGCTGGCGGCCATCGCTTCCAACATCGCTTCGACCGGCACCAATATCGAGCACGTGCGGGTGGATGAACGCGACGGCGACGCCTCGACGCTGATCTTCGACCTGCAGGTGCGCGACCGCAAACACCTGGCCGGTGTCATCAAGAATCTGCGCAAGATGCCGGAAGTGCTGCGCGTCACGCGCATGCTGGCGTGAGAGCGCGCGGCACCCTGAGCCGCTTCTATCGGCTGTTTGCCTGCAGCCTTCCACACACCTGTCCTGGACTCGGTCGGTGAGGCAATCCATCCGGGAAGATGGTTTGCAGGTACGCGGGAGTGACGGCTGAATCGCAGTGTCCTTAGAATCAACCTTCGTCCGCACGGTCGACCTGGCGCGACCGGTGGCTTCCTTCCGCCTTCACAGGACTTTCACCATGGCGCGCACCATCATTGCAACGAACGACGCCCCCAAGGCTGTCGGCACCTACTCGCAGGCCGTGAAATGCGGCAACACGGTGTACGTATCCGGACAGATTCCGCTGGACCCGGCCACGGGCGAACTGGAGACGCGCTCGATGGAAGCGCAGATCCGTCGCGTGTTCGACAACCTGCAGGCCATCGTGACCGCGGCTGGCGCCGACTTCTCCAAGGTCGCCAAACTCAACGTCTTCCTCACCGATCTCAGCCATTTCGCGCTGCTGAACCAGATCATGGCCGAGTATTTCAAGGAACCATATCCGGCGCGCGCCGCGATCCAGGTTGCCGCGCTGCCGAAGGGAGCCGCGGTCGAAATGGATTGCGTGGTGGAGATGGAGTGATCGCAGCCGGAGCCTCGCTGCCGCGTTCGGCCTGCCGGGCAGCAGCGCAGTAGATCGTTTCATGCCGGATCCCCGCAGCCCAGCACCTGCAGGCTCGGCTCGTGCAAGCTCGCTTGCGACGACGGCCGAGTCGCGCCCCGTCACTTCGTTGCGCGGTGTCGGCGAGGCGTTGGCCGGAAGATTGGGCAAGCTCGGCATCGCGACCATTCAGGACCTGTTGTTCCTGCTGCCGCTGCGCTACGAGGATCGCACGCAGATCGTTCCCATCGGCTCGCTGCAAGCGGGCGAGCGTGCGGTGGTCGAAGGCGAAGTGCAGCTCACTGAAGTCGCTTTCCGTGGCCGCCGTCAGCTGTTGTGTCGGCTGGCTGACGGCTCGGGCGCGTTGACGCTGCGCTTCTTCTATTTTTCATCGGCCCAGCAGCAAGGGCTGGCGCGCGGTGCGCGCATCCGCTGTTTCGGCGAAATTCGCCGCGGCCCGAGCGGATTCGAGATCGTGCATCCCGAGTATCGGCGCATCGCCGCCGACGCGGCCAACAGCGTCGAATCCTCGTTGACGCCGATCTATCCACTGACCGAAGGCATTCAACAAGGCCGCCTGCGACAGCTCACCACGATGGCGCTGCGTGAAGTCGCCAACGAAACCGTGCGCGACTGGCTGCCAGCAGCGGTGCTGAAGGATCAGGATCTGCCGTCGCTGCGTGAAGCACTGGAATACGTGCATCGACCGCCGCCGGATGCCAGCCTCGAACTGTTGTCGAGCGGTCAGCATCCGGCGCAACGCCGACTCGCGTTCGAAGAATTGCTGGCGCACCAGCTGAGCCTGCGTCTGCTGCGCAAGGAGATCCAGCACGATCCGGGTTGGCCGTTGCTGCCGCAGACTTCGCTGCTACCGCAGTTCCAGGCGGCGCTGCCGTTCAAGCTGACGGGAGCCCAGGCGCGCACCTGGCAAGAAATCGAAAAGGATCTGACCCAGTCCAATCCGATGCTGCGACTGGTGCAGGGCGATGTCGGCAGCGGCAAGACGGTCGTCGCGGCGCTCGCCGCAGTGCGTGCCGTGGAAGCAGGCTTTCAAGCTGCGGTGATGGCGCCGACCGAGCTGCTGGCGGAGCAACATGGCCGCAACTTCGCCGCCTGGCTCGAGCCACTCAACCTGGAGCTGGCGTTCCTCACCGGAAAACGCAGCGGCGCGGCGCGCACGCGAGCACTCGCCGATCTCGCCTCCGGGCAAGCCCAGATCGCAATCGGCACGCACGCGCTGTTCCAGGAAAGCGTCGAGTTCAAACGGCTCGGGCTGGTGATCGTCGATGAGCAGCATCGCTTCGGCGTGCACCAACGACTGCTGCTGCGTGAAAAGGGCGCGGCCTCGGGGCGCTATCCGCACCAGCTCATCATGACCGCGACACCGATCCCGCGCACGCTGGCCATGACGGCGTACGCCGACCTCGACGTGTCAGTGATCGACGAATTGCCGCCCGGGCGTACTCCGGTCAAAACGGTGGCGTTGCCGGAGGGTCGTCGGGACGAAGTCGTGCTGCGCATTCGCGATGCGTGCCGGCAGAAGCGACAGGCCTATTGGGTCTGCCCGCTGGTGGAAGAATCCGAACAGCTGAGCGCCCAGGCCGCGGAGGAAACGGCGCGCGTACTGGCCGAGGCGCTGTCGGAATTAAAAGTGGGCCTGGTACACGGACGCATGACGCCGCGCGACAAGGATGCCGTCATGAGCAGCTTCAAGGCCGGCGAGATCGATCTGCTGGTGGCCACCACCGTGATCGAAGTCGGCGTCGACGTGCCGAATGCCAGCCTGATGGTGATCGAGAACGCCGAGCGCATGGGGCTGGCGCAGCTGCATCAGCTGCGTGGCCGCGTCGGTCGCGGTTCGGCAGAGAGCAACTGTGTGCTGCTGTTCCGCTCGCCGCTGACGGAAGTCGCGCGCGAGCGCCTGTCGGTGATGCGGGCCACCAATGACGGCTTCGAGATTTCGCGTCGCGATCTGGAGCTGCGCGGACCGGGCGAGCTGCTGGGCACGAGGCAGACGGGTTTGATGCAGATGCGCGTCGCCGATCTCATGCGCGACGCCGACCTGCTGCCCAAAGTGCAGCAGACCGCGGAATTGATGCTGGCCGCGAATGAGGCCAACATACCGCCGCTGCTGCGCCGCTGGACCGGCCGCGGCGAGCAGTTCGGCAAGGTATGAACGACGGTCAGACCGTGATCGCAAGCTGGATGCCCGCCCGCGCGGGCCTGACGAAACCAAGGTAAGCCTTAAGCGTATGTCCGCCTCTCCCGACCTCGGTGCCCGTCTGCGCTGGCTCGGTCATCGCATCACTGCCACGGTATTCGTCGCTGAAATTCTTCCGGCCGTGGCCACCAAGGCGACGGCGTACGCGCGCCTGATGCGCCTGGACAAGCCGATCGGCATCTGGCTGTTGCTGTGGCCGGTGCTGTGGGCGCTGTGGCTGTCCTCGGGCGGCCGACCCGACGGCCACGTGTTCGTGGTGTTCGTGCTCGGCACGGTGCTGACCCGCTCGGCCGGCTGCGCCATCAACGATTTCGCCGATCGCAATTTCGATGGCCACGTCGAGCGCACGCGCGGCCGGCCGCTGGTCACCGGTCAGGCGGATCCCATCGAAGCCGTGGCGCTGTGCATCGGCCTGAGCCTGATCGCGCTCGGCCTGGTGCTGACGCTGAACCGGCTGACGCAGCTGATGGCGCTGGTCGGTGGCGGGCTGCTGCTCACGTATCCGTTCATGAAGCGCTTCTTCCCGATCCCGCAGTTCTATCTCGGCGCGGCGTTCACCTGGTCGGTGCCGATGGCCTATGCCGCGCACACCAACGCGGTGCCGCGGATGGCCTGGCTGCTGTTCATCGCGGGTCTGCTGTGGACGATGGCGTACGACACCATGTACGCGATGGTCGATCGCGAGGACGATCGCAAGCTCGGCATTCGCTCCAGCGCGCTGCTGTTCGGAGATGCCGATCGTTTCATCATCGGCGTGATGCAGCTGATGACCCTGTTCGCGCTATGGCTCGCCGGGCGCGAGCTGGAACTTGGCCTGTGGTACGGCCTGGGCCTGGCCGTCGCCGCGATTTTTGCGCTGTATCAGCAATACCTGATCCGCGAGCGCCTGCCAGCGGACTGCTTCCGTGCCTTCCTCAACAACAACTACTTCGGGATGGCCGTGTTCGTCGGCATCGCGCTGGAGTACGTGCTCAAGTAGCGCCAGCTACTCCTCTTCGGGATGGTTGTCGGCGGTCCAGAGCTGGTGAGCGTCCAGGCGTAGCCGCGCAGCCGCTTCGAGCGCATCGAGTCGGGCCAGCACCGCCGCGAGCGCCGCTTCCTGGCTCTGTCGACGCGCAGCGATGAGCTCGGCGATGGTGAACTCGCCGAGACCGTAACCTCGCGCCACGGTCGTTGCATTCAGGTCGCTCTGCGATGCGACCTGCGAGAGTCGTTGCCACTGCGAGTGAGTCGCGCGGGCCGCGAGAATCGCCTGTTCGGCATCGGCCTCCACCTTCAATCTCGTCTCACGTGCGCGCTGCTCGGCAATGCTCGCCTCTCCGACGGCCAGGGCATGCTCGGCGCGCCGGCGTGCTCCGCCGATCGGCATGACGATCCCGACGCCCACGACACGATCGTTGCCGTCGAGATTGTTGCTGAACTGCAAAGTGACGGTCGGATCGGGCAGCCGCTCCCGGCTCGAGCGCTTGGCAACGAGCCGGGCGTCCTCGTGCACGGCTTCGGCCAGCAGCAGCTCATGGTTGGCGCTCACGATGCGCTGCTTCCAGGCATCATCCGATTCTTCGACGGCCTGCGGCATATCGGTCGACGTCGGCTCGATCACCTGCAGCGCGGGGAACTGCCGACGCAGCGCCAGCGCTCCTTTGGCAGCTTCGAGCTGCGCTGCCGTGGCCGCAGCTGCGGCCCGGTCGACTTCGGTCTGTGCCAGTGCCTGTTCCACGCGCGGCGCATCTCCGGCTCGCACTCGCGCTTCGACGGTTCGAAGCTGCTCCTGCAGCAGCTTGACCTGAGCATCCATCTGCCTGGCCGTCTCCAGCGAGCGTATCCAGGAGAACCAGCCGTTCAGCAAGGTGCGGCCCGCTTCATGCCAGGCGTCCTCGAAGGCGAGCTCACCGACGGTGACGGCCTGAGCGCCGAGCGCGCGATCCAGAGAAGCCTTGCCGGGCCAGCGCAGTCCTCTCGACAGCTCGTACTGTTCCTCGGAGTAGGTAATACCTGCGGCGTCCGTTCGGCGCTGTCCCTTCGCTCCGATCGCCCACTCGTGCACGCCGGCTCGCAGTTGCCGTTCGCGGGCGCTCGCCATGCTCATCTGCTCACGCGCGATGACAACTTGCGGCGATTGTTCGAGCGCATCGTGGACTGCGTTCCCGGACGGCAGGACGGAAAAATAGTCCGCCGCGCCGACGCCGCTCGTCACCGTGCAAAGGATCAGGGCGCAGGCGGCCGACCTCATGCGAATCTCCCGAAGCCGCTGATGGGCGAGGTCCACCACGCCATCTCGGGCGTGGCGAAGACCTGGCGCAGGCTGTCGAGCAGCGCCTGCGCGTGCTCGCTTTTCATCACGATCTGCACCAGACGGCGGCGTGAGCGGCCGCGAACCTGCTCCATCGTCGAACGCAGCAGGTTGCCGCGGCCGATGCCCTCGGCGTGGGTCACGGAGAAGCCGCCGACCCATTCCGGATGCACCGCCAGATGATCCAGCACTTCTTCTTCCAGGTCGGCCGGCAGGGCCAGCGTGAGCAGGCAATCGTAAGTTTGATCGTTCATGCGGCCGCCTTCTGCAGACCGAAGCGCCGGAACAGGCTGGGCAACAGCGCCAGCGTGAGCAGCGTCGAGCTGACCAGCCCGCCGATGACGACGATCGCCAGCGGGCGCTGAATCTCCGAGCCCGGCCCGGTGGCAAAGAGCAGCGGTACCAGACCGAGCGCCGCGATGCTCGCGGTCATGAGCACGGGCCGCAACCGGCGGCGCGAACCGGCAACGACGATTTCGCGCGCATCGCTGGTCCGGGCGCTGAGCTGATTGAAGTAGCTGATCATGACCAGGCCGTTGAGCACGGCGATGCCCATGAGCGCGATGAAGCCGACCGAGGCGGGCACCGAAAGGTATTCGCCGGTGAGCGCCAGCGCGAACACGCCGCCCACCATCGCAAACGGAATGTTGGTGAAGACCAGCGACGCCTGACGCAGCGAGCCGAGCGTGACGAACAGCAGCAGATAGATGAGCGCCAGCGCCAGCGGCACAACTACCGCCAGTCGCGCGGCAGTACGCTGCTGATTCTCGAACTGGCCGCCCCAGGCCAGGTAGTAGCCCTGCGGCAGCGGCACAGCTTCGGCAATCGCGCGCTGTGCTTCTTCGACGAAACCGACGAGATCGCGGTCACGTACGTTGGCCCGCACCACCGCCATGCGCGACGACATCTCACGATCCACTTTCAGTGGCCCTTCGCGAACCACCAGCTGCGCCAGGTTCGAAAGCGGCAGCGCACGGCCGTCATCCAGCGGCAGCTGTACCTGCTGGAACAGCTCCGGAGACAGCTGCAGGGACTCGTCGCCGCGGACCAGCAGCGGCAACCGCCGGTTTTCTTCCAGCACCACGCCCACCGTGCGACCTTCCACCAGCGTGCGCAGATCGTTCTGTATGTCTTCGACACTCAGGCCGGCGCGCCCGGCCGCCGTGCGGTCGATATCGACCTGCAGGTACTGCAGACCCTGCGTCGCAGCCGCCACCACGTCTTCGCTGCCCTGGATGCCGCGCAACGTGGCCGCGATCTTCTGCGCCAGGGCGTCGAGCTCCCCGAGGTCCGAACCGAATATCTTCACGGCAAGATCGCCGCGCACGCCGGAGATGAGCTCCGAGACGCGCATGTCGATCGGTTGCGTGAAGCTGAAGCTCACACCGGCGAACTCGTCGCCGACCTGGCGAATCTGGTCGACCAGCCACTCCTTGTCCTTGACGCGCCATTCGGAGCGCGGCTTCAGGACGATGAACTTGTCGGTTTCGTTCAGGCCCATCGGGTCCAGGCCCAGCTCGTCGGTGCCGACGCGCGAGACGATCTTCGACACTTCGGGCACGCGCTCGAGAATGGCGCGCTGGATGTCGCGATCGATCTCGCTGGAGCGGTCCAGGTTGATCGACGGAATCTTCTCCAGCTGAATCACCAGATCGCCTTCGTCCATGGTCGGCAGGAACGATTTGCCGATGAACGCGAACAGCACGGCAGCCAGCGCCAGGCTCGCCAGTGCTGCGCCGTACACGATCCGCTCGTGGCCGAGAATCCAGTCGAGCGAACGGCCGTAACGCGCCTCGAGCCAGCGCACGAAACGCGGCGGCTCATGATCTGCTGCGCCGAGCAGGAAGGACGACAGCACCGGAATGACCACCAGCGACAGCAGCAGCGAGCTGGCGAGCGCGAACACGATCGTCAGCGCCACCGGCGCGAACAGCTTGCCTTCCAGTCCTTGCAGCGACAGCAACGGCAGGAAGACGATGATGATGATGGCGATGCCCGAAGCCACCGGAACCGCCACTTCCTGCGAAGCACGGAAAATCACATGCAGGCGGCCATGGCCCTCACGCACTAGCTGCGGCGCGCGCGCTTCGATGTTCTCCACCACCACCACCGCGGCATCCACCAGCAAGCCGATGGCGATGGCCAAGCCGCCGAGCGACATCAGGTTGGCGGACAAGCCGAAGTAATTCATCGCCAGGAACGTGGCGAGCGCGGAGAGCGGCAGAATGGCCGCGACCACCAGCGCCGCACGGAAGTTGCCAAGGAACAGGAACAGCAGGATCAGGACCAGCACGATGGCTTCGCCCAGTGCCTTGGTGACCGTACCGACGGCGCGCCCGATCAGTTCGCCACGATCGTAGAAGGGCACCAGCGTGGTGCCTTCCGGCAGCGTCGACTGGATCTCCTGGAGCTTGGTCCGCACCTGCTCGACCACATCTCTGGCGTTGGCGCCGCGCAAGCCCAGCACCAGACCCTCCACGGCCTCCTCGGTGCCGTTCTGATTGACCAGGCCGTAGCGAGTCAGCGCTCCCACGCGCACCTGCGCAACATCGCCGACGCGGATCGGCTGATCGTCACGCACCGCGACCACCACCTTGCGCACGTCATCGAGCGTGCGAATGCTGCCTTCGCTGCGTACCAGTAACGATTCTTCGCTCTCCGCGAGACGGCCGGCGCCGTCGTTGCGATTGTTCTCGGCAAGCGCATCCTGGAGATTCGCAAGCGACAGGCCGCGCGCCGCCAGCGCTGCATGATCCACGACGACTTCGAAGCTCTTCACATAGCCGCCCAGAGCATTCATGTCCGCGACGCCCGCGATGCTGCGCAGCTGCGGCCGGATGGTCCAATCCAGCAGCGTGCGCTTCTCGGCAAGCGACAGCGGACCTTCGACCGTGAACATGTACATGTCGCTGAGCGGGGTCGAGATCGGCGCCAGCCCGCCCGAGGCCGACGTGGGCAGATTCGGCAGCGCATTCGCCAGGCGCTCGCCCACCTGCTGCCGCGCCCAGTAGATGTCGGTGTCGTCGTTGAAATCGATGGTGATGTCCGCGATCGCGTACTTCGACCGGGAGCGCAGCATGGTCTGGCCCGGAATGCCGAGCAGCTCCTGCTCGATCGGCGCGGTGATGCGGGTTTCCACTTCCTCGGGCGTCATGCCCGGCGCCTTCATGATGATCTTCACCTGCGTGGTGGAGATGTCAGGGAAGGCGTCGATGGGCAGCTCGCGCAGCGCCAGGGCACCGGCTGCAATCAGCAGCGCAGTGAGCACGATCACGAACAATCGTTGCGAGAGCGAGAAGGCAATGAGACGGGAAAGCATGGGCAGCGTCAGCCTCGGTGTAAACGCGGCCAGCCGCTAGGTTGCGTCGTCCGACGTCACTGCAGCGCCGAGGCCCAGCCAGGCGCCCTTCAGAGCTGCGGTGCCGGCACTGGCGACGTTGGTTCCTTCGACAGGTCCGCCCTTCAGCCAGACCTGCTGCCCCAGCCGGCGCTGCACGGTCACCGGTACCGGCGTGAAGTACTCGGCCTGCTTGACGAAGACGAACTCGCTTTCGCCATTGCGGACCACCGCACTGGCTGGAACGCTGACCAATCCAGCGGGAACGGTTGCCGGTGCAATGCTGGCTTCGATGTACTGGTTCGGCTTGAGACAGGAGGCGGCTTCGGCGATCTCGGCGCGCACCGCAACCGTCTGACTGGATGTGCTCAACCGCGTACCCACAGCGATGATGCGGCCCTGCGCCGTACAGCCGACGACGCCAACCCGATCACCGATGGCGATCTCGCCGGCCTGCTGCACGGAGGCATTCAGCTCCAGCCACCAGCGTCCGCTGGGCGCAATCCGGAACAGCGTGGCACCGGGCTCCACCCGCTCGCCGGCGACGGGCTGTTCGAGCACGACGCCCGCCGTGCGTGCATGTACCGTTACTTCGGAAGAGATCGAGGCCGCCGTGAGCCGCCCCAGCTCGGCCTCGCTGAAGCCGGCGATGACCAGCGCCCGCCGCTGCTCCTGTTGGGTTGCGTTTGCTATTTCGAGCGCAGCGTTGGTTTCGCGCAGGCGCGCCTCGGCAATGATGCCGTCCTTGAAAAGAGCTTCGTCGCGCTGCTGCCGGCTCGATGCGACGCCAGCCTCGGCTTTGGCGTGCAGATATTCACGCTGCAGCGTCGCCAGCTCCGCGCTGTAGACGCGCGCCAAAGGTTGCCCGCTGCGAACTTGAGCGCCGGGCTGAACCAGCACGGCTGCGATTTGCCCTGCAACGGCACTCAGGATGATCCCTGAATTGTCACTGGGTATAACCGTGCGGCCGGTCAATCGAATGCCACCGGTCTCGTCCGCCTGCGCGCTACGCACAGCCTGTACGGCTTCGAGTCGAATGCCCGCAGCCTGCGTTTGCGCGGGCGACAGCGACAGATTCGGCAGGGATGCGTCATCGGCCCACGCTGCGTTGGGGGAAACCAGCACTGCACAGGTGAGCAGTGGGAGGAGGCTCGATCTCTGAAGACAGCATCTCGGCCGGTTCACGGATGCTCCGCACAATGACAACGAGGGCCCGCAACATTAGTTTCAAATTCTTAAGAAGCCCTTAAGGGGCTGGGCTACTCTTGCGCGGATCGATGACGACGATGAATGGGTATGCGTGTTCTGCTCGTGGAAGATGACGTTCTGCTCGGCAAGGCGGTGCGAACCGGCCTGGAGCAGCTCGGCTATTCGGTGGACTGGGTGCGCGACGGCGTGGGCGCCGAATCCGCCGCGCTCGAATGCGATCATGCGGCCGTGCTGCTGGATCTGGGACTGCCCCGACAGGACGGCATGAAAGTGCTGGCGAGCCTGCGCCAGAAGGGCTACGCGATGCCGGTGCTCATCGTGACCGCGCGCGACCAGGTAACCGAGCGCATCGAAGGACTGGACTGCGGCGCCGATGACTTCATCATCAAGCCGTTCGATCTCAACGAGCTGGCAGCGCGCCTGCGCGCCGCCATTCGCCGATATCAGGGCCGCTCGGAGCCGCAACTACGATACGGCGGCATCACCATTGATCCAGCCACGCGGCGCGTGACTCACGGCGAAGACGCAGTCGCTCTGACAGCACGCGAGTACACGCTACTGGTTCATCTGTTGGCCCAGCGCGGCCGTCTGCACACGCGTCACCAACTCGAGCAGGCGCTGTATCAGTGGGGCGACGAGATCGAGAGCAACGCCATCGAAGTGCACATCCATCATCTGCGTCGCAAATTCGGCAAGGACCTCATCCGCACGGTGCATGGGCATGGCTATTTCGTTCCCGGCGAACCTCAGTAGCGCGGTCGAAGAGCCGCGGCGCTGGTCATTGCGCAGCCGCCTGCTGGCGCTGCTGCTGACGATGACCGTGGGACTGTGGACCGCCAGCGCCATCCTCATCTACGACCAGACCATCGACGAAGGCGCGCGGCTGTTCGACGAATCGTTGAGCGAAGCCGGCCTGCTGTTGTTGCGGCTCGCCGAGCACGAGCTCGGCGAACATGGACCGTCGCTCGGCGTGGAGCTGATGCACGCGGAAGTTCACCGCAAGCCGTTCGATATCCAGTTCCAGATCTGGACCGCCGAGACGCAAGCCGCCTATCGCACCGAGCTGGCGCCATCGCGGCCGTTTGCTCCCTTCGATGCCGAAGGTTTCGGCTGGACCGAGGTCGACGGCGTGCCGTGGCGCACCTATTCGACGTGGAACCGGCAACGCACGCTGCAGATGCAGATTGCAGAGCCCCTGACGCGTCGCAAGGAACTCTCCTGGTCGGCGCTGATGCATCTGCTCACCATCGCCGCCGTGCTGCTGCCGCTTTCCATGTTCCTGATCTGGTGGATTCTCACGCGCAGCCTGATGCCACTGCGTCGCTCAGCGACGAGCGTGTCGCAGCGATCGCCCGACGATCTGCAGCCGGTGCGGACCGACGATGCACCTTCGGAAGTCGCGCCGCTGCTCGCCGCTTTGAATCGACTGCTCAATCGCGTGCAGGACACGCTGCACCGGGAACGACGCTTCACAGCGGACGCCTCGCACGAGCTGCGCTCGCCCCTGGCAGCCATTCGCACCAATGCCCAGGTCATGAACGCGGCCCGCAACAAGACGGAGCTGGTGCGGGCGGGCGAGGATCTGCTGGTGAGTGTCGATCGCTCCAGCCGCCTCATCGACCAGTTGCTGGTGCTTGCGCGCATCGATGTACGCAGCACCGAGCAGCACGAATTCGTCGAGGTCGATCTGCCGGCGCTGATCCAGCAGGAATGTCGCGCACAACAGGCTCTGTTGGGCACTCGGCCGGTATCGATCGAAACTGAGCTGCGCGCGGTGACCGTCCGCGGTGTTCCGAACCTGCTGGGCGTGTTGCTGCGCAATCTCCTCGACAATGCCGTTCGTTACTCAGGTCCCGAAGCGCACGTCACCGTGGAGTGCGGACCTGCGGCCCAAGGCGTTCGGCTGGTGGTCAGCGATGACGGGCCCGGCATTCCGCAGGAAGAGCGCGAGCAGGTGTTCCAGCGGTTCTATCGCATCCTCGGCAACGAGGCGATCGGCAGCGGACTGGGATTGTCGATCGTCCAGCGCATCGCGGAGCTGCATGACGCCACAGTGGAGATACAAACCGGACGCGGCGGACGCGGCACGGCTTTCGTGCTCGTGTTTGGATCGGCCAAGTAAGGCACAAGGAATCGGCACCGCTCCTTACATTCGTCATGCCCGCGCAGGCGGGCATCCATATGGATTGCCGCTTCGCTGGAATGACGGAGTACTTGAATCAGTTGCCCACTGGTCGGCGATTTCAGCCGAGCGACGAACTGGACCGATGATCATCGAGTGCGCTGGCGGTCAGCGTGAAGCGCCGCCGGTCCGCGCCACCGCCCAGACTTCGACCTTCGTCGCTCCTGCGCGCTTCAGCGTTCGCGCCAGTTCGTTCACCGTACTGCCGGTGGTGACCACATCGTCGACGATGGCGATGTGACCGAAGGGAAGCTTTCCGGTCGTCTCGAACGCTCCGCGAATGTTCCTGCGACGCTCGCGCCCGCGCAGCGCGGCCTGTTCGCGTGTTTCACGTATTCTCCTGACCAGATCGGTCCGCATCGGAATCCGCAATCGCCGCTCGATGCAACGCGCCAGCTCGATCGCCTGGTTGTAGCCACGCTCGCGAAACCGCCTCGGTGCGAGCGGCACCGGCAGCAACAGGTCGGGCAACTTGCCTGTGCGCGTCTGCTGAATTCGATACGCCAGCAACTCGCCCAGCACGCGACCATGCGCGACGTCGCCGTGATACTTGAGCGCGCGCACCAGGTGATCGAGCGGATACGCGTAACGAAAAGGACAGCACGCTGAATCGAAGCGTCGCGGCCGTCGCAGACACGCTCCGCATCGCAATGAGTTCGTCGCACCCTCGGGGCCTGCACCCTGAAGCGGTTGCGCACACACGCTGCACGCCCACGAATTGATCGGCAAGTCGGCTTCGCACGGCGCGCACAGGTCGAAGACCGGCGATTGCCCGGCAGCACCGCACAGAACACAGGTCGGCGGCCACAGCAGGGCCTGCGCCCGCAGCCAGATCCGCTCGCCCAAGCGGCATGGAGGACTGTCGACCATGGGTGAGTTTTCCGGTTGACAGGCGATCGACCGACTCGAAATACTTCGCGCCACTTTGCCGTGGCGGCCGCTGCCTGCACCGCCCGATATCCGCTCAAATCACGAGAAATTCCCGCCCATGACGAATTCCAGCGCCCTGTCTTCCGCCCGGACGCAGACCCTGATCGGCCGTCTCGGCGAAATCCGCACCGACTGGCAGCTCGATGAGATCCGCGCTCTGTTCGCACTGCCGTTCGCCGACCTGATCTACCACGCACAGCGCGTGCACCGCGCCAACTTCGATCCGAACGAAGTCCAGGTGAGCACGCTGCTGTCGATCAAGACCGGCGCCTGCCCCGAGGACTGCGCCTATTGCTCGCAGAGCATCCGTTTCGAGACCGGACTGAAATCCGAGCCGCTGATGGACATGGAGGACGTGCTGGAGAAAGCCCGCGTCGCGAAAGCCAACGGCGCAACCCGCTTCTGCATGGGCGCCGCCTATCGCAGCCCGAAGCCGAAACAGCTGGCGCAGATCGTCGAGATGGTGAAAGGCGTGCGCGCCATGGGAATGGAAACCTGCGTGACGCTGGGCATGGTCAATTCCGAGCAGGCACGGCAGCTGAAGGACGCGGGACTGGACTACTACAACCACAACCTCGACACGTCCGAGTCCTATTACAAGGAGATCATCACCACCCGCACCTACCAGGATCGCCTGGATACGCTGCAGGCAGTGCGTGAAGCAGGCATCAACGTCTGCTGCGGCGGAATTCTCGGCATGGGCGAGACGCAACTCGACCGCGCGCAGCTGCTGCATACGCTGGCAACGCTGCCGCAGCACCCGGAAAGCGTGCCGATCAACCAGCTGATGCAGGTGGAAGGCACGCCTCTGCATGGCGCGACGAAAGTCGAGCCGTTCGATTTCGTACGAGCCATCGCGGTCGCACGCCTGCTGATGCCGCGCGCGCACGTGCGCTTGTCGGCGGGCCGCTCCGACATGAGCGATGAAACACAGGCACTGTGTTTCCTGGCCGGCGCGAACTCGATTTTCTACGGTGACAAGCTCCTGACCACCGAGAACCCGGACGAAAACCACGACCGCGACCTGTTCGAGCGCCTCGGCATCCGCGGGGAAGTATTGCGTACGGAAGCGTCATGCCGCCGGGCGGAGAACGCTGAGGCAGCGACGGCGTAGCGTTCAAATTCGACGAAAGCTTCTCACTTATCGGGATTGTTTGCGGACGTGAGTTCGTTACGAGAGGTAGCAGCTTCGATTGACGGTGTTGCGGGCACGGCCAAGCTTCATGGTAGCAGCAAGACCCAGTCGAGTGCGGTGCCAGGCGTCGTTCTGGCCGGGGCCACACATTTCCAGGACCGCACGTAAATACGTCCCTGTAGGCTTGCTCACTCGGAACATCCTGTTCCTCCTCTCATCCTGAAAATGTGTGGCCCCGGCCAGAACGATGCCCGAAAGAGAGTGCCAACGTTCTCTTTCCGGATTCCGAAAGCGCGCTCTCCGAGCGCCACAGTCCTAGAAACCTTTGCGGATCCGGCGGGGGTGTCTCGTTTCGGGAGCCTCGAAAACAGGATGTTTTCGTGGCAGCCCCCAGGGAGGGGTTCACGGCGGTCCCGAAACGAGACACCCCCGCCGGATCCGCACACTGCCAATCGAGAGCTGCCCTTCCTTCTGAAAACACACCAGACACACGCACGCCGATCCGCATTGCTCTCAATTCCACGCTAGTCTTCGCCGCCATGCCCGCGCCCGACCCAGCTTCTGACGAATTTTTTCTCGATCCTCGCGCCGTGCGTCGTTCGTTCGACGCGTGTGCCGCCACGTTCGATGAATCGGCCGTCGTACACACGGAGATCCGCAAACGGCTGCTCGAGCGACTGGACGTGGTGCGGCTCGAGCCGGAAGTGGTGATCGATCTGGGTGCGGGCACCGGACATGCGAGCCGTGCTTTGCAGGATCGCTATTCGGGTGCGCGCGTCGTTGCGATGGATCTGTCGCCGCGCATGCTGGTGCGGGCCAAACGGCAGCAGCGGCTGTTTCGCCGCTTCGATCGTGTGGCGGCCGCGGCCGAGCAATTACCGTTGCGCGGTGGCAGCGTCGACCTGGTGTTCAGCAACCTGATGCTGCAGTGGTGCAGTACCCCGGATTTGGTGTTCGGGGAAATCCGGCGCGTGCTGCGTCCGAATGGGCTGGTGACGTTTACGACGCTGGGTCCGGACACGCTGAAAGAGTTGCGCCAGGTCTGGTCGCGCTTCGACCGCCACGTCCACGTGCACCGCTTCATCGATATGCACGACTTGGGCGATGCGCTGCTGCGGGCGGGCTTCGCCGAGCCGGTCATGGATACCGAGCGACTCACCATCACTTATTCCAATGGGCGGGCCTTGCTGGACGAACTGGTGGGCAGCGGCTCGGCCAACGTTGCGCGCGGACGCCGGCATGGGCTCATGGGCCGCACGACGGGAGCCGGCTTTCTCGATGCGTGCGAGGCGTTGCGCCACAACGGCTCGCTGCCGGTCAGCCTGGAGGTGGTGTACGGCCACGCCTGGATCGGCGAGAAGGGCCGCGCGTCGTCGAAGCGGGGAGGCGAAGCGCTTTTTCCTGTCGAGAAGCTGCGACGCCGGTTTTAAGCGATTAGATTTAAAAATTAAATGTTAATGGGGCTGTACACCAATTTAGCGGGCTATTAATCAGGTTTTTTTAAATATAAGAACGGGGCGAGCCTCGGCCGGTGCGACCGCACGGCTCACTGCCGGTCAGCCTTGGAAGTGGCGTGCGGCCACGCCTGGATCGGCGAGAAGGCGAAAGTGTGCCGCCCGCAAAGCGCTCCTCGGTCGCTCCAATCTGGCATCGCGCTCGATATATCTAACCCAGCCGGGACGACGCGCAGTCGCGGTGCCGAGGTACTTCTTGTCGCCACCATCCCTGTACGCGCGGTTGAGATCAGCGATCACGTGACGGGTGATTTCTGCGTGAGGAACAACGCGCCGAACAAAACCATGCCTCGCCGTCCACCACGCGGCGGACGCCAGATGTGCCGGGCACGAACTCGGCACCCGGCTCCTGACCGCAACCGCCCCGTCCGGCAAAAATCCCTTTTCCGTCCGCAATTTGTGCGTTGCGCCTGCGACGGCGTCCCGCTAGCATAGCGGCCCCTTCCGGCCGGACGCGCTTTCGCCCGATTCCCGTATTCCGCATGACATGAACAGTGGCGTCGCATTGGGTCCGCAGCTCAGCCCGACTTCCCCGGTCGACGTGGACCCGATCGTCGAAGACGATGGCACACGACGCTTCGAGCTGCATGCCCGCTGTTCGCTCACTCGGCACAGCGCGCGCGTTTTCATTGCCACCGTTGCAACGAGCACCTTCGGTGTCGCCGCCTTCTTCACCTGGCAGGGTTTCTGGCCGGTTCTGCCGTTCGCGGGCCTGGAAATCGCGTTACTGATCTGGGCGGTACGCGCTTCGATGCGCGCCGGAAGTGAGCGCCAGATCATCATCGTCAGCCCCGATTCCGTCTCGGTTCAACATTACAGCGCACGTGGCGAACAGCGCGCGGTATTTCCTCGACATTGGGTGAAGGTTAAACTCCACGCCCCGCTGGCGGCGCAACATCCCAGCCGACTCACCTTGGAGTCGCATGGCCGCGCCTGCGAGGTGGGCAGGTTTCTCACAGAGGACGAGCGTCGCAGCCTCGCGGTTCGTCTCAAGCAATTGGTGGGGAATGTGAACGAATCACCCGCGCTCCAAGGGAACTTGGACCGTGGGGCTGATCTGCGGGCGAGCCGCGAGTAGCGCTTTATTGCGCGCTCGCGGGCCGCACACGGACGGTTGAGGCTCAAGGCTGCATAGAAAGAAGCAATGGGAGCATTGGCGACAATGTCGAAGATTCTGAAATACGTCGCGGCCGGTCTGGCAGCGCTGCTGCCCGCCGGGGCGGCATTGGCGGCCTGGGACCTGAACATGCCGGTCGGCGTGACCGAGCTGAGCCGGGACATTCACGGCCTGCACATGCTGGTCCTGTGGGTCTGCGTGATCATCGCCGTCGTCGTGTTCGCCGTCATGATCTATTCGATCGTGAAGTTCCGTCACTCGCAGGGCGCGGTCGCGGCCAAGTTCGACCACAGCACCAAGGCGGAAATCATCTGGACCATCATCCCGGTGGCCATCCTGGTCGGCATGTCGATCCCGGCGGCCGAAACCCTGATCCGCATTGAGGACACCCGCGACTCGCAGATCACGGTCAAGGTCACGGGTTATCAGTGGAAGTGGCAGTACGAATACCTGGAGGAGAAGGTCAGCTTCTTCTCCACCCTGGCCCGCGACAGCGACGCTGCGCGCCAGCTCGACTCCGGCATCGACCCCAACTCGGTCGCCAACTACCTGCTCGAGGTCGACCACCCGCTGGTGGTTCCGGTAGGCGCGAAAGTGCGCGTGCTGCTGACCTCCGCCGACGTCATCCACGCCTGGTGGGTGCCGCAGTTCGGCATGAAGAAAGATGCGATTCCCGGCTTCGTGAACGAGTTGTGGTTCCGCGCCGACGAGCCCGGTATCTACCGCGGCCAGTGCGCCGAGCTGTGCGGCCGCGATCACGGCTTCATGCCGGTGGTCGTGCACGTCAAGCCGCAGGCCGAATACGACGCCTGGTTGAAGGAGCAGCAGGGTGGCGCAGCCGCTCAGGCTGCCGCGGTCGGGACGGAAAATGAGAGCGCGACGACGGCGATCGTCGCCAAGGTGGAGTAAGAGATGAGCACTGCACACACCCACGAAGCGGCCGATCACGCGCACCACGACGAGCACGACCACCACGGTCCGGCCAAGGGCTGGCGCCGCTGGCTGCTGGCGACCAACCACAAAGACATCGGCACGCTGTACCTGGTTTTCAGCCTGACCATGTTCTTCATCGGCGGCGCCATGGCCATGGTGATCCGCGCCGAGCTGTTCAAGCCCGGTCTGCAGCTGGTCGATCCGATGTTCTTCAATTCCATGACCACCATGCACGCGCTGGTCATGATCTTCGGTGCGGTCATGCCGGCGTTCGTCGGTCTGGCCAACTGGATGCTGCCGTTGCAGATCGGCGCGCCCGACATGGCGCTGCCGCGCATGAACAACCTCAGCTTCTGGATCATGCCGTTCGCCTTCCTGCTGCTGCTGTCCACGCTGTTCGTGCCGGGCGGCGCGCCGGCGGGCGGCTGGACCATGTATCCGCCGCTGGCGCTACAGAACGGCACCTCGTTCCCGATGATGATCTTTGCCGTGCACTTGATGGGCGCCTCCTCGATCATGGGCGCCATCAACGTGGTGGTGACCATCATGAACATGCGCGCGCCGGGCATGGGCCTGCTGAAGATGCCGATGTTCGTGTGGAGCTGGCTGATCACCGCCTACCTGCTGATCGCGGTGATGCCGGTGCTGGCCGGTGCGGTGACCATGCTGCTGACCGACCACTTCTTCGGCACCAGCTTCTTCCAGGCAGCCGGCGGCGGCGACCCGGTGATGTACCAGCACATCTTCTGGTTCTTCGGGCACCCCGAGGTCTACATCATGATCCTGCCGGC
>Ga0182738_1000294_pt1 | contig 75980 bp, 50 predicted proteins | sample eDN5th30CBELigMG_FD_128876 | JGI IMG/M metagenome (GOLD analysis project Ga0182738, IMG submission 128876) | Enriched Miracle-Growth compost microbial communities from Emeryville, California, USA - eDNA 5th pass 30_C BE-Lig MG (version 2)... ... | reverse complement strand
TAATGTTTGGTGATAATGGCGAAAGGGAACCACGCGTACCCATCTCGAACACGACCGTTAAGCCTTTCAGCGCCGATGGTACTTGGACCGCAGGGTCCTGGGAGAGTAGGACATTGCCAAGCAGAAAAAAGCTACTGCAGCAATCTGCAGTAGCTTTTTAATGGAATATGGCCCGTTGGTCAAGGGGTTAAGACACCTCCCTTTCACGGAGGTAACAGGGGTTCGAATCCCCTACGGGTCACCAATTGGAGGATTAGCTCAGCTGGGAGAGCATCTGCCTTACAAGCAGAGGGTCGGCGGTTCGATCCCGTCATCCTCCACCATTAAGAGCCATTAGCTCAGTTGGTAGAGCACCTGACTTTTAATCAGGGTGTCGAAGGTTCGAGTCCTTCATGGCTCACCAGTTATGTCCATCAAACCATCAATTAAATTGGTGGTTTTTTTGTGCTTTCTGTCATTTATAATTCTAAATAGGCTTCACACGAGTTCCATTCGAACTTAGTGCGAAGCCTATTTATTGTTTACAGACTGTGTGCGTCATAGAGAACAGCTCCCAACCTTACAGTGTCGTAAGAGAACTGTAAGTAGAATCAATTTCTCGCTCTGCTCTGCTTCTATAGAATGTAAATATAAGTTATTTGAATAGAGAGGACGGGATAGGAATGGAAAAATGGAATATGAAGAATTCGATTATTACGATCATTTGTCTATTAATAGTGGTAATTGGTGGGTTTGTTTACTTAGAGAAAACTACGAGTGGGTTAGTGCCGACAATCTCAGGATTGTTAGCGAGTGAATATAAGCCTCATTATGTAAAAACGGAAACCGACAATTATTCTAAGCTTTGGAATGGTAAATATCGCTATACATTTACGGGGTACGCTGAGGATGGAAAGAAACAAAAGATTGTCAGAGTTATGGATAGAGAGCTACGCCCCGATGCTTATTTAAGAATGTATGCTGAGGGAAGCTTGGGAAAGTATTGGGAGGAAGTTCAAGAGCACGAGATACCGTCAGAGGCATTAGCTAAGCTTAAATAAAGAAAGCAATGAATTCTTCTATAGGGTGGGGTACTTATAATGCAGAAAAAATGGAGCAGTAGGGCAAGAACAGGATTAATGCTAGGAATGGTGCTTGTAGTAATGACGGCATGTATGGGAGAGGACAAAAAGGATCAACGATCGGCATTGCCGGGGAAGGGAAGCAAGGAAGAAGTGACGCTTAAGGTTACATTTTGGGATGAAGAGCTTTTTTATCAGCAATATGGAAGCTTGTTTACCGCAAAATACCCCAACATTCAATTTGAAGTCGTACCAACAGATGAGGTTTGGTTGAATCCAGATAACAATGCTCAACAATCAATTGTACAGTTAGTGAAGGAGCAAAAACCCGATGTAATTATGCTGGAGCCGTACTCCGCTAATCGAAGAAGGATTATTACAACAGTTGGATCTCATGCTGGAGCAAGATGATTTCACATTAGAAGGTATTCTGCCTGCTGCGATAGATCAACTGAAAAGGATAGGCGATGGGAGACTATATGGCTTGGCTCCGGCATTTCAAGAGGATGCTATCTATTACAATGCGGACTTGTTCGATCAATACGGAATTCCATATCCACAGAATGGGATGACCTGGGATGAGCTGTTGATGCTAGCAGAGCTGTTTCCGACAGACGGAACACCTGAAGACCGCGTATATGGATTACAGATCTATACACGCGAAAGTGGGGCTGATTTTATGCTTCGATCTGGGTGTCAGAGCGGACTACAAATTTCAGATCCTCATACTGGAAAGATGACACTGTCGTCGCCATCATGGATACGTGTTGCAGAGGAGGCGCTCAGGTATGCGAAGTCAGATGCGATCTATCAATACGACCAACTCGCAATGGATGAGACGGAAACATATAACGAGATGCTGCGTCAGGATTTGTTCTTGACGAAACGGATCGCAATGAAGGTTGCCGACAGTTATTACATGAGCCAAATCCGCAGTGCACAGCATACGCTTAAGGAGGAGATTGTCGCAAACTGGAATGTTGTAACGGCACCGACGAGCCTAGATGCGCCTAATCAGTCCACATCGTTCTATCTACCTGAGATTTATGCTATTCATGCTCAGTCAGAACATGCACAGGCTGCATGGGAATTCGTGAAGTATGTCAACTCAGAGGAATTCGCTAAATTGAACGCTCGTTCTTCTGTTCTTAATGGACTATCTGTGCGAACCGAATATATTCGCAATGAAGAAGGGATCCAGATGGAAGCTTTCTACACTAATTCGCCCGCACAAGCCAAAGGAAATAATTATGTAGAAGAGCTATTGCAGCTACCACAGCCGTTCGTTATGTCCTTCTATGAAAGCTTAATGAAGCATTGGGATGCGATGGTGACGGAGGAGTCCACGGTTGAAGAGGCACTGCTTATGATCGAAAGCGAATCACAGCTTGCCCTCGATGAGGCAAACAAGGAGGCCGGAGAAGTATGGCAGGTGGAGTAATGGAGTAATTAACATTATGTAGTCGCTAACAGTATTCTTTTATAGTAACAAGACAAGGCATTCGCTCCTTGTCTTGTTTTACTTTAAATCTAGTTTACTATATACAGAATAAAAGTTTCGTAAAAAATAATAGAGATATGTATCCATATTATAGAATTAATTTGGTATAATCTTGGATATGGGTATTATTTCCTATTGAATAGAGACTTTTTGCTATTTAATTGTGGATTGAATCTACTAATTTCGAAAGGTTGGGAAGTATGAATAAGACCAGGCATAAGATGAGATTGGCAATGTGGGCGTTAGTGCTTGTGCTGCTAGTGCAAACGATCGCGGTAACCATACCAAGTAATGTTGCATATGCACAAGGTATGGATCGCAATAGCGTCGTTACCAAAATGGAAGAAAACCTAATATTAAAAAGTGATGGAACGGTATGGGCGTGGGGAGATAATAACTTCGGTCAAATCGGTAATGGAACCTTTGAGGCAAGTGATTACCCTGAGCAAATTAAGAGCTTAAGTAATGTAATAGATATTAGTGTGGAAAGTTCAGTATCGTTAGCGCTTAAAAAAGATGGCACAGTCTGGTCATGGGGCGCCTATAATATGATTGCTCCCGATGATGGCACCTTACTTGGTAGCATTAATCCAATTCCAGTTCAAGTTCAAGGGATTTCAGATGTAAAAGCTATAGTCGCTGGTACTGCAAGTGGCTTTGCATTGAAGTCAGATGGAACCGTATGGTCATGGGGCTTGAACATGAGAGGTGAGCTTGGTAATGGAACATATCGAGCAAGTGAGAATCCGACACAAGTGAAGGAGTTAAGCGATGTGGTCGCGATTGAATCTCACAGTACGAACCTATTTGCACTTAAATCAGACGGTACGGTATGGGCTGTCGGTGATAACACCTTCAAGCAACTTGGAACCGCGGTAACGAGAGGTTTTCATAACGTTCCCGTACAAATTAATGGATTGGATAATGTAAAAGCAATTCGATCTTATGGAAGTAAATTATTTGCGATTAAGAACGATGGTACATTATGGGCACTTGGTGCAAATCAATACGGTGAAATAAGTGTGAATGCCAATACAGAAAAAGTCGATGTTCCTGTGCAAATTCCTTTACCATTGCCAGTGGTTCAAGTTCAAATAGGTGGCATGCATGCAGAAGCCTTGTTAAGTGATGGTACAGTTTGGGCGTGGGGAAGTAATTCCAATAATGCGTTAGCCAATGGGGAACGAGATCTGAAAGGTAATGAACGAATTGATACGCCTGCACAAGTAAAAAATTTGAAAAACGTTAAGCGACTAATCGCGACTAGTGTAGCCGAAAAACAAGATGGTACTGTATGGATTTGGGGCTCAGTATACTTAACATTCTATAAAGGTTCTATGAACATAACGAAAGAACCTGTACAAGCGTATTGGGATACGATTGACGTACTTGCTCCAGATGCATTTGTTAAGCCTAAACCTTATAATCCCGCTGATGTAACATTGCTTCCTTCTCAAGCAGCTAAGGCGGCTCGAAACTACGATAATGTGGCTATTGCGGCAGGCTGGGATACTTCATTAGCTTTAAAGTCAGATGGAACAGTATGGCAATGGTCGATAAATGGATATTCCCAAAGAGATTTATCTACGGCTATTTTAGCTGAAACACCAGTGCAAGTACCTGAACTTACTAATATTAAAGCAATCTCGATTAGTTGGAAACATGCATTAGCATTAAAATCAGACGGAACCGTATGGCAATGGGGAATTAATGAGGATAGTAAGTGTTCTATTCGCCAATACCAATGCTTAGGTACGTCAAAAGTTCCAACGGAAGTACCTAATTTGACAGATGTCGTGCAAATTGCAGCGGGTACAGAGCATATGCTTGCTCTCAAATCAGATGGCTCAGTATGGGCTTGGGGCTTGAATGATAAAGGACAATTAGGGAATGGTACGACGACAAGTAGTGCAACACCGGTCCAAGTTTCAGGACTATCTAATGTAGAGTCGATTGCAGCGGCTGATGATGCATCTGGTGTCGTAAAGAAGGATGGTACTGTCTGGGTATGGGGAGATAACTTCTACGGTCAATTGCTTGGCAATACGGGAAAATTGACGTTTACCACCACACCTACACAAATTACACAATTATCAGGGGTGAAAGCGCTCCAGTTAAACTGGGCACATAATGTAGCTTTAATGAAGGATGGCTCAATATGGACCTGGGGGTTAAATGACTATGGTTATTTAGGAGATGGTACTTGGAATAAGCGTGAAACACCAGCTAAAATTTCCGGTGCATCAAATGTAAAGAGTATAGCATCTGATAACTACACCTTAGCTTTGCGTAATGATGGCACACTTCTCACTTGGGGATTAAGTGTTGGTAGTGATGACATTGCGTCAACTAGTCCAATTCCGATCGAAGGAATAACCAATGTTAAAGCAGTTGCAGCAGGTGTACATCATGGCTTGATTCTGTTAGATGATGGGAGTATTTGGGATCTAGGGCAAGATGGTTATTATGGTCGCCAGCCGCTTCAAGTACAATGGGTACCTATTGAAATTCCTGGATTCTTCACCGGATCCAGTCCAGATTCCAGCGTTGTAGTACCTCCTACTAGCTCCACTACGAATGATACCGATTTTGTAATGGTTGAGGCGGGGTATGTAGTTTCTGCTGCCTTGAAAAAGGATGGCACGGTATGGCATTGGGGGTTGATCATAAATAGAGAACAACCAGTGCAAGTACAAGGGCTATCCAATGTGAAGTCGATATCGGTTGGTCGTGATTTTGTACTAGCAGTTAAACAGGATGGCACAGTATGGGCATGGGGAAATAATGATATGGGTCAATTTGGAGATCAATCTCTTCCTTCATCAGACATTCCTGTGCAAGTTAAAGGGCTGTCGAACGTAAAAGAAGTTAATGCAGGGTACTCTTATTCTCGTGCTGTAAAGAATGATGGAACCGTATGGGTATGGAATGTAAATTGGTACAACGATGATTATAGTCAATTTAGGCTTACTCAGGTACGTGATATGAACGACATAACGAGTATTTTTACTGAGTTTGATACATCAATGGTTGTTAATTCAGATGGTACGATTTATCGTGTATTTGGTCTTGGTACAGGTATGCTCCCAGAGCCTGTTGTATACACAGAAATTCCATCTATTAAAGCGATATATGAAGGTGGTCTAGGTACAACAATCTTAGATGCACAAGGAAACGTATGGCAATGGGAGAACAACACATCACCACAGAAGGTCGCTGGACTTACCGATATCGTTTCGATTTCTAAAGGCTTGTCACATACATTAGCGTTAAAAGGCGATGGCACAGTATGGGCATGGGGAGATAATTATAGTGGGCAGCTAGGTGACGGAACGATGATTGACCACGATAAGCCCATCCAAGTATCGGGCTTAAAGGATGTCGTTATAATCTCTGCAGGTGATGCACATTCCTTAGCACTTACTTCCGACGGTAAAGTATGGGGATGGGGAGATAACGATTTCGGACAGTTAGGTACGGATGATCGAAAAGAGGTATTGGTTGCAACTCCAATATCACTTGGTACTAACGCTCAAGCCGAGCCAGATACTACTACGGACGTACCAACAACTGTGGTGGCTTCGCCAACGAAATCACAGGTATTAATTAATAATAAGCCAGTTGCATTTGAAGCGTACAATATTAACAATAACAATTACTTTAAGCTGCGCGATTTGGCTGCTGCTCTAGGTCAAACTGAAAAGAGCTTCGAGGTCGTATGGGACAGTAAAGCGAATTCGATTAAGCTGTATTCCAACAAGCCGTACACCAAGGTTGGCGGGGAATTAGTTGCATCAACCAAAACAACTAAGAAAACAGCAACGTTAACACGTTCTAGCTTATTGCTAGACGACCAGTCTATATCACTTACTGCGTATCAAATCAATGGTAATAACTACTTTAAGTTAAGAGATATCGCGGCTTTGTTTGATTTCGGGGTTACCTGGAACGGTGCTAAAAATATGATTGAGATTGAAACCAATAAGTCGTATGTAAGTGAGTAATGTACTGAAGAAGCCAGTGTTCTTGTGGACACTGGCTTCTTATAGAGATAAAAAATACAGCAGTTGGGCAATTGTCTGGAGATAGTGAGGTTGCGAACAGCTATCATACCGGTATTGTTCAAGGAACTAATTATACTGGTGGTATTGCAGGATTAATGAGTAATGCTACACTCCGAAATAGCTATTCATCAAGCACGATAAGTGGGTACTACGTAGCTGGCGGATTAATAGGAGAGAGCAGAGACGCTAACATATACGACAGCTATAGCCACTCTAATGTAAGTGGCACTCTGTCTACTGGTGGATTAATTGGCTATAGTCTTCAAACGACATCGATTGAGCGGAGCTTCAATAGTGGGGGAGTTACTGGACAATTCATAGTAGGAGGTCTTATAGGTAACACAACACAAGTGAGTATCACTAACAGCTATAATAATGGAGCTGTTAATGGCGTTACGTATGTCGGTGGGTTATTCGGCAGCGTTAACAACATCACTGCCTCAAATTACTATGTTAGCAGTATTGTTTCTGGTATGAGTAGTGTAGGAGCTGTCGCTGGTGCTTGGGGAGGTAGTCCGACTAATGCATTGTTCAACACTGATCATATGCTAAGCGATAATTCAGGGAGCATAGGTAAGAGCAGTGCACAGTTAAAAAGTAGTGCCACATATGCAGGCTGGGATTTGGACAATATTTGGGAGCTTCGTGAGGGAAGGTTTCCTACTTTGAAAGGAATTCCATACGAAGTACAGAAAGATGTGGCTCCTCCTATACTGATGAACGCAATGCTTACTTCTTCTGCATTCTCCATAATTGAGCTGACCTTTGATGAATGGGTAGCAGTGGATAATGTCAATGGTCTTACAGTTACAGCTGATGGGGAACAAGTGTCTATAGTTTCCATAGAAAAAATAGATGATACTACGGTGCAATTAGTTCTAGAGCATTCAGTTGCATCCACTGCTACGATTCTAATATCTATCGATCAAGAATTAGCTAGGATTAAGGATAGAGCAGGCAACAGCTTATCAACATTGACAGCTTATGAGGTCAAGGTGGAGCTAACCGTCGTGTTTCATAGTAATGATGGGAGAAGCGCTACTACTGTCACTGTGTTGCGCAATAGCTTAGCTGCAGAGCCTGCTGAGTACTACAGAGAAGGATATACGTTGAATGGATGGTACAGTGATAACGGAACATTTAGTTTGCCATTTGACTTTACGAGCACGCCGATTGAGGATGATCTTAATCTATATGCACAATGGATAAAATCAAACCCAGCATTAGCGATTAACTCAGATCATGGCATGATTATAGGTACACAGCCTAATTATGAATATGGTCAAAGTGTTGAGCTTACAGCTGTGCCAAATGAGATGTATATATTTGAGAGCTGGAGGGATAACAGCACGGGAAAAATCGTAAGTACTAATCCTGTATACCGCTTTACCATCACCGAAGATAAATTATTAACGGCGCGTTTCGTACAGGAGGACTTGCAGAAGTTTACTGTTACCTTTAAGAATGAAAGCGGGCATGTTCTAACTATACAGCAAGTAAATGCTGGTGATGCAGCGATACCTCCAGTTAATCCAACCAAGCCAGATCATACATTTGAGCGTTGGAGCGAGGATTATCATAATATCCAATCGAACATGACGCTTTATCCAATCTATAAAGCGAATGAGGTACTATATCACGTTACAGTTATTAATGGAACAATTCCTAGTGGAGTTACTAGCTATCGCTTTGATTCGAAAGTAACGATTGTAGCGGATGCTCCAGACGAAGGGATGGTGTTCTCTCATTGGGAAAGTAACGGGATGTCGATAAGCTATAGCGAAACCTATTCATTCTATGTTACGGGAAATACAACGGTTGCTGCAGTATACGCTGAAAATCCTGTATTGAGACAGCCGCTTGTTTCAATTTCTCCCAATGTTATTGCAAGCCCCGAATCAAAAAAGCTGAGCTTTATTGGTCAGGTTGATGCAGCCCCTGGTTATACTCTGGTAGAATGGGGGGTAGTGGTTAAGAAATCATCTGAACCTCTATATGAGCTTGATTTTACAACTTCAGGAGCGATCCGTGGACGATCAAGCACATTAACCGCGACAGGACAGTATATGTTGAATAAGACAGGGGTAAATGCTGGTGAGATATGGTACGGTCGTGCATATTTAATTTATCAGGATAGCTCAGGTCAGATTTTTACGCTGTATAGTTCTATTGTTCAAGGTACTATACCGCAGTAATGATAATTAATAACGCAAAGTGATTATGAGATGACTTTAATCACTTTGCGTTTTATTTTTTATTGATTATTGTGACAATTACAAGTAATCTAAAATTGTTATATTTACTAGCACATTAAACGATAAGGGGAAATACGATGAACGTAATCGAAAAGCGTATTGATGATTTATTTCGATATACTCCAGAATTGACGAAGCAAGATGACTTAGATGCATTTTGGCAGCGCGCATTAGTGAATGTACATGAGCTTCCCCTTCATTCAACGCGTACGGTGCATCCGACGATTATCGGTAGCATTGACGTATTTGACGTGAATTTTAATGGGTTCAAGGAAACACCACTGCATGGATTTTTAATAAAGCCTAAAAGCAGTGATCCACAAACTCAATTCCCTTGTGTAGTTGTTTTTCATGGCTATCATCATGTGCGTACAGGCCCTGAGCATTATATGGAATGGCTTTCTTTAGGGATTGCTGTGTTTGCGGTAAGCGTGCGGGGGCAATCATCTGGCAACACGCTTGGCAGCGAGCATAGCATGGTGAAGGGCTGGATGACGGAGAATTTATTGAATATTGAGGAAAGCTATTACATGGCACTAGCTGTCGATCATTTGCGAGCGGTACGTTGGGTGCTAGAGCAAGCTGATATAGATGCTAGTAAAGTTGCTGTTACTGGCGGCAGTCAAGGTGGCGGACTAGCATTATTAGCTGCTGAATTTTATCCGCAACTGAGCGCTGTTGTCGCAGATGTGCCCAATTTATGTCATGTCGATTATGGGGTGTTTTACTCGCAAGGCTCGTTAACAGAAATCGCTGAGTTTTGTCGCAAGGTCAATACTGACTGGCAAGGGGTATTGAAGAACTTAAGTTACTTCGATCATCTAAATTTAGCAGATCGAATTCATGTACCGATTATGCTGTCAGTTGGTCTTAAGGATCTGATCTGTATGCCAGAGACTATTTTCCCTGTCTACAATCGGATTAGTTCACAAGAAAAGAGCATAGAGATTTATCCTTTCACAGGTCACGCGGTTGAATACGCTCAGAAGAAGAAAGGGATGGCGTTTATCTATAACCATCTCATTGAGCAATAAATAAATTGTTTTAATACAGTAAAAAGGTGAAATCCGTTCGTGCGGATTTCACCTTTTGCATTTGCTCATTTATCCAATGCTGCCACGAAAATCTGGTCTTCCTTCAACTGTATAACGTAACTCCTTAACGAATGTATGACGGTTAGGATCATACAGAGGATCGCCAACAATATCCTTATACGTACGTGCATGAAATACTAATAAATCCTTAACTCCATCCTCAGAAACGGTGAAGCTGTTATGTCCAGGACCATAAATGTTAAGCTGTTCATCAGTTGTCAGCACTGGAAGGGGGCTCTTTCGCCAAGAAGCCGGATCTAGCAAATCAGCGTCAGCATCGGCTTCAAGTAATCCGATACAGTAGTTATGATCGGTAGCACTTGCAGAATACGTAAGGAATACCCGATTGCCTTTACGAAGGAATGCGGGGCCTTCATTAACCTTAAACCCAATGATTTCCCAATCAAATTCTGGTGTAGAAATCATAGCTTGCGGTCCAGTCAACGTCCAAGGATTACTCATTTTTGAAATATAGAGATTAGAGTTTCCTGCTATGTTTGGATCCTTCTGCGCCCATACATAATATCTCTCACCATGATGCTCAAAGCTAGTGCCGTCAAGCGCAAAGCTTTCCCACTCGGTACGAATCTGACCTTTCTCCTCCCATTGTCCTTCTAATGGATCGGCGTTTTCGTTCTCGAGCACAAACATACGGTGATCAAACAAGCCGTCTTTCGTTTCTGTCGTGTGCGTTGCAGCAAAATATACATACCATTTACCTTCAATATAATGCAGCTCAGGTGCCCAAATATTAACGCTAAGCATACCTGATTCATGCTTTCTCCAAATGACTGTAGGGATCGCATTTGGAAGCTCTTCAACTTTTTTCGCTTTTCTAATTTCTATTCTATCGTATTCCGGAACGGATGCGACAAAGTAATAGAAACCATCCCAATGACGGTGAATATAAGGATCTGCTCTTTGTTCAATTAATGGTTGAACACGGTTTACTTCTGTTTGGTGGAATTCCATCCTGTCACCTGCTTCATTATCTTTTTATTTATCAACCTTTAACAGCACCCGCAGTCATGCCCTCTACAAAATATTTTTGGAAAGCAATAAACAGGACAAAAATCGGAATGATTGAGAAAAATGAACCTACAATTAATAGATCGTAGTTATTTCCATAAGGTGTTAATAGAGTCTTCAACCCAATAGATAGCGTATATTTATCCTGATCCGCCAGCACCATAAATGGCCATAGAAGGTTGTTCCAGCTATTCATTCCATTGAGGATAGCCATTGCCGCAAAGGATGGCTTCATAACCGGCATAATCAGTCTAAAATAAATCATATATTCGTTGGCGCCATCAACTCTACCTGATTGAATGATTTCACTTGGTATGCTTCTTAAGTACTGTCTGAAGAAGAAAATCGTTGCCGCATTGGCTACCCCCGGCACGATGATCGCAGAATAGCTATTAATCATGTTGAGATCATTAATTAATGTGTATAGGGGAAGCAGCAGAATTTCAAACGGTACCATCATAATAAGCAGCACGCATATAAATAGAAAATTCTTTCCTTTAAACTCATACGCTGCAAAGCCGTAAGCGACAAATGCACTAACAAAAAGCGTAAATGCCACTTGAGCAATCGTTAATATTAAGCTGTTTTTAAACCATATAAAATAATCATGCTGACCTGTGAAAAGAAATATAAAATTGTCGAGACTCATGATGCTGGGATCAATGCTCAAGTTAAGACCGTAGCGTATTAAAGCTTCACCTGGCTTAAAGGAAGAGAGTGTAATTGCATAAAATGGAATCATAATAATGACAAACAGGATGAGAAATAAAATAATCATGACGACTCTAGCCATTAAATCTGTTTTAGTCTGACTAATCCCCATATCATCTCTCCTCCTTCTTAAACATACCGGTGATCTTTAGCTGAATTAAATTAATCGTCATGGCGACAACTAATAAGACAATTCCAACTGCTGCTGCATAGCCAAGCTTATTCTGCTCTATGCCTTGTCGATACAAATATCCAACAATCGTTAAACCGATATTTTTAGGGGAGTTATTACCGTTAAATAGCATTAAGCTTTCCGTAAACATCGCTAAGCCCGCATAAATACTGATCGTTAACACATATATTGTCGTTGGCTTCAATAAAGGCACGGAAATATGAAGGAATTTTTGCCAAGCTGATGCACCGTCAATCGAAGCAGCTTCATAATATTCATTATCAATACTCTTTAATCCGGATAGATAATACAGCATATTAACACCTGTCCACTTCCAGCAAGCAAGTATTAATAGGGCTGCCATACTCCATTCCTGATCCTTTAAGAACTTAATCGGTCCGATCCCGAACAAACCTAGAAATTGGTTCATTAGCGAACCATCCAATTCTCCAAACATTAGACGGAAAACGGTACCTGCAACTGCAACTGATGTGAGCGCAGGTAGGAAAAATGCAGACTTAAAAAACTCCCTTCCAACCATTAATTTGCTATTAATGATGCAAGCAAATAACATCGGAAATGGAATTAATAGAATTAAAGTACCAATCATATAAATAACGCTATTTTTAATTGCCTTTAAAAACACTGTATCCGTTAATAATTTTGTGAAGTTTGCATCGCCAACCCATTTTGGATCCTGTCCTAGCATTCTTTCTTGAAAGCTCATAATAAAGGAGTTGAAAAGTGGATAAGACCAAAATAGTAAAAAGATGATTATGAAAGGCATGACAAAAACATATGGTGCGACTTTTTGGGAGTACACAAATTTCTTTATCATCATCTAACCCCCTTGTTTATTAAGACTAAACCCGTCGACGGTTTTGCGTGCCGACAGGTTTAACCTCCTACATATGATCTAACCGCTATTTCAGTTCCTGTTCAATTAATGCTTGCGCTTCATCCAATGCTTCTTGTACATCTTGGCCATCCTCAAAGATCGCATTCAACGTAATCGTACATAGAATGTTGTTGATGGTTGGTGAAGCTTTTACAGATTTAATAGCTTTAATTTCGTCTTTAATTTCATTTAACGTATCAAATGCGTTTGTCTTAAAGTATTTGACGTATTCGTTCTCTGGATTGTGCGTCACTGCCTTGTCTTGCCATACATCCATGTTAACCGGATCAAACCCTAACGTATTCCAAATCTCTGTAGTAGCTTCTTTTGAAAGCTTAGCAAATGCTACAAATTCTTTAGCCAATTGAACATCTTTACCGGTGCTTGTAACAACTGTTCCTGTACCACCTAAACCAACGGAGCGCGGATCGCCTTCGTTAAATACAGGAAGTGGAGCAATCGCATATTTACCCTCAAGATCCTTCATCTCATTGACAAATCTAGACATATACCATTCAGGCATTAATGCACTTGCATAGTTTCCTAAGTTGTATTCTCCCTTAGCTTCTTCCGTATCTGGCTGCCCACCAGGAATAGTGGCAATAACGTTGTTTTTCTGGAGATCAACAAGCATTTCAAGAGCTTTTACCATCTCAGGTGAGTTAACCTTTGGATTACCATTTTCATCTGTGAAATCTACATTTTGCTGAGCTAAAAGCAAGGATGCCTGCCAAGTTGCTGATGTATCAGCAGTACCTAGATACTTACCAGTCTTTTCGTAAACCTTAATTCCTGCATTTTTGTAATCTTCCCATGTAACAATTGTTTTATAGTCAACACCTGCTTCTTCAAGAATTTCAGTATTATAGAAAGCAAGTGTAGCTCCTACGTGGTAATCGAATCCATAGATTTGGTCAGCTTTGCTGTAAATTTCTACACGAGAAGGAACGATGGAATCTTTATATGGAGCGAAAACATCATTTAATGATTCAAGCGGAACATTGTCGCCTTCCAAGAAGTTAGGGAATTTACCTAACTCAATATCTGCAATATCAGGAGCACCTTGGCCTGTTTGAACAGCCATTAACAGCTTATTGTGCATATCATCATAAGGCATAACAGTAACATTCAGCTTGATCTGTTTATCCTTATTATTTTCATTCCAGAGCTCTAGCATTTTATCTAAATGCTTACCGTGTAAATCAACGAATGTCCAAAAGGATAGCTCAGTTGCATTTTCACCTGCATTAGCACCTAACTGCGTGGTTTGCGTTGAACCTGAACTACCAGATTTACTTGAGCATGCAGATAAAGCTAATGAGGTAATAAGCATCATCACAGTAAGTAATAGAAAACTGCGTTTTTTCATTTGTATCATCGTCCTCTCTTTTTTAGATTACGGATTGAAAAAGTGGATGCAATGACTGACTAGATGGAATGAATCTACTTACTTGTTCACCTCCATTCAAATCTTAACGTTTGTTTCAAATAAGATGACCCGGCTTCAAAACAATTGTTGTAAGCGCTTCATGATATGAATTATAATATATGGTAAATATAAGTTATATAACCAATTGGTCATAAAAACATAAAAAATATAAGGAGTTGAGTGTTTATGAAGAAATTGGCTTTGTATAAACAAATACAAGAGCATATTATGAATAAAATTCAATCAGGTCAGCTAAGGCCCAAAGATCGCATTGCATCTGAGCAAGAGTTAATGAGCGAATTTAACGTAAGTAAAATAACAGTTAAAAATGCCCTTACTGCTCTCGCTGATGAAGGAATTATTATAAGAGTTCAAGGAAAGGGCTCATTTGTAGCTCCCGATTTGAAAATGAACGCTAATAATCAATCGCAGAATGGTAATGATAAGCCGCGATTAATCGGTTTTATAGTACCGATTCTGAAGACATCCGTTATTCAAAAGCTCGTGGATTACGTTGAATATTACTTAAAAGATGCTGGATACCATATGATTCTTAGAATTACACGTGAATCTTCCAATACGGAATCTCAAATAATTAGTGAATTAATAGAGATAGGTGTGCGGGGCTTAATTGTTTTCCCAACAGAGGATGAAAAGTATAGTGAGGCTTTGCTTAGACTATCGCTTGATAAATACCCATTTGTCTTTATTGATCGATATCTTCGCAATATTAATTCCTATACGATTACTTCTGACAATTATGGTGGAGCATATAACGCGGTATCCCACTTATTGTCTAGCGGACATCGGCATATAGCGTTGATCTCTCCAGAAAACGCAAACACCGCTATTGAGGATCGAACAGTTGGTTTTGAGAAGGCTTATATGGATCATGGGATTTCTATTGATAAAAATTTGTGGTGTCACGTTCCGTTAGAGATATTAAGAAGTGATCGTGCACTAGAATATATTACAAACTTTTTAAAGATAAACAGTACCATAACAGCTGCGTTTACTTTGACCGAGGAAATCGCCAAGCTAACGGCAGTAGCGCTGAGAATATTAAATCGTCTGGACGATGTTCAGCTTTTTTCCTTCGATCATCCTGGTTTTCCGGATATTCCTTACGTTTTACAAAATGAAGAGGAAATTGCACGAGCTGCTGTAACGCTCTTATTTGAACAGATCGAGCTCAATTATTCGCCCCGACAAGTAGTTGTACCAGTAAAGCTCGTATTTACGTGAATCTCGTAGGAAAGTATCTAGTCCCCCCCCTCATACTACTTGTTTACCTTAAAAATTTTATCTAAGGGAAGGTTTGCCTATCTTTTTCAGTTATCTGAATTTAGATAGGTTTTTTTGTTTTAAGGGTGTATAAAACATACAACTTACGGTCTATCGAAATAAAATTAAAATTTAAGTGAGGTATAACATTATTAAAGGGGGAGTTAGGTTGTTTAAACGGATAATTTCACAAGTATTAATAATGACAATGCTTTTCACAGCTGTGTTACCGCTAATGGGAATTGGGAATTTGCAAGTTAGTGCTGATTCTGACTCATCTAGTACGGTTCACTTCCGGTTAAATTTTGACCAGTATCCCACGACTGCATCTCTATCCAATCCAGCTGCTAATGCTTTGGGTGAAGTAGGTGGGGCTTGGAGTCTATTCGGAACTGCCGCCGGTACTGATTATGCCATTGGACAACTGGACAATGATCATGCAGGCCAGTATTTTACTATGGTTTCCAATGGACAGAACGTAAATATTCAGAAGAATAATTTGACTTTACCAGGTAATGCTGATGCAAAGACCTTTATTATGAATGGGAAGTTTAAGTTTAATACGACTACTCATGAACGTCGTTTATTCCAAACGACCGTAACTAATGCTCCTGCAACAACAACAGTAGGAACGTATATTTTAATTGCTGATACTGCAGGTAAATTGAAAATTCAATATCCGACAGCAACAGGAACTCAAACAACGGAAATTTCAGATTACGCAGCGAATCAGTGGTATGATGTTGAGCTTGCTTTTGATCTCATTGATCGAAATCTTCATATTTTTATAGATGGAGAAGAGTTCGGACAAAGTATTGATATAGGAAACACATGGAATAATTTTAGCTCAACACGTTTCGTTCAAATGGGTAAAGCAGGGACAGAAGGTCAATTTTCTTTGGATGATATTGTTTATCAATCCTCTACACTTACCTATGACGAATTGTACGAGGAGCCGAGTGAGTCACCTGAGCCATCCCCTACCATACATCCTGATTTTGATAGAACGATTGTAAGAGATACCTATCTCTATATGAATTTTGATCAATATGCACTAACGCCGTCAATAACAGCTCCTTCAGGAAATATTGGGGGTAATTGGGGAGTTTCTAACACTGCTGCGAATACAGATTATTTCATTGGAGAAGAAGCTAGTGACGGAGATGGAAGATATATAACGTATTATTCAACGACAGGGAAAAACATAAGCTTAACAAGGTACAATCAAAGTATTCCATCGGTAAAGTCTTCACCTGTAACTCTAGTAATAGAAGGGAAATATCTAGTTAACAGTATCAATACAGAACGTCGCTTATTCGAAGCTACGTTGAACCATAAGACGGATACATCTGTATCAAGAACGTTAAGCGTTTCCATGGACAACACGGGTAATTTTAAAGTATCTTATCCTAAATTGAATGCAGCAACAGGAAACGACACTCTTACTTTTGGCACATATGAAATTAACGAATGGTATCACGTGCAAGCATATATCGATTGGCATACGTATCAATTATCGGTTTATGTAAACGGTGAGAAGCTATTGTCTAATTTGGAAATTGGATCTAATTGGAACAATGTGAAGGATATGCGAATTACACAAATAGGTAAGGCAGGCGAAACAGTAACCTTCTCAATTGATGATTTTTTAACAGCTGATTTTGTTCCACTAGATAGTATGAATCTATTAGAAGCAGCTGAAGTTATTCGGCTTATTCCTACAGAAGAAAGACAATTGACGGTATCTTATGCTCCTTTGGCTGCAACAAATAAGTATGTAGACTGGAGTTCTAGTGATTCTGCTGTAGCTGAGGTAGATCAGTCAGGTAAAATCACAGCAATTAGTGAAGGGATTGCAACAATTACTGTAACAAGCAAAGAAGATAATCGTCTCTCAGACGAAATAACGATTGAGGTTAAAAATTATACACCGCTTACTGGATTGTCAATCTCCCCTTCAACCGTGTCAGTCGAAACAGAAAGAACAACGCAGCTTCAAGCTGAATATATTCCAGCAGACGCTACGAATAAAGATATTACTTGGAGCAGTTCAGATGATGCTGTTGCAATGGTAGATCATAATGGCCTAGTAACTGGTATATCTGAAGGAACAGCAATCATTACAGCTATAAGCGAGGAGGGCTCTTTTGTCGGTACATCGACGGTCACAGTAGTACCTCGTTATACTGCAGTTGAAGACATTAGTTTGCCAGCAACAGCGAAAATGTATAGTAACGATTCGATTTCGTTTACAGCAATATTTAGTCCTCGGGATGCTACAAATCAACAATTAAGATGGGAGTCTAGTGACCCATCTCTTGCGACAGTAGATCAGACGGGTAGAGTTTATGCTGGCAACGACACAGGCTTAGTAACGATAACAGCTTATTCCTTAGACAGTCAGGATGAAATATTTGCTGCTGCTGAAGTTCAAATTATTGAGCGTGGAACCTCTAATCCATTTGACGAAATGAGATCGCGCTGGAAGACGATTCTTGATGGCGGAGAATCTCTCGATGTTGATAATCTTTATGTTATTGACAAGACCGAAGCAATAAACAATATTGCTCAATCGCTATGGAAACGAATGATTAAAGAAGAACAGCGTGTAACATTGTGGGAGGATCTTCTCCCTTCTACAACAGATTCCAGTGTCTTTAATAGTTATTTTACTAGACTTAGAGACATGTCATATGCATACTCTACAAAAGGTGGAGAGCTGTATCATAATCAAACGTTGAAAAATGATATTATTTCCGCGTTAGATTGGTTGTATGAGCATCAATATAATGAGGATGTCGCAGTATACGGTAACTGGTGGAACTTTGAAATTGGTGCACCGCAACGCATTATGGACATTTTTACTCTGCTTTACGATGAGCTGGATGAAGAAATGCTTAATCAATATTTTGACACGGTTACTCATTTTATTGGAGATATTAGCTTGCCTTCTTTCGATGCGACTGGAGCAAATCGCTCAGATATACTAACGATTATTATGTTAATGGCGATTATGTCAGAGAATGAAGAACTGCTAGAGGAAGCAATTAATCAATTAAGTCCTTTATTTGAATATGTTAGCTCAGGTGATGGGTTCTATGAAGACGGCTCTTTTATTCAACATAGTATTATTCCTTATACAGGTAGCTATGGTGAGGTTTTAATTCGCGGATTAGGACAGATTTTATACTTAATAGCGGATTCACCTTTTGAAGTGACCGATCCAAAGGTTAATCATATTTATCGATGGGTATATGAGACGGTTCAACCAATTGTGTATGCGGGCGAAACAATGGATATGGTTCGTGGTAGAGCTATCGCACGTGAAAGAAATTCAGGACATATCACTACGATAGGTCTATTATCTGGGGTAATGAGAATTGCTCTAGCGTCCCCACCACAGGAGCAGTTAATTCTTAAACGTCTTGTGAAGCAGTGGTTAGAGGCGATGCCAACTCATTTAAACTATTATCGGGAATTAAAATTAGATCTTATTGCACCAATCGAAAGTCTCATGAATGATCCGACAATTGAAGCACTGCCTATTTCTCCTTTGCACCACGAATTTGGGGCGATGAATCGCACTATTCATATTCGCGAGGATTTTGCTGTGGCGATTAGTAAAAGCTCTAATCGAATCGCGACCTATGAATTAACGAATGGAGAAAATGGCGAAGGCTGGTATACGAGTGATGGGATGCTTTATCTGTATAACGGAGATAAGGAGCATTATGGTGGAGATTATTGGGCAACCGTAAATCGCTATCGTTTGCCAGGAACAACGGTAGATACTCGTGAACGGACGAATACCCATTATCAATATGGTGATGGTGAAACGACACCAAGTAATGAATGGGTTGGCGGTGTAACTTTAGGTGACGACGGTATCTCAGGAATGCAACTTCAGCAAGTAGGAACAACCTTGAAGGCCAATAAATCCTGGTTTATGTTTGGTGATGTAATTGTTTCGCTTGGATCGGGTATTACAAGCAATGATCAACGGACAATTGAAACGATCATTGAACAGCGAAAATTAAATGCAGATGGAAGTAATCAGTTTATCGTAAACGGTATTACGATGTCAGATGCTTTAGGTTGGGGTGATGATTTAACAGATGTTGAATGGGCTCATTTAACCGGTACCAATGACAATGCGAACATTGGATACTATTTTATTGACGGTGAAGATATCATTGTTGAACGTAAAGCACAATCGGGAACATGGTATCAAATCAATCAGAATGCTGGGTCATCTGCGGATGAAAGAACGGATAACTATTTGACGATGTACATTGACCATGGTGCCAATCCAGTGAATAAAAAATATGGATATGTATTATTACCGAATTACTCCGTTCAAGAAACGCAGCAATTTGCTAATCAACCATCAATTGAGATTATCGAACATTCCGATGATATTCACGCTGTGAAGGATCAGCTTGCTAATCAAATTGCTGTCAATTTTTATAAAGATGGCATTCAAACCGTAGATGCAATCACGGTTAATCGTCAAGCTGCGATTATGGTTAAAGAAAATAATGAAACACTTGAAGTTGCGGTAGCTGATCCAACATTTAATAATACTGGGACAATAGAAGTTGAGCTTGATTACAGTGCAGCGGCAATACTAGATAAGGACCCAGAGATTGTTATTACACAGCTAACACCAACTATTAAATTTATGGTGAATACAGATAAATCTTTAAGTAAATCGTTCTATGTCACCTTTGATTTGGATGAAGCTTCAGTGGAAGGACCACTGCCAGCATTAGATTGGTCTTCACCAACGACGACAAAGCAAGCATTATTGCAAGACAATGCGATTACGTATGTGACATCAACCTTTGATAAAGAAAGATCAGGCGATGCTCCAAAGCAATGGTTAATTACACGTGATGAAAATACTTCAGCATCGATTGTAACGGATCAATTACTGACGGATAAGCATGTTAGACTTGTTGATATTAATACGAATGGAGTAATAACGGCAGCGCATGAATTTGAGGAGCAATCAAACTACTTCCAACTAGAGTGGAATGTGGCAGCACTTACTGATAACAGTGAATGGCATGCCATCGTTACTGGTAAAGATGGAGTAGCGGCTCAACTGATATACAGAAATCAATCGTTATATTATGTAGACGTAAATAGCAGTGAGCAATTGATCACTTCTGTAGATGCTAGGGCATGGCTGTCTGCGCAGCTTAATGTCAATGTTAGAGAACAGTATTGGGATCTATTATTAGATGGCAATATAGTATTGATGAACATTCCGTTTACTGAAGAGGTTGAAAGTATTAATCAGTTACAATTCGCAACTGGATTAGCAACAGCGGAAACGGTTATGTATGTTGACGATGTTGCAGTTTATATGCCTGGTGCTATCTCAATATTTACAGATGACTTTGAGGAAGAGACAGAAGGAGAGCATCCGGTACACTGGGTTGTAACTGAAGTCGATCTTGCCCCGGTCTATGTAATAACTGAGGGAGGCTTAAATAAAAGCTTAATCATCGATGATAACACGAATAGAAGCTCTAATCTATATTATGAGTTTTCAACTGAACAGGATGAATTTGTTGTGGAATGGGACTTTAAAGAAATGAGCGGTGGTAAGTATCCTGAATTCCAACTAAGATCAGATACAACGTCAGCCATTCGTTTTTCATCGAGCTCTAACAATTATTTTAGATATTATGCGCAAGGAGCATCGGCAAACAGTACATTAACAAATGCACCGACAAAAAATAATGTTTGGCAGCATGTGAAGGTTGTCGTTAATACGACTGCCCAAACGTACTCGATGTATTTTAATTCTGTACTCGTGTTGCAGGATGAACCATTCTATAACTCTGTTAGTAGCATTAGCCGCTTATATTTTGCTTCCGGGTACGGTGCAGCAGATGCCCCATTGTATATCGACAATGTAAAAATATATACATTTGATGAGAAGCAACCTGAATGGGATACAGAATCAGAACTTGAAGTAGCCAATGTAACGGATACAACCGCTAGTATTAGCTGGGAGCATGCTCTGGATGAAAGCGGAATTGCCCAATATGAGCTTTACGTTAACAATGAGACTGCTGAGATTATTAGCGGATTAAGTACTTCCTGGGTGTTAGAGGATTTAGAGCCAGAATCAGAATATGCGGTACAATTGTTTGCTATAGATCATATGGGCTTTAGATCAGAATTGCCACTGGAAGCTAGCTTTACAACGTTGGCACCACCGGTAGATCCAGGTCCAGTAGATCCAGGTCCAGTAGATCCAGGTCCGGTAGATCCAGGTCCAGTAGATCCAGGTCCAGTAGATCCAGGTCCAGCAGATCCAGGTCCAGTAGATCCAGGCCCAGTAGATCCAGGTCCAGTAGATCCAGGTCCAGCAAACCCTGGCCCAGGAACAGGTAGCGGCACTGAAAGTGGAACTACGCCTGAAGAAGAAAACAGCTCTGAAGAATCAATCATTATTAATGATAAGGTTGATTTAGATCAATTAAAACAGCGTATTTTAGAAGCGGTAGACAAACAAGGATCAGGCACGAACAATGGTGAAACTCAAGGTTCATCTAATTCTGCAAACTTTAATTTCACAGATGTAGATGGACATTGGTCTGAAACTGTTGTGAAGCAAGCATTGAGCTTAGGCTTAGTAAATGGTTATGGGGATGGTAGCTTCAAGCCAAATGGTGTCATTACAAGAGCTGAGTTCTCAACAATGATTACTAAAGTATTTGGCATTAGTGCAACAGCATCTTCCAATTCGTTTGTCGATGTAAATAACCATTGGGCGAAGTCAGCCATTGATGCGCTAGCCAATGCAGGTATTGTTGGCGGCTACGGAGATGGTACATTCGCACCAGATAAGACAATTACAAGAGAAGAGATGATTATCATTATTTCTCGAATTGTAAATCTACAAGCTGCGGCGAAAGATACGACAAAGGGAGAGTTTTCAGATTTAGAGCGTGCTAATTCCTATGCTGTCGAAGCGATTAAAGCAGCTGCACAAGCAGGAATTATCAATGGCAAGCCAAATAATTCATTTGATCCGCAAGGGCAAGCGACACGTGCAGAAGCATTAACAATCATTATGAATGTAGTAAAGCTTGATGTAGAAATTGCGGCACTACTAGAACAGCTACTGTAAGAGGTTAAACAACGATATAGTCAACAGAGAGACCGGGATAAAACTAGTTTCTAAATAATGCAGAAGGTGAAATCCACCCTTGGATTTCACCTTCTGCTCATTTTTTGCTTTGTTTTTCTAGTGCTAAATCAACTCAATTACTAATTATGCCGTTCTACTCCATCCATCTGAATGTTCAGCGGGAATAATAATGTGATGGTTGTCCCTACATGCTCCTCGCTAGTAATGGTCATACCGTAGGACTCACCATAGTAGTATGTGATTCGATCATGTACATTTTTTATGCCGATGCTTTCCTCTGAATCCATTTGCAGTGGGTCATTAAGCTTGAGCTGTAATTGCTCCTGCCTCTCCTTCGACATACCAGCTCCATTATCTTTAATATGAATCAGTAATTGTTTGCCAATGATCGATGTGCTAATCTCTATTTTCCCCTTGTCTGCTTTCCTTTCTAGCCCGTGAACGACAGCATTTTCAATGATCGGCTGTAAAATAAAGTGTAATATGATTGCCTGCTCACTGCCTGGAGCGATATTCTCTTCATATTGAATTTTATCGCCAAATCTTAATTGCTGAACCTTCATATAAAGTCTTACCTGTTTTAGCTCCTCTTGCAAGGTTACCGTTTCTTTACCCGTTGGAATAAAGCTTCTAAATAGTTGCCCTACGATTCCGATCATCTCAGCAGTTTCTCGATCGCCATTAATGATGACCTTCATCTGTATCGTTTCTAGTGTATTTGCCAGGAAGTGAGGGTTAATCTGACTTTTCAAGGCTGTATATTGCGTGACCTTTTGCTGTACCTTTGCATCAGATAAGCGATCAATATATAAATTCATGTTCGACATCATCTTATTAATCCCGTTATAAAGTACACCAAATTCGTCATTACGCTGACTTTCCAGCTTATAATTGAAATTGCTGCTGCCAATTAACTTCATCTGTCCACTTAAGTGAATGATCGGCTGTGTTACACGTCGATATAGAATAAATAAAAATAAAAAGCCAGTCACGAGCGACAAGAGTGCTAAAGCGAAAATAATGATCTGAATTCGCTTCGCGTACTTGATCATCTCATATTCTGAAATATACTGCACGACCTTCCAACCAGAGTAGGATGAGTCCACATAGTTAACGTAAGACTTTACATCTTGAATCGTGGCATAGAAGCTTCCTGTCGATAAATTCTTCGATTCAATGCGGTTTAAATGATCGTTGATCGTCTGCAAATTGTATTCATCTAATGTTGGGTCTGAGGCGTATATAAGCCCATTATGTTCATCGAGTATGAGAAACTTTCGATTCGTTGTCTCCGATTTACTTAATATTTCTTGAAGCGAATCCAAACGAATATCAATTAGCATAACACTTAATGCTTTCTTTGTTCCGATTTTGTTAATAACACGAGAAATTGAGATCACCGAATCCATTGCTGCTACGCGGTGAAATGGCTTGTGCGTTCCGAATAAAACAACCTGTCCTTTGGCATTAAGCGTTCGTTTGTACCATTCCTCTTCTGTGAAATTAGTTATATTATAGTCAGAACGATTGAAATTAGAGGAGTAAAATACGCGATCGCTCACATAGATTTGCACGCTATCTACATTTTTTATTGATAATTCTATTGATGCTGCGAAGCTTTCGATGACGTTTTCATACTTTAAACGTAGCTCTTCCTCCTGTTCAGAGCTCGCGTTGGGCCACTCAGCTAATGCATATTGAAGATTGTTATCCATTAATGAGGCAAGCGTGCCCTTCTCAATGCTTTGGAGATATTGATCAATATTAAATGACAGATTCGTCAAAATAAGCTGAGAGCTGTTCTCATGCTCGGTTTTTACAGCATGAGAGGCTGTCAAATATAAAACAACTGCAATAATAAGTAGAGGAACTGTAATAGTACCGATTAAAATAAAGAATATCTGCCGGTTAATCAGACTAATTTTGCTGTAACGAAAACGTTCCCAAATTTTGTTCATATTATTGTAACCCCAATTGCTTACGGTAAGTGGTTGGTGTCATTTGTGTAACCAATTTAAATGTTTTCACAAAATGTTTGTAGCTTCGATAACCACACATGATGGCAACATCCGCTACGGAATATGTAGAATCCTGCAAGCACTTTTGCGCATAGCTTATTCGAATTTCGGCTTGAAATAACGAGTAGTTTTTTTCTAGCTTTTGTTTAAACAATCGACTTAAATAAGATGGATTATAGAAAAAGCGATTTGCCACCATTTGCAGTGTAATATCCTGATCGATGTGCTCTAGTACATATTGTTCAATTTTCTTAAACAGCTGGTCATCCTGCATATGATCGGCTTCGGAATACAATTGAAGATAATCTCTGTTTAATTGAATGATCCAATCTCCGATTCTATTAATGAGGTGATCTAACGATATAAACTCGTCGAGAAAGGATAAATTAAATAGGCGTTCATTATATACACCTTCAATTTGAATATGATTTTTATGCGCAAAGCGAATGGTGATGCTCATTAGCTCTTGCATGTATGCTAATAAGGAGGACGGTGCGGCTTTTTCTAATTTGCTCTTCAACAGCTGTTTAAGCTGCTGCAAGGAATCTGTACTTTGCTGCAAGCATTGCTTAATAAGACCTCTTTCTACGTCCTCAAGCTGAATCGGGCTTGTCTTCGTTATAGTTGTGTCTGATGTGGTTAAAAAGTAATGATCCTTGACGAAGTAGCGCTGATTAAGATTCAGGTCGAGCAGCTTATATAGTCTTTGTAGGTCTGCTAACTCGGTTGTCACTTCACTTTGCGATACAAATAGGTAGATGCCGCTTTCTACATACATTTTGTGAAGCTGATTGTTCAGAAAAGTGCACAGCTCTTCAACATTTACAATGGTGTCTGTAGCATACACTGCTAGTCCATACATTTTATTTTTCGAATAATAAGTTAATAGCTTCAAGTCACTATTATGTTGAATAAAGGTTTGATGTACTTGGTGGATGACTTGCTCTGCTATTGGTCGCCAGTGCTTGTTCTTTACGCAGAAACGTGTTGTAGAAGGAATATATGAAATGATAAATGGTGAGTAGCAAGTCTCGCTTGTATTGATTTCTTCAATATAGGAGGAATTCATCCAGTCTGCTTCCTCCGTTATAATCGAGCGAATGAAATCACTTGCTTTAAACTGCTCATGAAGTAATAGCTGCTGCTTTATCGTTTGCTGTTCCTGGGTTTGCTTTCGCTGCTCTAGTAGCATAGATGAGCATTTTTCTATCGTGACGATACTGTTTTCATATTGCAGGGGCTTTAATAGGTATTCTGTAATCCCACCAATTTGTATTGCTCGTTTGGCATAATGAAAATCACTGTACCCTGTTAAGATGACGAATAACGTATTCGGTAATTGCTCGCGCAGCTGATGTATCATTTCTAAACCATTCAAAACAGGCATGCTGATATCAGTAATCACGAGATCCGGCTTTTCTGCTAAAGCGAGCGTAACACCCTCTTGTCCGTTTTCGGCTTCAATAATTTCGGTGAAGTTTAATGCTTTCCAGTCAAAATAATGCTTAAGTCCTTCTCGAATGATAGGCTCGTCCTCTACAAGCATAAGTTTAAACATAGCATGGCACTCCTTTCCTTGCTCTAGCTGCGCAAAGCCTTCTACAGGCAACGCTGTGAGTTATTTCTATTATATAGGATAATGTAGGGAAGATTGTATACTATTTTACGCTCTAGCGATGTATGTCATTATAGTACCCTCAATGTAAAAATAGAGGGATTTCTTAGCAAATAAAAATAGATTACGATAAGACTACGAATTGAGAGCTCAACCAATTCAAAACAAACTAAATTCAGGGGGAACAGTAATGAAAAAAAGCAAACGCTCATCATTTTGGCTAATGACTACGCTTTTATTTGTACTTGTATTATCCGCGTGCTCTGGAAACAGCAATGGAAGCAACACAACGACTGGCAACAATAAAGGAGATACTGGCGCAACGTCGACTCCTGCAGCAACAGTTGAAGCTCCTAGTGAATCGAACGATCCTGTATCAATTACATGGTGGAACTTCCCTAACTTTACTGCTTTAGATGGTGAAGTTGGAAAATTCGAGAAACAAATCATTGCTGCATTTAATGAAAAGCATCCAGAAATTACTGTGAATTTAGAAATGTTGACCTTTGATGGAGGACCTGAAAAACTAAACGTTGCAATCGCAACATCTACAGCTCCTGACGTGATTTACGATGCACCAGGTCGAATTATCGACTGGGCGAAAAAAGGCTTGCTGGCACCAATTGACGATATGTTCACTGCTGAAGTGAAGTCTGATATTACACCAGCAATTATTGAGCAATCATCGGTTGATGGAACAATGTATATGTATCCTTTTAACACAGGACCATTCACAATGGCTGTTAACAAAACTCTATTTGAAGAAATTGGTGCGGTAGATTTGTTGCCGCTTGATAAAGAAGATCGTACATGGAGTGTAGAGGAGTTCGAAGCTGCGCTACAAGCAGTGAAGCAAAAAGCTCCAGATGTTATTCCAGTAGGCTTCTTCGCTAAATCACAAGCTGGTGACCAAGGTACACGTGGTTTTATTACAAATTTAGCTGGATCTACGTTCCTTAACGATACGAATGACGGAATTGCACTTAACAACGAAGGTGGAGTTGCAGCGCTTGAGTGGATTAATAAAGCTGTGCAAGAAGGTTGGTTAGCTGACGGTGCTGCTTCTATGGCTGCATCTGATCATAATGATTTATTCTTGCAAGGTAAAATGGCGTTTGCTATTAACTATTCTGCTGTATTAAAAACACAATTTGCACCGAATAAAACGTCTGACTTTGAAGATATTTTGTTACCATATCCAACTGTAGATGGTAAAGCTCCAATTCTAGAGCCGTTTTTAGGTGGAATTTCGATTTTCGATAATGATGATGCAGCGAAAATTGAAGCATCGAAGAAATTTGTAGATTTCCTAGTTAATGATCCTGAATGGAGTATTACTGCTTTGAAACAAACAGGCGGATTGTCTGCACGTAATTCAATCTCTGGTATTTATGATGGTTCAGAATATGCTTATTCAGAGCTTGCACGTAAATTTATTACAACACCACCAACCATTGCTGATGGTTATGCAGAAATTCGTACGTATTGGTTCCCAGCACTACAAAAGGTATTGCTAAAAGCAGCATCACCAGCTGAAGCTCTTGCTGAGTTTGAAAAATTAGGAAATGAAGCAATTGCTAAAGGCAAGGCAGAACGTGAAAAATCCAATTAGGTGACAGTAAGAAAGGAGTAGCCTGAAAGCTACTCCTTTCGATTCAAAGAGCAGAATGGAGAGGGAAAATGTTATCTACGACAGCAATTAAAAGCAAACCTCAACGTAGGTTTAAACGCGAATGGTTGACTAGCTATTTGTTTTTATTGCCTGCACTTTCATTTTTTATTGTTTTTGTTGCTTACCCTATGCTTCATGGCATATACATTAGTTTTTTTAATTACAATTTGACTAATTTTGAATTTATCGGATTCGATAACTATAAGACACTGTTTCAAGATAAAAATTTTCATCAGTCGGTTATAAATACGGTCGTTTTAGTTTTAGTAGCTGTACCAATCGTTATTGTATTTTCACTGTTTGTTGGAATGACCATCTATAAGAAGCATGAGTTTTTTCGTTCATTATTCCGTGGAATATTTTACTTACCAGCGGTAACCTCGGTCGTATCTGTAACGGTCGTATGGAACTGGATTTATCACCCGAACTTTGGGATATTGAATTATCTAACTGGACTTGTAGGCATGAAGCCAATCTTTTGGCTAGGTGATCCGAATACTGCATTAATGGCGATCACGGCGATATTAATTACAACGTCAGTAGGACAACCAATTATTTTGTATGTTGCTGCATTAGGGAATATCCCTACTTCTTATATCGAAGCAGCACAGCTAGATCGAGCTAATTCATGGCATATTTTCACAAAGGTTATATGGCCAATGCTTATGCCGACCAATCTGTATGTTATTGTGATCACGACGATTAATACCTTCCAATGCTTTAGCTTAATTCAGCTATTAACCTCTGGAGGGCCTATCTATAAAACCTCAACAGTTATGTATAGCGTATATGAGCAAGCTTTTTCATTCGGAAACTTCGGGCTAGCGTCTGCAATGGGGGTATTACTAGCGATCATCATTGGTATGATCTCAATCATTCAGTTTAAGTTTTTAGGCAGCGATGTGGAGTACTAGGAGGGGATATTTTGAAAACAGTAGCTCATAGTAATAGTCCCGGTAATCAATCATTCATTATGAAAAAAATAAGAAAAAGCATTTCGATTAGCTCCGTGCTATCGTTGCTTCTACTAATTATGCTGTCCGTCATTTTTATTTTTCCATTCTATTGGATTGTTACAGGAGCATTTAAAATACAGGTGGTTGCAACTCAAATACCGCCTCAATGGTTTCCCAAAGACATCGTGTTTGATAACTGGGTAACGCTCTTTAAAAATCCAGTAGGTCGCTGGACCTTTAATAGCTTCTTTATTGCAGTATCAGAAATGGTTCTGATTTGCTTAGTATCAACAACAGCAGGTTTTGTACTAGCGAAGAAGGAATTTCCAGGAAGAAAGCTTGTGTTTACGGCGCTTGTTGCAGCTATGGCATTACCTAAGCAAGTAATATTGGTACCACTGTTTACTTTGCTTGCAAAGCTAGGTTGGATCAATACCTATAAAGGGTTAATTCTTCCTGCAGTGGGTTGGCCGTTTGGTGTGTTTTTAATGAAGCAATTCTCGCAAACGATTCCAACTGAAATATTGGAAGCAGCTAAAATAGACGGCTGCTCAGATGTACGCTCATTTGTTACCATTGCTCTTCCATTGTTGAAGCCGGCAATTGGTGCACTGGCAATCTTTACATTTATGACGAGCTGGAATGATTATTTTAGTCAGCTAATCATCACACGCTCAACGGATATGATGACGTTACCATTAGGTATTGCAACGATGCAAGGGGAGTATCGAACGGACTATGGGGTTATGATGGCAGGTGCTGCTTTAGCTTCATTACCGATGCTTACAATTTTCATTTTGTTCCAAAAGGCATTTACACAAGGTATTACTCTAGGTGCTGTAAAATAATGTTGAGGAGCTGATCACTTGTTAACAGCTATAAAAGGTGGACTAATCGTTTCATGCCAAGCGTTAGAGAATGAGCCACTGCATAGTTCATATATTATGGGGAGAATGGCTTATGCTGCATTTTTAGGTGGAGCAGTAGGCATTCGTGCAAATTCTAAAGTTGATATTGAAAGTATCAAAGAAAATGTATCGTTGCCGATCATTGGTATATTAAAACGTGACTATAGTGATAGCGAAGTATTTATTACCGCAACGAAGAAAGAAATTGATGAATTACTGCAAAGCGGCTGCGAGATGATTGCGTTAGATGCGACGTTACGTCCGAGACCGAACGGAGAGACTCTGCGTGAGCTAGTGACCTATGTAAGAAAGCTAAGCCCACAAACGAAGCTCATGGCCGATATTTCCACAGTTGAAGAGGCAATTCATGCGCAGTCGCTTGGTTTTGAGTGCGTGTCAACAACATTGCATGGCTATACAGCAGCTACAGCAGGAAGTAAGCTGTTTGACAATGATTTTCAATTTTTGCGGGATGTAATCGCAAGCGTAGAGATACCAGTCATTGCAGAAGGTAATGTGCTTACACCTGAAATGTTTAAGCGTTGCTTGGAGCTGGGGGTTCATGCAGCTGTCGTTGGTGGTGCGATCACAAGACCGCTAGAAATTACTAAACGCTTTGTATCCATTATCGATCAAGCGTAATATTTTATTGGACATGACGGAGGAGTACAGTTATGACGAACAATCAACTTTATGGTGTAATTCCTGCATTTTATGCCTGCTACGATGATGAAGGTGAGATTAGTCCAGAGCGGATAGGAGCATTTGCTAATTATTTATACGATAAAGGTGTACATGGGCTTTATGTAGGCGGCAGCTCCGGCGAATGCATTTATCATAATGTAGAGGAAAGAAAGCTAGTGCTGCGCTCTGTTGCAGAAGCTGTGCAGGGAAAGCTTATACTGATTGCTCATGTTGGAGCTCCTTCAACCCGCGATAGCGTAGAGCTGGCTAAGTATGCTGAGGGCTTGGGGTATGATGCGATTTCAGCAATTCCTCCGATTTACTTTAAGCTTCCAGACTATTCTGTGCTTCAATATTGGAACGATATTATGAAGCATTGCAGCTTGCCGTTTATAGCTTACAATATTCCGCAAACGACAGGCTATACGCTGACACAAGCCGTATACAAGAAGCTAATCGAAAACGAAAAGGTGATCGGTGTGAAAAACTCATCAATGCCAACGATGGACATTGAACGCTTCAAGCGCGCTGGTGGTGTCAATCGAGTCGTGTTTAATGGGCCAGATGAGCAATTTGTTTCAGGCTTATTGATGGGGGCAGACGGTGGAATTGGTGGAACGTATGCTGCAATGCCAGAGTTATATTTGAAGGCGTTGGAGCTGGTGAAGCTAGGAGACAACGCTGGCGCAACTGCACTACAAAGTGATATTAATGAAATTATTGTGGAGCTATGCTCTTGCCATGGACATATGTATGCCGTGATTAAGAAGGTTTTAGAGCATCGTGGTATGACGATCGGAAGCGTTAGAGGTCCTCTAGCTGCTACCACTGATGAAGATGAGATTAGAATACAGCACATTATTACGCTTATTAATGATGCAATGGAAAAGTACTCGGTAGCGATGAACTAGATGCGCTGAAATGAGGCTATAGCGATGAAGAAGATTTTAGCAGCGGATATTGGTGGAACGAAAACTAAGCTTGCATTATGTTCGTTAAATGGTCAAATAGAAGGCTATCAGCAATATGATACGGATAGTCATAAGGGAGGACCTGCTGTCATTCAGAAGCTTATTGAACGCCTCAAAACATATGAAGGCTACGATGCAATAGCAATAAGTACAGCAGGTCAGGTTGATGCTAATCAAGGAACGATTATTTATGCCAATGAAAATATTCCTGATTATACTGGCATGCCGATAAAGGACATATTGGAGCTTGAGTTTGCCGTGCCCGTTCGAGTAGAGAACGATGTGAACGCGGCAGCCTTAGGTGAAGCATATTTTGGAGCGGGACAATGGAGCTCTCACTTTCTATGTCTTACTTATGGTACAGGTATCGGAGGAGCAATTGTAATGAATAACAGCATTTACCGTGGCTCCAGTGGTAGTGCAGGTGAGTTTGGACATATGATTACGAATACTCGACACCAAGCTAATGGTCATCAGCAAGCCATCTTTTATGAGCATGTTGCTTCAACAACTGCCTTAGTTTCATTAGCGCAGCAAGTAAATACGAACTGGAATAATGGCATTGTCATATGTGAAGGCTGGGAGCAAGGCAATGAAGCCTTACAAGCCGTAGTTGAGCAATGGTCGAATGAGGTGGCGATTGGACTAGCATCGCTTATACATATTTTTAATCCGCCATTAATTATACTAGGTGGAGGAATTATGGAGCGAGCTTCTATCCTATCATTAATTGAGCAAAAGACAAGGCAAATGATTATGAGCAGCTTTGCTCATGTACAAATAAAGGGTGCTACGCTTGGCAATACAGCAGGATTATTAGGTGCAGCCTCATTATATATTGCGGCTGATTAGAGAAACCACCATCATCTCTCATTATGAACTGCCCTCCAATTGTTAGAGGCATCTAACAATTGGAGGGCAGTTTTTTTACCGCATGAGCTATAGATCAATAAGCTCACCATCATTAGGGATAAGTGCAATATGCTCCAAACCGCGTTGCTGCAAAAAGGTACGAAGATGTTGTCGCTTGAACGTACAGTGACTAATCGCATCCATATGCACAGCAATTAGCTTCGTTGTTGGCGAGAGCTCTGCGATCTGTACAATATCGTCGGCCGTCATTGTAATGATCGTTCCTAATAGCATCTGGGCTCGCGGGGTGTTCAACACGGCAACATCTGGTTTATATTTCTGGAAAACTCGTTCAATAGATGGCGTATAAATGCAGTCGCCAACGATATATATCGAACCTTCACTTGGAGTGCTTACAATAAATCCTGAAACCGGTCCGAGTAGCTTAGCGGTGAAGCCAGGAGCATGTCGTCCACGTATCCGTCTCATTTGAATTCCAAACCATTGATGAGTTTTGTCGATCGCATATACATGAACAAATCCAGCTTTTAGTAAGAAGTCAGAATCCTCAGGCTGACAAAATACAGGAATCTGTTTATTGAGCACAGTCAGAGCTTTTTTATCTAGATGATCAAAATGCCGATGAGTTAGCAGTATCGCATCCACCTGTTCGAAATAATTAATAGGAACAGGAAGAGGGGTTAATGGATTGCGACGAAGTGTGCGAGTGAAAGGAACGGGTGGGAGCTCGCCTGGAGCACTTAACATCGGATCGATTAATAGTTTCTTTCCATTGATGGTTAAAATTGATGTAGCACTTCGTATGTGTTGAAAAGACATTGCCATGAACATTCATCCTCTCAAATTTAATACCGACCGTTCGGTCTGTTTTAAATTAACATGAATTCGAAATCAAAGCAATAGTTATTTGTAAAAAGATTGAAGGTTATACGTAAAGTATGTTAATTTAGTACCAATCGGTATTATTTGAAAGAGGGGTCGCTATGAGAAAAGGGCAAGCTACGAAGGAGCATATTATTCGTCAATCCGCCGTGTTATTTAATACTAAAGGCTATTCAGGAACATCTCTATCTGAAATTATCGAGCGAACCAATATCCGCAAGGGTGGCATCTACAATCATTTCCAAAGTAAAGATGATATTGCACTAAGTGCTTTTGACTATATGGTTGCTAATTTAAAAAGAATATTGGCTGAAGCGTTGTCCCATCACTCCGAGCCAGCAGAGAAAATCTTAGCGATCTGTAATGTGTATATCAAGCTAGTTGAGGAAGAGCTATGGGAGGGAGGTTGTCCAATATTAAATGCCGCTGTTGAAAATGATGATGGGCATCCTCTGTTGAAAGAAAGAGCGCAGCTGGCAATGCGAGAATTAATGATGAGTCTCGGTGGGATTATTCAAGAAGGGATAAATTCGAAGCAGTTTCGAAGTGAGATCCAAGTAGAAGCAGCGAGTAGTATTATTATCTCCCTGATCGAAGGCGGAGTAATGCTGAGTAAACTGTTCAATGACAGTAAATATATCCATCATTGTACGGACCAAGTAAAGGCATATATTGATCGAGATATATTAGTTTAACGCTGTACAACTTGGTTATACCAACAAAAAAGCACTGCCGTCAGAATGAAATGGATCACGCAGACGGCAGTGCTTTACTATTATTTCTTCAATGCTTGGACGACCTTATGATGTAACGCTGTAAATTGCTCCGGTAAAGGTACGGATAGCTCCTTCTGATAAAGACTTGATATATGCTCAAAGTGCAGCTTGAAGTTGATGTAATCCTCCAATTCCTGATATGCCTGAAGCAATAGCAGGTTGGCTTCCTCGTCCCATTCATCATTAAGCAGCAGCTTTTTAATAAGCGTGATAGCTTGTTCCACCCTTTGATGGTTGAGCAGATAAGTAATGAGCCTTTTAGCAAATTGAGAGTATAGACTGTGTAAGCGAATTTGCTCGGTGATCGCCCAGTCATATGAACGTTCCTGTAATAATGGACCAGTATATAACTGTTCACATGCCAGTGCTTGATCGATATTTTGAGAATCGATTTCTATTGTATTGAAATAAGAGAGTTGATCCTGTAATTGCCAAAAATCAGCATGGATTTGCTCAATAAGTAGCCAGTACTGCTCTTGAGAATGAACGATGATATCCTTAAAGCCGAGTGCATCTAATGTTTTACGAAGCTGATAAACATTCGTATTCATATAGATTGCAGCATTTTTCTCTGGAATATCCGGATAAATGTGTTCGATAATTTTACTTTTTAATACCGGACGACCTCTTTGCATAAGCAGATATGCAAACAGCTCCATACTCCTCTTGGAAATCCATTTGGCAGGTCCAACCTGCTCTCCCCTTACTTCTAAGTCACCTAAAGCTCTCACCACTAGCTTGGGATCATTAGCAATCATCGTTTGTTGACGTTTCGCTGCAGCTCGGGCAAGCGTCTGTTCTATGCGTGATTTTGAAACAGGCTTAATCATATAATCCAAAGGATAGCTGTCGAATGAATCAATGGCATACTCCTTATGTGATGTTACAAATACGATATTAATCTCACTATGTCTAGCACGAAGCTTGCGAGCGACATCTAAACCGTGATCCTGCCCAATCATCATGTCTATGAAAACAAGATCAATCTCATACTGCTCTATGTATTGAAGTGCTTGCTCGGCGTTATGATAGCATCCAACTAGCTCTACATCGTTAATTTCCGCTATCAGTTTTTTCATTATGAGATGCATTGCCTTTTCATCATCTATAACTACGACCTTAATTGTTATCACGCTCCTTCAGAACAATAGTAAAGGTGCTTCCGCTCCCTAGCTTACTATGTACAGTGAGATATCCTCCGCACATGTGAAGAAATTGTCTGCTCACAAGCAAGCCAAGCCCAGTTCCCTTCTCACCAGCTGTACCACTAGTAGAAGAAATACGTGTTTCATCGAAGATATGGCGTATTTGCTCTTCAGTCATTCCTATTCCATTATCAGAAACAGAAATTTCAACTCTAGCTCCTATTTTTCTAGCATTTACCTCGATTATACCTCCTGATAACGTATACTTCACCGCATTGGATAGAAGATTACGAATGACGAGAATGAGTGCTTCACGATCGGCATAAACATAAATATCATCTGAGATATCGATATGAAGCGAGATTTGCTTCAATTCAAGGTTTATTACTAATAATCGGTTAGCTTCTTCGATTATTTGAGATAGTAGTATTGCTTCTGGATGAAGAATAATCCCTTCCTTCTGTCCTCGAAACCATTCCATCAAATTCTCAACGATGGTGTAGGTGTTACGAATTTGCTCACCAAGCGCGTGAATAATTTCGCTATCGATTTTGCCTGTATCTGATTGCTCCTGCTCAAGTATTTCTAACAAATTGACCCCAGTTGCAAGCGGGTTGCGTATATCATGCGATACAGCGGTAAATAGCTGATCCTTCATCTGATTGAGGTGCGCGATATGCTCTAGCGCCTGCTGCTTATCTGTTATATCAATAATAATCGAGATCGTTCCAAGCTTTCGTTGTCGCTGAGTCAAGTAAGGATAGACATTGATGATGTATGCTTTTTTCTCCTGTCCGAATACAGTATCAATCTCAATTTGACATTCCTCCATGCTGATACATGCGTCCCGCCATTTCGGCCAAGCTGATAACACATCCTCACATTGACGACCTAAAATCGAGTAATTGGGTGCTCTCTCTAACAATAGTCGTGCCAAATGATTGCTGTCGATAATTTTCCCAGAGGTATTCGTAATGAGCATCCCTTCACGCATCGTTTCAATGACGATATTTCTCGCCACAGGCACGCTGGAGAAGATTTGCTTTCGAATGATAATCCAAAGCATAATCATGCCGAATATACCGCAATACACTGTAAGGGGTAACAGCCATGGTGAAAACGCAGGGTTAAACAGCTTTACGATTTCAAGTGCCATCGGAATACTGCCGAACAGTAGAAGCCACAAGCCAGCGACACGGAACTCAGGACGAGAATTTAAAATATAACGGATAAGCAAAAAAATGCAGCCAGCAATGATGCAATAGCACAGAAGATTGAAGGCGAAGGCATAGGGTGTTTTGACAATAACTAGATGACCATTAATTAATTGCTGCGTTTTTATTATAAGATGCCAATAAGGATCAGCCCAGAGTACGACGCCCCAACAAGCGAACAGAGCTATAAGTGACAAGCTCCATTGCGGCTTTAGCCACTTGTCCTTGCCAATCAGGTCCAGTACAAAAAGTACCATGAACGGAACCATAAATAATAGTGAGGTTTGCTCAATATTACGAAATAGAAGCTTGGATTGCATATCCTCGCGATTGATTTCAAGAATGACAGAGCCTGCATAAATGACTCGAAAGCCTAATACCCATACAAAATATCGAACGCCTCGTTCTTGGCGATAGAGAATTGCATAGGTAAGCAGAATGCAGATGAGAATAGCTGAAGCTAGTATTGTAACTAACGATAGTGACCAAAAATCATCCATATATGTAAGCTTCTCCTTAGCAGAGTATCGGTTGTCATAATTGGATTCTATCATAATTTTATCATAGCAGCGTGATAGAATGGAAACGCGTGACTAACTTATTATGAGCAGGTGTAAGAAAGGTGGAAATTGTTGATGGTGAGAAGTGTTATTCGAAGGCTCGGTCTTACCGTACTTTCATTAATGGTATTGTTAGGAAGCATGATATCGTTTCCGACAGTTACTGTATATGCTGCAATAGAAGGTGATTTTGAGTATGGGCCTGCATTTGCGGAGGGCGTAAAAATTACTGCCTACCATGGGGCGACAGGAGGACATGTTGACATACCTAATCAATTGGGCGGCCTTACTGTCACCGAAATTGGTTATGAAGCCTTTATGGAAAAAGGTCTGACCTCTGTAACTATTCCTAACAGCGTAACATACATACATGAGAGAGCGTTTTATTCGAACCAACTGACAAGTATAACTCTTCCAACCAATATTAGCACGGTTGGGATTGAGGCATTTAAAAACAATCAACTGACATCTTTAACGATCCCAAGCAGCATCAATATAATTGCTCAAGCAGCGTTTGAAGGTAATAAACTAACAAGTCTGAATCTTCCAGCTAAGAACTTTAATATTTCTATTCAAGCCTTCAGATATAATGAGTTAACTTCACTAATCATTCCAGAAGGCATGACATATGTTGGAGTAGAGGTCTTTCAAGGGAATAAGCTGACTAGTTTGTCGCTTCCAAATAGTCTTACTCATTTAGCAAGAGATTCCTTCAAGGACAATGAATTGACCACTCTTACTATTCCAGCAAGTGTAACTCAGATTAATCAATCGGCATTTGAGGGGAATAATTTAAGTAGTTTGACTATCCTATCTAACGAGCTAGTTATTAAAGAAAGTGCATTTCGTAATAATAAACTGAGCGAGCTTACGATACCAGAAGGGGTATTGAGTATTGGCACAGATGCATTTCAATACAATGAGCTAACAAGCTTGTCGCTACCAAGCAGTCTCACTACGATAGGCAATGGAGTCTTCAAGAATAATAAACTGAGCGAGCTTACGATACCAGAAGGGGTATTGAGTATTGGTGCAGATGCATTTCAATACAATGAGCTAACAAGCTTGTCGCTACCAAGCAGTCTTACTGCGATAGGAGATGGAGCCTTCAAGAATAATAAACTGAGCGAGCTTACGATACCAGAAGGGGTATTGAGTATTGGTGAAGTTGCATTTCAATACAATGAGCTAACAAGCTTGTCGCTACCAAGCAGTCTTACTACGATAGGCAATGGAGTCTTCAAGAATAATAAACTGAGCGAGCTTACGATACCAGAAGGGGTATTGAGTATTGGTGCAGATGCATTTCAATACAATAACCTAACAAGCTTGTCGCTACCAAGCAGTCTTACTACGATAGGAGATGGAGCCTTTAAGGATAATGAACTGAGCGAGCTTACGATACCAGAAGGGGTATTGAGTATTGATGCATTTGCATTTCAATACAATAACCTAACAAGCTTGTCACTACCAAGCAGTCTCACTACGATAGGAGATGGAGCCTTCAGGGATAATAAACTGAGCGAGCTTACGATACCAGAAGGGGTATTGAGCATTGGTGCAGAGGCATTTCTAAACAATGACCTAACAAGCTTGTCGCTACCAAGCAGTCTTACTACGATAGGTAATGTAGCCTTCCAAAATAATGAGCTGACTGAATTAACTCTGCCAAACAGTGTAACAACGATCGGAGCAGGGGCGTTTGAAGCGAATAAATTGAGCAGTATAAACTTTTCAATTAATCTTCATACGATCGAGGACGGGGTATTCAAAAACAACCTTCTGACTTCACTAGTAATACCAAATTATGTGACATCGATAAAGAATGAAGCATTTGCAAGCAACCGATTAGAAAGTTTAACCCTTCCAGATAATGGATTGACAATCGGAATGCATGCTTTCAATGATAATCAGCTTGTCTCACTAACAATACCTAATAGCATATATGTGATTAATGTGGGGGCATTTAGATATAATAAACTGACAAGTGTGACGCTTTCGGAAAGCATAACTTCACTTAGTGCTGAAGTTTTTGAATACAATGAGCTGACCTCTCTTCAGATTCCGGAGAGCGTCTCAACAATTCAAGCCAATGCCTTTAAGAATAATAAACTGACCTCTTTAATACTTCCAGAAGATTTGGTCTTTATTGGGGAGGGAGCATTTGAGGGAAATGAGATTAGTAGCTTGATCTTTTTGAATAGTGACGTTTTTCTGGCGAATAATGTCTTCCGTGACAATCAATTGACCTCTTTAACCATTCCAGAAGGCATGGAGAGGATCAGGGAGAATGTGTTTCAGGGTAATAAGCTGACGAGTTTGACTTTACCAGACAGCCTTACGAGGATTGACAGCTTCACGTTTAGTTATAACGAGTTACAATATTTAACGATTCCTAAAAATATGATTAGTGTTTATCCTTTAGCATTTAGCTATAATCCTTCACTTTCGGATGTTTTGATTCTTAGTCCAACAGTTGAGTTAAGAGATGAACACGTTTTTTATAATAGTTCACCTGATCTGCGACTACATGGCTATGCAGGATCAACTGCAGAAACCTACGCCGCTACGATCGGTGCTACCTTTCAGCCAATTAATGCGGAGCTTGAAGATATTCAGCTTAATATAGCTGGGTTTACGTTCGATCCAGTAGTACGAAACTTTAATGTGATGACTAACGCAGCTTCGGTTATCGTGACTCCGATTGCTCGCTCTCCATTTTCAATAGTTACAGTCAATGATGAGCCAGTAATTTACGGAGAAAGTGCTTCAGCTATTCCACTTGTTGCAGGAGTGAACAGCATTACGATAGATGTGGAAGCAGCGGATGGTAACTCAAGTGAGCAATATAAAATTGTGCTAAACGTAAATCAGACAGCTCCGACGCTTAATTTATCAGCAACCCCGACGACTCCGACAAATGGCAATGTGACGATAAATATTGAAGCGGTGGATGCTGGTAGTGGCATAGTAGCTTTGAAATGGACTACGGGAAATGAGAATGTCGCGTTTTTTGCCACTGGAGGTCAAAATGTCGTCGATGATAAGTTCGAGGTAAGTGCTAACGGAACGTATACGGTTTATGCACGAGATGGTGCGGGTAATGAAGTGGTTAAGACGATCACTGTAAGTAATATTGCTAGTGATGCACCAGTAATAAGCTTGACTGCGATGCCAACTACACCGACCAATGGGAATGTAACGATTGAAATTGAAATGGATGGAGCAAGCAGTGGGCTGGCTAGCTTCAAATGGGCAGCGGGCAATCAAGACGAAGCGTTCTTCGCCACAGGCGGTCAGAATGTCGTCGATGATAAAATTGAGGTAACGGCTAACGGAACCTATACCGTCTATGCAAGAGATAATGCAGGCAATGAAGTAGTGGAAACCATTAACGTAGGCAACATCGATAAAACCGCCCCGACGCTTGATCTAACACCAAGCACAGTAGCACTAACGTTTGGGAATGTAACGGTAGCGATTAAAGCAGAAGATGCGGACAGTGGTATTGCCCAGTTGAAGTGGTCAACAGGTAATCGAGATGCATCGTTCTTTGCTGAAGGTGGTCAAGTGGTAGTCGATGATAAGTTTATGGCTTTTACTAACGGAATCTATACGGTCTATGCACGAGATGCAGCGGGTAACGAGGTTGTTCGTACGATCAACATAAGCAACATTGATAAAATTGCTCCAATGCTAGCTCTAACAGCAACGCCAACAGCTCCAACGAATGGGAATGTAACGGTAGCAGTTGAAGCAGAAGACGCGGTCAGTGGGATTGCCGAGTTGAAGTGGGCAGCAGGTAATCAAAATCAAGCATTCTTTGAGACAGGTGGTCAAAATGTCGTTGATGATCAGTTTGTAGTGAGTGGTAACGGAATCTATACGGCCTATGCACGAGATGTAATGGGGAATGGAGTTGTTCGTACGATCAACGTAACCAACATCGATAAAACTGCTCCAACGCTAGCTCTAACAGCAACACCAACAGCCCCAACGAATGGGAATGTAACGGTAGCAGTTGAAGCAGAAGATGCGGACAGTGGCATTGCAGAGTTGAAGTGGACAGCAGGTAATCAAAATGCAGCATTCTTTGCGACAGGTGGTCAAAATGTCGTCGATGATCAGTTTGTAGTCAGTGCCAATGGAATCTATACGGTCTATGCACAAGATGCAGCAGGTAACGAGATTGTTCGTACGATTAATGTAAGTAATATTGATCGTACCGCTCCGACATTTGATCTAACACCAAGCACAATAGCGCCAACGAATGGGAATGTAACGGTAGCGGTTGAAGCAGAAGATGCGGACAGTGGCATTGCCCAGTTGAAGTGGGCAGCAGGTAATCAAAATGCAGCATTCTTTGCTGCAGGTGGTCAAAATGTCGTCGATGATGAGTTTGTAGCCAGTGTTAACGGAATTTACACGGTCTATGCACGAGATACAGCAGGTAACGAAGTTGTTCGTACGATCAACGTAACCAACATCGATAAAACTGCCCCAACACTAGCTCTATTAGCAACGCCAACCGTGCCAACGAATGGGAATGTAACGGTAGAGGTTGAGGGTAATGGCACTGGTAGTGCGATTACAAGCTTGAAATGGGCGACAGGCAATCAAAATGTTGCGTATTTCGCTACAGGTGGTCAAAATGTCGTTGGTGGTGAAATTGAGATTACAGTTAATGGTGACTATACAGTTTATGCAAGAGATGCTGCTGGTAACGAAGCAGTAGAAACGATCACTGTTAGCAACATAGACCGGGTAGCACCGAGTATTGCACTAACTGCAAGTCCTACAGCACCAACGAGTGGTGATGTAACGATAAATGTGGATGCAGAAGATACAGACAGCGGTATTAGTGAGCTAATGTGGGCTGCAGGTAATCAAGTTACTGCATTCTTCGCTACTGGTGGACAGAATGTAGCTGCTGATGAGTTTGAAGTAACAGCTAACGGAGTTTATACCGTCTACGCAAGAGATGTGGCAGGTAATGAAGCATTGGCTACAATTGAAGTTAATAATATCGATCGTAACGAGCCAACGATAAATCTAACAGCTACCCCAACAGGACTAACTAATGGCGATGTGACCATAACCGTGGAAAGTGAAGGCACAGGTAGCGCTATTGACATTGTGAAGTGGGTGGCTGGCAATGAGGATGTAGCGTACTTCGCTAGCGGCGGTCAGGATGTAGTTGATGAAGAGTTTGCAGTAACAGCTAATGGTGTCTATACCGTCTATGCACGTGATGCTGCAGGCAATGAAACCGTTCGGACGATCACAGTAGGTAACATTGATCGTAACGCTCCAACGATAAATTTAACTGCAGATCCTATAGAACCAACAAGTGGAGATGTAACAGTCACTGTTGAAGCTGAAGATACAGACAGCGGTATTAGCGAGCTAATGTGGGCAGCAGGTGATCAGGACGCTGCTTACTTCGTCACAGGCGGTCAGGAAGTAGTCGATGATGAGTTTGCAGCAACGACTAACGGCATTTATACCGTCTACGCAAGAGACACAGCTGGAAACGAATATGTTCGTACGATCGAAGTAAGTAATATCGACCGTGACGTGCCAACAATTGCTTTAACTGCAGACCCAACAACCTCAACAAGAGGTAATGTGACCGTAACCGTAGAAAGTGACGGCACAGGTAGTACAATTACTAGCGTAAAATGGGCAGCAGGCATTGAGGACGCCACGTTCTTCGTAACAGGTGGTCAAGAGCTATCGGATGATGTTTTCGAAGTAACGGCTAACGGTACCTATACCGTCTATGCAAGAGATGCGGCAGGCAATGAAGCAGTAAGCAGTATCACTATTAGCAATATTGTAAGGAGTAATCCTACACCTCCTTCTAATGACACTGCACCTCGAACGTCTGTGACAATTGATAAAGACATAATCGTGATTGAAGTGTCACCAAGAGATATTAGAGAGGTGCCAACGGACAACGGTGGCACAAAAGCAATCGTAACACTGCCGAATGATGTGTGGAATGAAATTCCGAAGCTATTGAACGAAGCTGACCGTCCAGTTATTACGATTGTGATCACTGGAGACTTGCCGGATGTAGAGGTTCACCTACCAAGCATACGAGTAAATGAATTAATGGACATCAACTCCAATGTTCAATTTGATGTACAGCGTAATAAGTCCAGTTTCCAATTACTGGTGAATATCCTTGATATGGAGCAGCTTGCTAAGCAATTAGGTATCCCAGTGGATGAGCTGGACGTAATCATTAAAATTACTGAGCTAACAGGTGAGGCTAAGCAACAGTTCATACTAGCTGCAGAGGAGCAAGGGCTGAGATTGCTAAGTGAGGTAATACAATTCCAGCTGCTTGTATCAGGTGGTGATAAGCTAGTAGAAATAACCGACTTTGGCGGCACGTATATGACGAAGTCGATCTTACTTGACTCTCAGCTTACTACTCGAAATTATTTGGTCGTTTTATATGATCCAGACCGTAGGACATTCTCGTATGTACCAGCGGTTTTGGAAGGGCGTAGTGATGATCAGCAAGATGCAATCATTCAGATGCCGCATAATAGTATCTATGCAATCGTTGATGCGGAGCGGGTACAATTTGCTGATATGAACGGACATTGGGCAAGATCGGTGGTTGAGCAGCTTGGCTCTAAACGAATTGTCAAAGGCATAACAAGCACTGATTTTGGAGGAAATCGCAATATCACGCGTGCGGAGTTTGCTTCACTACTGGTTCGTGCCCTCGGTATAAAAACCGATCACAATGGTTCAGGGGAGATATTCCAGGATGTATCCAGTACGTCTTGGTATGCTTTAGAAGTAGAAGCAGCATTTAAGGCTGGATTAGTAAACGGAGTTAGCGCAACTCAGTTTGCACCGGATCAACCAATTACGAGAGAGCAGATTGCATTGATGCTGATGAATGCTTGGAGACTTGTGAACGATACTGAGCTTACGCTCGAACCGAACACAAGCGCACTCGATGCCTTTTCAGATGCTGCAGAAGTGTCTAGCTGGGCAAGAGAGGCCATTGCTGAAGCTTTATCTCTTAAGCTGATGCAAGGCATGAGTGCTGATCGACTAGCTCCGACTGAACTAGCAACTCGAGCACAAGCAGCAGTCATGCTTCACCGTTTTTTGGTTTTAATTAATTTCTTAGATTAATTTTTTATATGTTTAACACGTAAGAGGCACTTCGTAGGCTGTAAACCTATGAAGTGCCTCTCTTTGTCGTTCTAACGTTATTTACTCAAGCTCAATCTCACCACGTCCATTTCTAAACTGTTGGGGTGTCACGCCAAACCTGCTGCGAAAGGCGCGTGATAAATAGACGGGCTCCATACCTACTTGTCTAGCAATTTCTGCTATAGTTCGTTCAGGCTGTGCCTTCAATAATCTAGCTGCTCCAATTAATCGTTGCTCTATTAAATATTGAAGCGGAGTCGTGTGATAGATACTAGTAAAGATACGAGTTAGCTGCTTACGCGAATAACCTAGCTGCTCGGCTAGCTCCGTAATCGTAGTTGTTGGACGATGGACATGATCTCGTAAAAATCTAGCTGCGGCGTGGGCAACGGCATTTGAGCCAAATAATAAGCGGTCTGTTGCACGTTGATAGCGTTGCTTGTTGATTTCAGTTAAAAAGGCAAGAAAGAGCTCAGACGACGACCAATAATCGTGATCCACCCCAGATGAGCTCCATATTTGTTTAATTAGCTCGAACAGGCGAATCGTTTGCTGTACTTGAAGCAGCTTAGGTGTATCTCCCAGCTTCCAAGAAGAGAGTGCGTCCGCTTCGGCTAGAAAGCTAATGAAGCCAATATTCCATGGCCCATACCCCTCAGATATATATTCATGGGGGATATCCGCTGGTATATACAATATTTGACTAGCAGTTACAATGTCCCATTTCGACTGACCGAGCAGACGAAATTTTCCTTTGCCGGAGAAGGTTACGATGAACTGGTAGGCGGAATAGCCCTTCATACGTGTCATCGGATGCTGTTCCTCGGTACCTACAGTATAAACAGAGAAGGGCAAGCGCTCCTCACTCTGCATGGACAAGCGATTTGCACGAAGTGCCAGTTGCTCCATAGCTGTCTCCCTTTCTATAACGAATGTCCCTTTTGTGCTATGAAATGTCGCTTTTAGCTTCTATTACGATCAGTATATCAGAAATTATACTATAGGCTAGATAGAAAGTAGAAAAAGGAGCTGAGGATGTTGATTAATCTACCTAAACTATGGGAAAACCTCGAGGTCATGCATCTAAATAGAGAAGCGGCGAGAGCGTCGTATGTGCCTTATGCTGATAGGGATGCAGCGATCTCTGGCAAGCGTAGCCGTTCGCCTTTCTATAGAACGTTGAATGGGAATTGGCATTTTCGTTATTATTCAAGTGTATATGATGTAAATGATCCTTTTTATAATATTGATGCTAATGTGGAGGATTGGGATAAGCTACTAGTACCGTCTTGCTGGCAAACTAATGGGTACGATCAAATGCAGTATACGAATGTAAATTATCCGATACCGTGTGATCCGCCATTCGTCCCAGATGATAATCCAGCAGGCGCTTATGTGCGTGAGTTTAATGTCCCTGAAACTTGGACCGACAAAGCCGTTCATATTATGTTTGAGGGAGTAAACTCTTGCTTCTATTTATGGGTGAACGGTCAATTTGTTGGTTATAGTCAAGGGAGCAGAGTTCCAGCTGAATTCGATCTGTCCTCCTATGTGAAGCCTGGGGCCAATAAGCTTGCAGTGCTTGTGCTGAAATGGTGTGATGGAACGTATATTGAGGATCAGGACTGCTGGCGTTATACAGGAATTTTTCGTGATGTATATTTACTTGCACGTGATCAAAAGCGGATTACTGATATTGAGCTAAAGCAGCAATTAAATAAGGATTTTACAGGAGCAGATCTGCAAGCAGCGATAGAAACGACTGGCGCAGTTGATGTGAGCTTACAATTGCGTGATGCTGAAGGTAACATTATTGTCAGCGCTGAAGGCAATGTTGATGGTTCCAGTATAATTGAGCTTGCAATAGAGAATCCGATACTGTGGAATGCTGAGCAGCCTTATTTGTATTCATTGCTTGTTGAAGCGGGACAAGAGGTGCTGCATTTCAAAGTTGGTTTCCGCAAAATTGAAATTGATAACGGTGTGTTTCGTATTAATGGTGCCGCGGTCAAATTAAAGGGTGTTAACCGTCACGATTCTCATCCAGTGCTCGGGCAGACGATTCCGCTAAATCATATGATTAAAGATCTTAACCTGATGAAGCGTCATAATATTAATACAATACGGGCTTCTCATTATCCTAACGATCCGCGTTTCCTTGATCTGTGCGATGAATATGGATTTTATGTGATTGATGAAGCTGATCTGGAGTGTCACGGTATTCTAAGAAGCAATAAGCCAGATGCCTTTCATCTATTATCGATAGACCCTGCATGGCGCGAGGCATTTGTAGAGCGCGCAATACGCATGGTGGAGCGAGATAAAAATCATGCTTGTATTGTGATGTGGTCAATGGGCAATGAATCAGGCTACGGAGAAAATCATATCGCTATGCAGGAGTGGACACGTCGTCGTGATCCGTCTCGTCCTGTTCATTATGAGGGTGCAGCACTTAAATACAACGGCAATTTAAACACAGAATCACTTGATGTCAACAGCCGGATGTATGCGACGGTGGATGAAATCAAACAGTATGTTGCAGACCCAGCCAATACTAAACCGTTGTTTCTATGTGAATACAGTCATGCTATGGGGAATGGACCAGGCGATCTAAAGGAATATTGGGATGTTTTCTATGCCCATCCGAAGCTTATGGGTGGTTGTGTATGGGAGTGGAACGATCATGGGGCGCTTAAGTATGATGCGGACGGAACACCGTTTTTTGCCTATGGTGGTGACTTTGGTGAGAAGCCGCATGACAGCAACTTCTGTATTGATGGTCTCGTAACACCAGATCGCAAGCCGCATATTGGACTACTAGAGTTAAAGCAAGTAATCGCACCTGTAATTATTGAGGAAGAAGATCAACAGCAAGGGCTGTTTAAAGTAACCAATCTTTATGATTTCATCGATCTTTCTGATATCATCCTGCATTGGAAATTTGAAAACACCGCAGGTCGAATGGTGAAGCAGGGGCATATTGATGAGCTTGCCATAGCTCCTCAGCAAAGCGGAATCATTAAAATCAATGGTATTGAGGGAGAGGGCATTCTCACCATCTCCGTTAGACAGCGCAATGAGACAGTTTGGGCGGAGGCTGGGTATGAATTGTCGTTTGCTCAGTTTCAATACGAGATCGAACAAGCTGAAGCTTTGTCACAAGCTGTACCCGTTATTTCAGCTAAAGAAGAGCAAGGTCTGCTAGTCCTACAAGGCGAGAGCTTCCGCCATCTGTTCGATCTTCGCAAAGGAACGGTGAAGGGAATTTCATTGCATGGCGTTGAAATGCTAACTGCTCCTGCTACCTTTACGATCTGGAGAGCGCCGACAGATAATGATCGAAATATTAAGCATCGTTGGATTGAGCAAGGCTTCAATCGTCTTGGGATGAAGGTATATGCTACAGAGTGGCTGCAATTAGATCAGTCATTCGTTGAAGTGAAGGTGAGCTTTGCTCTAAGTGGTTATACGAAGGATCCAGTATTGAAGGGACAAGCGGTATGGCGCTTTGATGGCAGTGGAGCAATCGCGTTGTCTGTGTCAGTGGATGTTCGAGAAGATCTAGTATTTCTGCCTCGCTTTGGCTTACGACTTGAGATGCCGGAAGCAACGAGTGAGATCGAATATGCAGGGTTTGGTCCGCATGAGAGCTATATTGATAAGCGTCGTAGTGCGAAGAAGGGCGTTTATCTCACAACGGTTGAAGAGATGTTTGAGAACTATATTTTCCCACAGGAAAATGGCTCGCGTTATGGAACGGATTGGATGGTCGCTTCTAATGAGATGGGAATGGGATTACGCTTTGAGAAAATAAGTGGCGCCTTCTCCTTCAATGCAAGTCATTATACGCCTGAGGAATTAACCGAGAAAACACATTCTCATTTATTACAGAAGAGTGGAAGCACGATTGTGCATGTTGATTATAAAATGAGTGGCGTGGGCTCAAATTCATGTGGTCCTGAGCTGCTCCAGCAGTACCGACTAGATGAAAAGTCGTTCAGCTTTGGCATTCGCATCCTTCCTGTGTTTAAAGAAGATTGACACCTAGGAATAACGTTTCTAGCTAAGCACCATCAAGCTATGTAATCCTGTCATGAGATAGGCTTACTGCTTGGTGGTGCTTTTTTTAAAAGTTGTTCATGGTAAGGTAGTATATCATATAATGAAGAGGAGCTTACCGTAAATGATAGAGCCTATAACTAGGAGGTAATAGAGCGATGTACAAATTGTATTGTCGAGCCTATCAAACCGTTCTTAAACTAGTAAGTCCACTGCTGCCTTGGAGGCAACCAGAGCTGATCGAGGGAGAAAATAGTGTTCTAGCATTACCTTCAATCATCCGTCATTCAGGTATTACACATGTATGTATTGTAACAGATAAAGGGATAAGCTCACTTGGGTTAATGAATCCATTACTGGAACAGTTAAGAGTGGAAGGAATTACATATACGATATACGACAACACGGTGCCAAACCCAACGATTCATAATATTGAAGAAGCAGTTAGCTTGTATAAGAGTAATCAATGTCAGGGGTTAGTTGCCTTTGGTGGTGGATCACCGATAGATTGTGCGAAGGCAGTTGCTGCGCGAATTGCTAAACCGCAAAAAAAGGTGCCACAGATGAAGGGGATACTGAAGGTTATGACTAAGCTGCCTCGTTTATATGCGATACCAACTACGGCAGGCACGGGCAGTGAGGTTACAGTTGCAGCTGTTGTTACAGATGAAGCAACTCATGAGAAATATGCGATGATGGACCCAGCCCTAATTCCGCATGCTGCCATATTGGATCCATTGCTGACGGTTAATTTGCCGCCTCATATTACGTCGACGACAGGGATCGATGCGTTAACACATGCAGTTGAAGCCTATATTGGCAGAGGCAATATAAGAGAGACGAAGCAATATAGCAGGGATGCTGTTACTTTAATTTTTGAAAATCTAGTTGAAGCATATCGCAACGGAGGTAATATTACAGCAAGAAAAAATATGCAGAAGGCGGCTTATTATGCAGGCGCTGCTTTTACAAGAGCTTACGTCGGTAACGTTCATGCAATTGCTCATCAATTAGGCGGCTTATATGGTGTACCTCATGGATTGGCGAATGCCGTTATTTTGCCCTATGTATTAGAATACTATGGAGCTACCGTCTATAAGCCTCTGAGTGAGCTAGCTGATTTGGTCGGAATCTGTAAGGTAGATGACAGCTTGGCAGTGAAGGCTGTAGCATTTATTGAGGAGATAAAGAGGTTAAACGAAGTAATGAATATACCGAATAAGATAGAAGGGATTCAGGACGAGCATATACCGCTTATCGCGAAAAATGCTGTTAAAGAGGCCAATCCGTTATACCCTGTACCGGTGATTTTCTCTGAACGAGAGATGACCGAAATTATATATCGTATTAAGGCATAGGAAGATTGATTACAACATAGGGGATGTAATTCTACTACTTCACATTCCATCTCTATTAATTTATAATGAATAAAATTGCATAGCACGAGTAAATACTAGACACCTCAGAGAATTTGGGATTTAGAGATCCCTTCATTTCTGAGGTGTTTTTCGTGTTAGTGAGGAAACAGAAGAGGTGATAATGTGAATTTTTTTGATCCTTCAACTTTAGAAGGTGCATTAACTATTGGTGTAGTTTCAGGCTTAATAAGTGGAGCAGTAATTGGTTTTTTTAGTGGCAAAGCTTATGAGAAAAAAACTAAATCTCATATTAAGCAAAAAGGCAACGGTAATGTAGCACTTCAAAATTCTCAAGTAGGGCGGGATTTATTTGTTAGAGAAAAATAAAATCATACAGAAGGGTAATGGGAATATCGTCATAAAAGATTCTGTAATAATAATGGGCGAATCGTCTTCTCATAGTGAGGATTTTTTAGAAGAGCTTGAAGAGGATTTTCAAGAACAATTTTATGAAACGAAGTTTTATAAGAACGTGCTAAATTACTTTGAAAATAATTCTATTGCGGTATTGCTTGGGATACCTGGAATTGGTAAGTCATTTACATCTAAGATGGTTTGTTATGAGTATAAAACTCGTGGCTATAAGATTAGATATTCAGATGACTTTAATGAAAATAATCGAGCTAGTGAATTTATTGAGTTTATCTCGAATCATCCCAGTGAACACATATTTATTTTATTAGATGATTTTCTCGGTTTGGCTTATGAGGAAATAATAAGCGGAAGAGATAAAGAAATTGCAAAGTTAATAAATAAAGTTAAAAGGGAAAGTAACAGAGTAAAGCTGTTAATTAATTCAAGAGCTAAAGTTTATAACGAGTTTATGTCGAAAAATGAACGAACCCCTCAAGCAATTGAAAGTTCAATGACTTATGAAATTATGGTTGATTCTTTAGATATTAGTGATAGAGCAGGAATTTTTTATAATCACTTAAGAAAAGCGTTAAAGCAAAATCGTATTTCTCAGGAGCATTATTGTGCGCTATTAAAAGAAAATAATTTTCTGAAAATTATTCAAAATGATAAATTTAATCCAAGGGTTATTGAATTCGTTACAATTGGCTTAAAAGATGTGAATGAAATTTCCCCAGAAAACTATGCGGAGTACATTACCGAGAATTTAGAAAATCCTGATCAAATTTGGGATAGGGAAATAATGAGATTACAAGAAATTGACAGAGTTTTGATTTATACACTTTACTCATTAACAAAAACGACAATTGAAATTGATAGATTACAACAATGCTTTGAGAAAAGAATTCAGGAAGATCAATCTTTAATTTATGATACAACCATTCTTCAGTTTAAAGCTGTAACCGATCGTTTGTTAAATTCTATTATAAAAATCGATAAACACTATAAAAAGGTCGGAGTAATAAATCCTTCAATTAATGACTGGATAAAGAAAAATTTAATGAGCAATTGTGAACAGATCAATAAGATAATTACACATGCTGCTTATTATGATCAGATAGAGTGCTTTGATTCTACAGATTGTTATAAAAGTCCGCTTATAGAATTAATAAATAAAAATAAATTATCACAATTATGTACGCTACCTACGCCAATCTTAGATGGGGCGATTGAACATGCTACGCCTACGTATCTATATTTATCAAAAGTGTTATTGTGGAAGCTGGATGAAACAGATCTAGCTAAAATAGGTTTAGATACCGAGTGGGTACAATCTTTTATTACTAAAAAAGTACTTAGTGAGGACAATTTCCATTTGGTCGAAAGTGAAGCAAGACTTTATAACCCGTTAAAAAGCACAGAAATTTTCTGTAAGTTATTTTCTGATCCGCTTATTGATAAATATGATCTTTCAGAGGTTATTTGTAATGAGAACTATCTGGAAGTTATATTAAACTCTGTTGCAAGAGATGAAACCTACTTTCATATTTTAACGAACATCAGCAATAAATATGGGGGTTGTTTTGAAGACGATTTTTATAGCTTACCGCAAGTGAAATATGCATCATTATCTAATCTATCGAACCATATTACCGGTGAAGTTTATGATGGAGTGGTTTCAGATATTATGGAAAGTGCAGCTAACAACATTGATGAATATGCCGGATGTGACTTTAATGATTTTGTAGACTGTATTTATGACGAAATCATTGATGAAGTGGAAAGTATGATCTCAAGCGCAATTGCTGAAAAGTTAAATAAAGAACAAATAGATTGGCTAAATATAGATGATTTTGATCTTGATGACATTATCAATGATGAATTGTATTTAGATGAACTAATTCGTAGCAAATGCTCGATATATGTTGAATCTGATGAGCCTGAATACAGCGATGAACAAAGTTACGAGCAAAAGATAGATGACATAATCAATTTGTTTGGTAAGGGATTGTAAAACATATAGCAATGCTGCTCAATGAAAAACTATTAGTAGAAGCTTTTATATGAAGTGACTACTAAAAGTTAGACATGGTAATTTCATTAGGCAGCTTGAGTAATGAGTTCGGTACTCTACCGGACTCATTTTTATTTTTGTCCCCATGCGTGTCGTGTTGTAATAATTGATATAGTTTTTAAGTAGATGGAGAGAAATATTGATTGTGTTAAATTATCGAACATTAATATTGTGGAATTGCATATATGAAAGTGATTATTTTGAGGAAATTAAAAAATATAACGATAAGTATATTGGGGATAATCGAATTACAATATCCATGGATAAGAGGCAAAGGCAATGTTGTAACCGCATGTTTGCCGATTGTGAAGTATTATGGAGCGGAGCATATGGAGCAGCTTGCTGATGACTTCAAAGCTTGGGGCATTCATATTTTTAATCCGCATACCTATTTGCTTGATGATGGCGGTAGACCACAATTTATCGCCAAAATATTAGAGGCAAAGCATGCTAACGATCCTAAGCTTCTGCTTAACCCTGGGAAATTAATTACATCTTGATGATTCTGTGTTTGTTGGGCTTGACTACTATTTGTATCTGTTGCCTCTAGGGAGTTATACGTAATGAAATACCTGTAGCATAAGCACTTTAAGCAGTGCAGCTACAGGTATTTTTGTATGCGAACAGTTGTTAATACCCTATTGCACAGCCATCCTTACGAGGATCGGACCCACCTTGCAGCACACCTGTCTGACGGTTTATCGCAATGCCTTGATAGCCACCAACCGCGAAGGCGTCCCCATCGTTAATACTAAGCAATTGATATCCTAGCTGCTCTAGCTCCTTGCGAACCTTCTCATCAATGGAGCTTTCAAGAAAGATCCCTTCGTTATAATGACGGAAGCGCGGGCAGTCCGTTGCTTGCTGGATATTCATATTAAAGTCAATCATATTGACGAGCACCTGAACCTGACCCTGTGGCTGCATATCAGCTCCCATTACTCCGAAGCTAATAATCGGCTCCCCGTCCTTTAATACCATAGAAGGGATAATGGTATGGAATGGACGCTTGTTCGGAGCAATCTCATTAGGATGCCCCTCCTCTAGAGAGAATAGCCCGCCACGATTGTGCAGCACAATTCCCGTCTCAGGAATAGCGACACCACTGCCAAACAGACTAAATATGCTGTTCGTCACGGAAGCGATATTGCCTTGTCCATCGACAACGGTAAGATAGACGGTATCTCCTCCCATGGCTTCGCCAACATAATCGTTAAGCGAGGTAGCTGACCTGATCTCACTAGCAAGCTGCTTTCCATACTCCTTCGACAGTAGTCGTTCAACTGGAATATCCGCAAATTCCGAATCTGCAATATAGCGATCACGATCTGCATAGGCAAGCTTTTTCGCTTCTGCGAACAGATGAATAAAGTCAGCGCTGTTATGGCCTAGACCCTTTACATCGAAGTTTTCTAATATATTTAGCATTTCCAGCACGACTAGTCCTTGCCCATTAGGAGGGATTTCTAACACATCGTATCCACGATAATTCGTAGAAATTGGATCTACCCATGTCGAGTGATGATTAGCAAAATCCTCTTTGCGAAGCAAGCCGCCATGCTGCTGCATATAGCGATCGATTTGCTGTGCAATGATGCCCTTGTAGAACTCGTCACGACCGCCTTCACTCAGCTTTCTTAATGTACTAGCGAGCAGCGGCTGCTTGAATATGTCTCCTGATCGCGGAAGCTCACCGTTAGGAAGATAGAGTGATCTAGCCTCACGATCTTGGATAAGCAGCTCATATGCCCTTTTCCAATAGTAGGACACCATTTCAGTGACAGGGAAGCCATGCTCAGCATAGTGAATCGCAGGTGCAAGGGTCTGTTTAAAGTCCATTGTTCCGTAGCGCTTCAGTAGCTCCGCCCAGCCATCGACAACACCAGGTATAGAGATGGAATGAATACCGGTCATGGGGATGTTACTGTAGCCGAGCTTACGATAACGTGAAGCTGTTGCCAGCTGAGGAGCACGTCCGCTAGCGTTTAATCCTTGAATTTCTCCCGATTGGGCGTGATAGGTGAGGGCGAACATATCTCCACCTAGTCCAGTCATCATCGGCTCTACAACACATAATGTTGCGGCAACGGCAACTGCTGCGTCAAAGGCATTACCACCAGCCTTCAATATATCGATACCTGCAGCAGCTGCTAAAGGATGACTGGTTGCTACCATACCACTAGTTGCTTGAACGATGGAGCGTGATTGGAAATGCTGATAACCTGGTCGATCGAACATGGTTTGTCCCTCCTAAATCAATTGAATCAACTGCTAAATAACAAAAAATCCATAAATAAGTGCAGCTACGATAACGAAGAAAGGGTGAAGCTTTAGCTTTTCCATGACAAATAAGCTAACTGCGCTAATAAGAATAAGGTGAATTGAGCCTATTTTGTCAAAGGAATCAACAAAGAAATCAATCGCGATCGTAGCAAGTAAAGCGATAATGACTGGCTGGATTAGCAGCATCATATTTTGAATACGCGGCGAGCTTTTGAATTTCATAAGCAGTTTAAGAAGCCCGATCATTAGCAGCAGAGAAGGGAGTACGGTGGCAATCAGGGCGATTGTTGCACCCAATATTCCGCCCTGCTCGTAACCGATATATCCGGCCATCTTCGTAGCGATTGGTCCTGGAAGGGTGTTGCCTAATGCAAGAATCTCGGCAAATCTTGATCCATCCATCCAGCCGTAACGGTCAACTGCCTCGTATTTAATAAGCGGAATAACCGACGGACCGCCGCCGTAGCCAAGAATATTTGCAAGGAAGAAAGCGATAAAGAGCTCAAGATAGATCATTGCTTTGCTCCTTTCTCTTGCTTCTTGATACTAATCGGCTTACTTCTCAAGGCACCAATGATTAATAAAGCGACAATTAAGAAGGCCGGATGCAAATTGGTAAAGTAAAGCAGTGCAGCAATGATCCCGGTCATTCCAATTGAAATGATCAGCCCGAGCTTCTGCTTGTTTTTGTGCCACATCTGATACGCCATAACGGCAAGCATGACACCGATCACTGGCTCGATGGCAGTCGTTGCGTTTTCGACATGCACATTTCCACTAACAGAGCCTAGTAAGGCGAATAATCCAATCATTGCAGCAATCGTCGGAACCGTTGTAATAAGAATGGCGATAATCGCACCTAATGTACCTTTTAGATAATACCCAACATAACCCGCCATCTTAGTAAGAATAGGTCCTGGCAGCGAGTTTCCGATCGCGAGTATGTTGGTGAACTCCTCATCGGTAAACCATTTGTATTTCTCTACAGCTTCTTTATGAAGCAATGGAATAGAGGATGGACCTCCGCCAAAGCCTAATATACTAACGCGAAGCAAAGCCCAGATCATGTTACTCCACATGTTGTTCCTCCTCGTTGTTGATAGCTGAGCGTTCTGTTCTAGACTAGGCTCGAAACAAGTAGCTTAGAGCTTAAACATCGCACCATCTAGTAGCTCAGCGATTGTAAGCCAACACCGTTCTAGATGTTCAGACCTTGCCAAAGCTCTGTCAATTGATCATCATTCCACTGGAATGGATGATCTCCACTGCGAAGCCATTGTCCCTTGCGGTATACCCAGCGTCTGTCTGGCAGCATAACGAATAGCTGCTCTACCGACGTAACGTCGAACACAACGAAGTCTGCCTCATGTCCTACTGATATTCCATAATTTTTTGCTGCGACAAGTGCAGCAGGGTTTTCTGTAATCATTCGAAGTAGCGTTCGCATATCGCTAGGCGCGCCCATATGTGCACCGTAAGCTGCAAGTAAAGCGATTTGCAGCAAATCACCGCGTCCAAATGGGTGGAAAGGATCGTTGATGTTATCTGAACCGATGGAAGTGTTCACTCCTGCTGCTAACAAATCTTTAATTCTCGTTACGCCGCGTCTGACGCGCTCATCATCTCCGCGTCCCTGCAAATAAAGATTAGCTCCCGGCAAGGAGATTGCGTGAAGCTGTGCCTTGGCAATTAGCTCGATAATGGGCATTGCTTGGTCCTTAGGCATAGAGGCTAATGAGCATAGATGCCCAACCGTAACCTTACCTTGCAAGCCACGCTTAATTGTCTCTTCTGCGACAATGACAACGGTTTTAGCATCAAGCTCATCGGTTTCATCGGAATGGAAGTCTAGAATACAACCATACTGCTCTGCTAGATCAAACATCGTCTTAATTTCCGTAGCTGGGTCGGCATTGAGGTACGGAGCTCCACCAATTCCATCAGCACCAAGCGCTAGCGCTTTGCGGGCGAGTTCCTTCGCTTGATCGTCAAGAAAGCTTGGCGATAGCAGAATTGTTTCGATCGTAATATAGCGCTGCAGCAGCTGCTTTACAGCTAATGCTGCTTTGATACCTCTAAGCGCAACCTCTTCTCCAAGTGAAGTATGAAAATCGATATGGGTACGAATAATCGATGTTCCATAGTTAATTGACTGCAATGCGGAGCGCATAATTCTGTGCTGAAGCTCTTCCTCGGTAAAGCTAGCTACATTATTGAAGTAATTGTCACATGCCTCGCCAAGCGTGCCCGATACATTACCTACGGTCGCCAAGGAAAATGCTTTATCTAAATGCATATGCCCATCAACCATACCAGGTAGAATCAGTCTGCGCTCTGCATTCAGTATTGCGGAGCTACGACAATGACTGGAGCTTAACGGAATGGAACAATCATCCTTGATATAGCCTTGCTGCGGGTTAATCGAAGTCCATTGTCCGTTCTGGATCTGTAACGTAAAAAGTGTTTGCTCATTAATAAGTGGCAAATTTGCGTTTATAATTGTGATCTGTTCAGTCATCTTATATGCTCCTTTGTGCAAATAATTGTAGACCTGTAATTTTGACTAAGTATAGTTGCTACATTACCTAACGTCAATTAATTGCGTTAGAAAATATAACATTTTCGTTAATTTGCACAGATGTATGGCAAGAAATAAAGTGAAATTATAATAAAATACACAAAAATTCGATGGAATAATGAATAATGTGCAAATTATCTGACGTTAATGTCATGTTTATTTACTGGAATCTCGCTTAGAATGATTTCAGAGGTGAGGGAAAATGCAAATTACAGTAGAGCAAGCTATGAACATCTATCCTTTGTCCGAAGGTAATATTGTCGCTGGAGCTTCAGGGATTCAGCGCATGATTAAAGCAGTAAATATTATGGACGCTCCTGATATCGCGGATTGGATTAAGGAAGGAGAAATGTTATTTACGACAGCATTTCTTATTAAGGATGATCTGGACGGAGCGGTTTCTTTAATAAAAAAACTCAATGCACGTGGCTTAGCAGCGCTGGGCTTTAAGCTCGGACGCTTTTGGCAAGCTATTCCACAGCGGCTAATAGAAGTGGCGAATGAGCTAGGATTGCCGCTTATTGAGCTGCCCTATCAATATACGTTCTCTGATCAAATGAATGGGCTATTTCATGCAGAGATGAAAAGAAACACACAGCTGTTAGAAAGTGTGATGGAGCGTCAGCTGAAGCTGATGCGCTATGCACTGCAAACAGAATCTGTAGGCTCGTTATTTCAAAATATAGAAGAGATTATTGGTTGCAAAATTGCCGTGATCGGTTCTAAGGGACAAGTCATTCACAATGGTGCAACATATCCGCGAGAGTGGCTAGTTGATGGCTGGCCTTGGAACAATCAGAAGGTTGCCATTCGTAGACGAGAATGGCATGGGCTACGTGTGCCATTTACCAATTTCGAAAGCTATGGCGGTTTTGTTTACTTTTTCAATGAATCCCCGTACATTACGCCAGTTGAAGAGGCGCTTTACGTACAGGCTGCAGAGTTGATTACGCATCAGTTAACCTTCCTACATTCCGACTATCTAGAGCAATCTGCACAAAAGGATTTCGGAATATTGATTCGACAGCATTTGAAGCATGGTTTGTCCGTGGAAGTATTATCAGAATATGCAGAGCGCTGGGAAATGGGCTGGCTAACGGAAGGGTATCGCTGCATTCTAATCGAGGTGGATGAGGTGCTTGATGCATCCACCAAAATCGAAAAGTGGAATGAGCTGAAGACTGCAATGTTATGTCATGCTGCCATGCAGGCATTAAAGGGGATCTATCTATTAGTAGATGATGGCATATTAGTCGTTATCCCTGACACGCTATCGAGCGATAGTAGTGAGTATATTACGATATTGGATTCACTTATAGAAAGCTATGATTGGGTTGATTGGCACGAGCCGCGTGTTGTGATCGGTAATCGCAAAAGACAGCTTACGCATCTGCTTGGTGCTTATAACGATTGCAAGGAGACGCTGTCGGTTTGCCGCAGCTGGGGGATGCTTGAACGCGTCGTATTACAGGATGCATTTGATCTTACGCTTATTTTCCAAAGTGTACCAGAGGAGAAGATGCGTAAATATTATACACATTGGCTAGCAGATCTATTGCCAGGAGGTAGGTTGTATACCGAAGAAATGTACCTAACGCTAGAAACCTATCTTGATTGTGACGGCAGTATGAATGAAACAGCTAAGCGGCTATTTGTTCACCGTAATACGGCTGCTTATCGCATTGAAAAGCTTAGTGAGCTAATTGGTGTTGATTTGAAAGGAATGAACTACGTTATTCGCTTGAAGCTAGCTTTACTATTCTACCGAACATTGGAGGGGAAATAATGCAGATTATTATGCTGAAGGTAAGAGGAGGCAACAGCGTAAAGAATGGCGCTGCTGTTCTGTGGAAGGGCAAGGCGATACTAATCGAAACGATTAATGAAAGCTTTCAATTCAATTGGAGGCTGACGGTGGCGGAGCTGCTGGAATCATCACAATGGGAAGAGCTTCTAAGCTGGTACAATAGCGAAGGTAAATTTAAGCTTGATTATGTGAAGTCGGTATCCTTTGATAAAGGGGATATTGTGAGGCTGTATGATAAGCCCAATGTTGTTTGGGGTGTTGGCGCTAATTACTGGAAAAAAGCGGAACAGATGAAGGTAACACCGCCAGATGGTGAACCGATTTGTTTTATGAAGCCGCCAACCTCGTTAATCGGGCATGGAGAAAACATTGTCATTCCTCATATTTCTGAGGATGTTACTGCGGAAGCGGAAATTGGAATTGTTATCGGGCAACAATGTAAGGATGTTTCTATTGAAGAGGCTTGGGATGTTGTAGCGGGCTTTACCCCGACATTAGATATGACCGCACAGGATATTCATGCACGCAATCCAAGGTTTTTGGGTCGCTCTAAAGTATGTGATACATTTTGCAGTTTTGGACCACTACTAATTTCGAAGGATGAGGTGGAGGATTGGTCGAAGCTTTCTATAGAAACAATCCTCAACGGTGAAGTGATCCATCAGGCAGTAGTCGCTGATATGATCTACTCAATCCCTTATATCGTGCATTATTTCTCGACAATGATGACGTTAATGCCAGGCGATATGATTATGACAGGTACTCCTGGCTCGGTTAAAATTAAGTCGCGTGATGTGGTTGTAAGTCGAATTCATGGATTTATGGAGCTAGAAAACGGAGTTAGAAACACAAAATAAATTTGCATTATTATGCATAGGTGTTAGATTAATTTACATTAATCTAACACCTATTTTTGTTATATTGAACAAAAACGTCTGGAATCTTTGTGAAAATGAAAGTAGTGTCATGTTTTTTGACGTAAATGATTGTTAGTCCTTCCATGATGGGGTAAGATTCAACTATCGAAAGCAACGCAAACGAAAGACAGCAAAGAAAGCATCAAAATGTGAGGTGTTAAATGATGAGTGAAGCAGCAAAAATCATAACTGGAACAAATGAGGCAATCAATAAACGAGAAACAGCTAATGAGCTTGTTGTTATGGATCGAGTTGGAAAAGTATATCCGACAGGCACGGTTGCAGTAACAGATGTTAGCTTAACAGTTGGTGAAGGAGAGTTTATCAGCTTTGTTGGACCTTCAGGCTGTGGTAAATCAACAATCTTTAATATGATCACTGGTTTACAAGAAAACACTAGCGGAAAGCTTTCTGTACTAGGAACAACGCCAAAGCAAGCGAGACAACATAACGAAATTGCCTTTGTATTTCAGGAACACACCCTACTACCTTGGTGCAGCATCATAGACAATGTAACGATGCCACTTCAGTTAAGAGGGGTAAGCAAAAAGGAACGCAATGAAGCGGCTGAGCGAGTGCTTGAATTGGTAGGGTTGAAGGACTACACGAAGGCCTTACCTAGACAGCTTTCAGGCGGTATGAAAATGAGGGTTTCCATAGCGAGAGCGCTTGTTTCAAGACCTAAGCTGCTGCTTATGGATGAACCGTTCGACGCGCTAGATGAAATCACGCGCCAAACATTACAGGAAGAGCTAGTAAGCATTTGGAGTAAAGATCAGAAGATGAGCGTAATGTTCATTACACATAATGTGTACGAGGCGGTTTACTTATCTAACAAAATCGTCGTTATGACACCAAGACCAGGTAAGGTTTCTGAAATTATTGAAGTACCGAATAAAAATCGCGATGAGGAGTTCCGTACTTCTCCAGAATTTAATCAATATTTGAGACGTGCGTCTGAGGCACTGAAACATTAATTTAACGATAGCTGAAGGAGATGATAACGATGGCTAATGAATTGGTAGGTACATTGCAACAAGTGGCTGAGGTGAAAAAGCCTTTAAGTGAGAATAAGGTTATGAAGGCGATCAAAACAGCTCTTCCTACACTAGTGGTGTTAGTAGTTTTTCTTGCAGGCTGGGAGATTATCGTATCCTTGCTAGGGATCAAGAAATTCATCCTTCCTAAGCCGAGTGATATTTGGGAAGCGGCGCTTGCTAATCAAGCCAATCTACTAAATGCAATTTGGACGACGATTAAAGAATCTGTGATCGGCTTTCTATTCAGTGTAGTGCTTGGTGTAGGTAGTGCGATTTTATTAGCACTATCAAAAACAATCGAACGTAGTATTTATCCATACGCGATCATATTACAAACAATTCCGATTGTCGCAATTGCACCAATTATTGTGATCTGGATCGGCGCTGGTATCAATGCGATTGTAACGATCACATTTATCATTAGCTTCTTCCCAATTCTGTCGAATACGCTAATTGGTTTGAATTCAACAGATAAAAATATGAGTAATCTCTTCTATTTATATAACGCATCTCGTTTTCAAACGATTATTAAGCTAAGAATTCCAGCAGCTCTACCTTATATTATGGCTGGTTTGAAAATCTCTTGCTCCCTAGCAGTTGTTGGAGCGATTGTAGGTGAATATATCGCTGGTGTAGGCGGTGGTGATGGTGGTCTAGGCTACTCGATTACAGTTGCTGCAGCTCGTATGCAAATTCCATATCTATTCGCTTGTGGTCTTGCAGCATCGGTGCTAGGCGTTAGCTTCTTCTTAATCGTAAATGCCTTTTCAAAATTAATGCTTCGTTCTTGGCATGAATCCGAAATGAAATGAGGGGTTTCACAATGACTAAACAATGGATGATCAATATTCGTGAGCAATTTGATGAGGAGATTATGAAGTGGGACGAGAAGTCGCTAAAGAAATATTCAACAGACTATTCTCATTTCTCTCCTGTACTTGTAGAGCAATTAAAGGATAAATACGCAGAATGCATCGTATCCCCTCGTGATGAGGAGGAGCTTGAGCAAATCATCACTTTTGCAGTAAAGAATGAAGTGCCAGTGACAGTTCGTGGTAACGGTACAGGTAACTATGGTCAATGTGTTCCGATGACTGGTGGTATCGTTCTGAACTTAGCCAATATGAACAAAATACTCGAGGTTGGTGACGGCTATATGGTCGTTCAGCCTGGGGTGCGAATGGGTAAGATGGAGCAGGAGGCTCGTAAGCATGATCAAGAGATGAGACTGCTACCTTCCACTTACTTAACAGCTTCAATTGGCGGTTATATCGCTGGTGGATCAGGTGGTATTGGCTCCATCTCACATGGCTTTATCTGGGATGGTATGGTTCGCTCAATGAAGGTAAAAACGATGGAGGAAAACCCACGTACCATCGAAATTGAAGGTGAGGAGCTTAGATCCTATCTTCACACCTACGGTACGATCGGAATTGTATCTGAGCTAGTCATTAATATTGTCCCTAAAGTGGAATGGGCTCAGCTTGTTGTAACATTCTCTGATTGGGTAGAGGCTGCAAAGTTTGCACAAACCGTTGCTGAGGATGAGAGCATACAGAAGCGTTTAGTTTCCTGCCATGAAGCTGAGCTTGCGAAGTACTTTAAGCCGCTTAACATTACATCTGGTCGAGCAATAACGCTACTTGAGGTGAATGAGCAGCATCTAGATCAGCTGCAGCTTCACATCGATGAATGGAATGGGCTAATTGAGATGAAAATCGCAGCAGACAGCTACCATAAAGGAATCAGCATCTCAGATTTCAGCTGGAACCATACGACGCTGTGGACATTAAAGGGTGATCCAAGTGTAACGTATTTACAAATGATTCACCAAACGGATGACTTCTTAGAAACGACGAAGACTTTGAAAGAGGAATTCCCAGAGTATATGGTGCACTTAGAATTTGTAAAGTCGCAAGGGAAAGTATCGCTTAACGGCTTGCCAGTATTTAAGTATGTGGATGAAGAGCGACTTAATCGCATGATGGCACGCAGTGAGGAGCTAGGTTCTCCAGTCGTGAATCCACATACATGGAAGGTTGAAGATCTAAGTATTGATGGGGAAAGCATTCTATGGCGGATTAAACATAATCACGATCCTAAATTGCTGCTGAATCAGCTGAAATTAATTGAACCATCTGCTTAATCAATATAAACAGACAACAAATACTAGGAGGAGTTTAGGATGAAGAAGATCAATCGTACGGTGAAGACAGTTTCAACAGTGTTATTGGTAGGTGCAGTGCTAGCAGGTTGTGGCAACAATGCGAACAATGGTAATGCTGGAAGCTCTACAGCTAATAGCGGCACATCAAACACTGCTAGTAACGCAGTGGTAAGTACTGATACAGCAACAGAAGCAGCAAAAGTAGAAGTTACAGATATTACGCAAGTAGTGAACTGGTTCCCACAACCAGAGCATGGCGGTCAATTTGCAGCTGATGAAAGGGGCTTCTATGAAGAAGCAGGCTTTGAAAATATGGAAATTCTTCCTGGTGGACCGCAAGTATCCTCTATGCAAATTGTTGCTTCAGGTAAAGCGCAATTCGGCCTAGGAATTGCTGACGATATTCTAATGGCTCGTGAAAATGGCTTGCCGCTAGTAGCAGTAGCATCTGTATTCCAAGAAAGCCCGAACGCGATTATGACTCATAAATCAGCTGGTATCGATTCCTTAGATAAAATTGAAGGACATAACGTAATTATCGCAAGTGGATCTAACTTCTGGCCATTTATTAAAGCGAAATACGATTTCAAAAATATTACAGAGCAAACCTATACGGGTTCACTTGTAGAATTCGTAAACGATCCGAACTCCGTTATTCAAAGCTTCTCGACTTCTGAGCCATATGTTATGGACCAAGAGGGTGTAGATATTGAGCTACGTATGGTTAGTGAATCTGGCTATAACCCTTATATGAACCTTATTTTCACGACAGAGGACTTTATTAAGGAAAATCCAGAAACTGTACGCCAATTCGTAACTGCTTCACTTAAAGGCTGGGATTACTACAAAGATAATTTTGAAGAAATTAACCCAGTACTACAAGAAGGCAACCCAGATGTACCGCTTGAGAAAATGGCATTCTCTGCTGAAGCAGCAATGGAGCTTATCTACACAGGCGATGCACTAGAGCATGGCGTTGGTTATATGTCTGAGGAGCGTTGGCAAGAGCTTGCTGACCAATTGATCGAGGTTGGCTTATTAAAAGAAGGAACTGATGTTTCTGGAGCATTTACTACAGAATTTTTACCACAAGAGTAGAACAATAGATTGAGGGTGTGAACATGATGGAAACAACGAATTTTGCCGGAGTTACAGTAGAACGTAAGCAGCCTTGCACGATGCGAGATGGCACTGTCTTATACGCAGATATATACCGACCAAACACAACAGAGCAACTCCCAGTTTTGCTGATGAGACAACCATATGGCAGAGCGATCGCTTCGACTGTTAGTCATGCACATCCTGTGTGGTATGCACGACAAGGCTTTATCGTTGTAATACAGGATGTTCGAGGAAAGTGGGATTCTGAAGGAGAGTATGTTCCATTCATCAACGATGCTGAAGACGGCTATGATACCGTTGAGTGGGCTGCGGCATTGCCAGGCTCTAACGGCAAGGTTGGGATGTATGGCTTCTCCTATCAAGGCTCAACTCAATGGGCTGCGGCTTCCGCAGCCCCACCTTCTCTAAAGGCTATTGCTCCAGCAATGTGCGCAGCCGATCTGTATCACGGGATGTTTTACCCACATGGTCGATTTCTTCTAAGAGAGCATCTACCGTGGGCCTATCAGCTAGCTCGTGATCATGCAAGAAGACTAGGTGCAGCAGAGGATGAGCAGCAATGTGCAGCTTATATGCGTAACCCTGAAACATTATTTTGGAAGGTGCCGCTTGCAAGCCCTGAGCATCATCCGCTACTAGAGAAGTATTTTCCTTTCTATCGTGAATGGCTAGAGCATGAAAGCTACGATGAATATTGGCAGGAGCGCGATTGGCTAGCGAAGATTAAGGAGCAGCAACACTCCATTCCAGCATTACATATTGGTGGCTGGTACGATGTATTTCTAATGGGAACATATCAAAGCTATAACGAGCTAAGAAATATCCCTGGTGGAGAACAGCATCGACTTGTGCTTGGTCCGTGGACACATATTCCGTGGGGACGTTATGCTGGTGGCTATGATCACGGTGCTCATGCAGATGGCAATATTCATGAGCTGCAAGTGCAATGGTTTAATTATTGGTTAAAGGGTCAAGGCTCTGGAATTGCTGAGAATATTACGTATTACGAATTTGGCAGTAAGCAGTGGAAGCATCTCTCGGATGTCGACAATGCTAAGGAAATAGACTTTGTATTGCAAAGCGGCTACAAGCCAGCTAACGGTGGACTTGGTGGAGGTCGACTATTGCTAGACAGTGAGCTGGCAGCAAGTGAAGGCGCTGTTGCTGCTGGAACTGCTGGAGATCTATTTGTATATGATGCAAGACAGCCGATGCGTTTAGATTCGTATTTGCCGCTTGATCGTAAAGGGGATCAGGATCGCTATGAAATTCTAGTATATAGTAGTAAGCCGTTACAAGAAGCGTTAACAGTTTATGGTGTACCTAAGGTTGAGGTTCAATATCAATTGTTAGAGGGTAAGGCAGATTTAGTTGCCTTATTATCAATCGTAAATGAGCAAGGTGAAGCAAGATTGATGTCCGTAGGAGTCAATGAGCTGGATGGCGGCAATGCAACAGATACAGTAGAAGTGGCAATGAAGCCTTGCAGCTTTGTGTTGCCAGCTGGAAGCAGAGTAAGATTGGAGCTGACGGGAAGTGCATTTCCTTTATTAGCTAGACATCCGAATCAAGGATACTCAACTCCTAATACGACAGAACCACTTGAATATAATATTGCAACAGTAGCAATTTGTAATAATCAATTAAGACAATCGACATTAAAGCTGCCGATTTACAACTAAAAGAAGGTGAGTTTATGCAACGTATCGGTCTTCAAGCCAATAGTTGGCATGTAAATAAGGAAGAGGTTAGCTTCCAAAGGGTGGCTGCCGAGCCTAAGCTTATCTCGATCGAGGCAGCACCGCAACGAATTACTTTGGACTTGCAGCGAACAGCGATTATCGTTGTTGATATGCAAAATGATTTTTGCTCGAAGGGCGGCTGGTTAGATCATATTGGTGCAAATTATGAAGTTTTGCAGCAACCAATTAAGCCGTTACAGACGTTATTGCCGAAGCTGCGTTCTCAAGGAGTGCCAGTCATATGGCTAAACTGGGGCAATCGTAGCGATCGTGCTAATTTAAGCCCTTCTATAATCCATGTATACAATCAAGATGGCGTAAGTCAAGGTATCGGTGATCCACTTGCCAATGGATCAAAGGTTCTCGAAAAGGGCAGCTGGGGAGCCGCTTTAGTCGATGAGCTACAACCGGAGCCAGAGGACATCCATGTTGATAAATATAGAATGAGTGGTTTTTGGGATACACCGTTAGATAGTATTCTAAGAAACCTGCGCATAGATACCGTTCTTTTTGCGGGTGTGAATCTTGATCAATGTGTAATGGCAACACTACAGGATGCGGTCAATAGTGGTTATGATGCTGTTCTTTTAGAGGATTGTAGTGCAACTAACTCTCCCTCTTATTGCACAGATGCCACCATATTTAATGTAAAGCAATGTTATGGCTTTGTTGCTAGCTCAACAGATATCGTAGGTGCCATACAAGAGTAGGAGGTAGCAGCTATGGGCAAAAGTACAATCAATGATGTGCACAACGATGTAAATGGAGTGTCATGGAACGAACAAGTGATTGAAAGTGCGATTGTTAGCCATTATGGAATTAATCCGTTAGTATCTGGATTACTGAATGGTTATCGGTTTGCGGTGAAGGATGTTTTTCAGCTAGCGGGCTATCGCAACCGAGCAGGCAATCCAGATTGGTATATCAGTCATGGGGAAGCAACAACACATGCAGCGTCGGTTCAGCAATTGCTAGGTCAAGGAGCAGAGCTTGTAGCAACAACGCATACCGATGAGCTGATGTATAGTCTTAACGGTGAAAACTATCATTATGGTACACCGATCAACCCTGCCGCGCCTGGTCGAATCCCTGGCGGCTCATCAAGCGGCTCGTCATCACTAGTAGCTTCCGGTTATGTCGATTTTGCATTAGGAACAGATACAGGTGGCTCGGTACGAGTGCCTGCTGCATATTGCGGAATATACGGCTTTAGACCAACTCATGGTGCAGTCGATATATCAGGTGTTATTCCGTTAGCGACAAGCTTTGATACAGTTGGCTGGTTTGCAAGAAAGTCAGATATGCTAGAGAAGGTAGGAAAGGTACTGCTTCAAGGTGGAAATAGCTCATCCTCGGAATTTAGTCAGGTGCTTTATTGTAAGGAAGCATGGGGGCTGACTTCTGAGGAAGCGTATCAGCCGCTATTGAATGCAGCACAAAAGGTTACAACGACTAGTGGACTGCCTACAGAGTGGGTAAGTATTTCAGATAATGGTCTTGAGGAATGGAAGGAAGCCTTCCGAGTGATCCAAGGTAAGGAAATTTGGGCGGCGCATCGTGAATGGATTTTCGAGCAGAAGCCAAGCTTCGGCCCAGGAATTAAGGAACGCTTCCAATGGACGTCTACTTTAACAGATGAACTCGCTGCGGAGAAGCGGATTGTGCGTGAAGGGATCAAACATAAGCTAGAACAATTGCTCGCTGATCATTCACTTCTGGTGATTCCGACAACGCCAGATATCGCACCGTTACTTCGAGAATCAGGTGAGGCGCTAGAGTTGAGACGTCAGCAGACTTTGATGCTGACATGTATTGCAGGATTATCTGGGTTACCGCAGATTACGATTCCTGCTGGTCTGCTGCATGGAGCACCGATTGCCATTTCGATCATTGCCGGTGCAAATCAGGATTTGAAGTTATTGTCATTTGTGAACAAGTTACTAGCGGAGATGTAGGAGTGAGGAGTATGTATACACGATATGAGGGTGAAGCGTGGAACACAAGATTTTTACCACGTTTAAGTGCAAAACAGGTGGCAGAGCTTGATAAAGAGGAAGCGTTAGTAGTGCTTTCGCTTGGTGCGGTAGAGCAGCATGGGTATCATTTGCCAGTGATGACAGATGCATTAATCGGTGAGGAAACATTGACGAGAGTATTCTCTAAAATAAAACCTGAGGCTAATATATGGATGCTTCCGCCCATCTCCTACGGTAAAAGCAATGAGCATTTAGGAATTCCAGGTACGATATCGCTATCTGCTAATACGCTGCAAAGCATTATTATCGATATTGCAGAAAGCTTAAAGCTTAGCGGGTTTCGCCGCCTAATGCTTTTTAATACACATGGCGGCAATGCTGATCTAATCAATGTAGTCGCACGTGAAATTAGAATTCGCACTGGACTGATGGTATTTAGTATGATGCCGTACGCCTTCCGCGTTGCAGATGATATTTTTACAAAACGTGAGTGGGAGGATGGCATTCACGGTGGCGATGTAGAAACCTCGGTTGTGCTATCGATTAAACCGGATTGGGTAGATATGAGCTTGGCTGTCAATGAATTTCCACAGCTTGATAAATATGAATATCTGACTTTAGAAAGCTCGGTTCGTTTCGCATGGTCGATGAAGGACATCTCTGATAGTGGGATCGCTGGTGATGCAACGATTGCTACTGCGGAAAAGGGTGAAATACTTCAGGAGCGTGTAACGACCCTGCTTGCTCAAGCGTTCGAGGAGCTATGTACATTTGAAATAGAGGATGTAAAACGTAAATAACAGGAGGCGTTAACGATGAGTATCGAAATTCCAGGATTAATTGCAGGTCACTTTCAAGATTGTCCCGTACACAAAATATCCGAAAAGGATACGAATAAATTTGTATTGCTTTGCGATCGTACACAGACGAGCTTTACATCGTTTATCGAAATCTTTGATGTGGGTGGTCGCACGCCGTCCAATGAGCATGCTGCTGCTTATGAGTATTTCTATATTCTTAAGGGAGAGGGCATTGCTAAGGTTGGTGACTATGAAACACCGATTCGCCAAGGTTCATTCGTCATTATTCCTCCGCAAAATCATCATGATATTATAAATACAGGGACTGAGAAGCTATATGCACTTACAACGATGGTGCCAGACGAAAACTTCTCAGATCTAATCAAGCGAGGACCAAAAAGTCAGCTTGATGAAGAGGATTTAGACGTACTATTAAACTTCACGCCAAGACAAGGCTAAAGGCTAGGCTAGTTAAGAGAAAAGAGACTTCACATCATGTGAAAGTCTCTTTTTATGTAGTATTTAAGTTGCTTTGGGCTGTAGCTGCAGATGATCAATGACCTTTTGATAATCATACATGTTGTAGGTCTTAAATGAAATTTGGATAGGTTCCTCTAGATCACGATATGAAAAAATGACATATTCCTTGTTCTTTTCATAGAGAGGGAAGAGCGTGTTTTTATTAATCGTCACAATAACCTCGGCATCCTCTTGAAAGAATGATTTCTTAAATATTGTTAATTGCTCCGGCGTAATTACAAATTGCCCTTTAAATCGCTCATTGTTCATAACGATCGTTAAATCTTTGATGATGACATCATGGTTATCGCTATTCATGTCTTCGGGATATTCAAGACTTAAAAATGCTTCGCTATTTTTAGAGGAAGAAAAGAGAGTAGAGCTGGAACGATCAGAAGGATGTTTGTGGTCTAGTAGCTTTTGTAGTAAATTAATAATTTCTCCAAGCCCAATAAAAAATATTCCTAATATAATGCCGGATGACCACCATATTATTGCTGCGGAAAACTCGAAGCGATGATTGATTTCGCTGGAAACCACAATTCCAGCAATAAATGAACCTACTATGATTAGTGTTCCAAGTGTGTAAAGACTAATCGAAACTGGATTTCTCATGATATAGAAGCCTCCTATAATACCTCAATTTGTAAATTATAACATATTATATTACAAAAATTACATCTAATTAATAGATCGGTACTTGTCTAAAACGAGAAGGCTATACGTAGGATGCTAAGACGAGCGGATAACCGTTATTTATATTGTAAGAGGGGGGGATTTCAAGTAGTATCAACTTAAGAACATCTTTTCATTAATGATCGGAGATCTATAAAAATGTCAACTTTAATGAATAGAATTAATTGGAGAGCCTTCCTCGTTGTTTTTAGCCTCTTAGCAATGCTAATAGCAATCATAGCTGTCATTATCCCATCAAATTCAAGCAATCATAAGTTAACGATTCAGAATGGACAGCTTGATCTAGCAACTTGGCAAGTAAACGAAGGTGTCCAGTCATTAGACGGAGAATGGGAATTTTATTGGAAACAGCTTTTATTGGCAGAGGATTTTCGTAAAAGCGATAGCTCCCTTCAGCGGGCTCAATTTGTAAATGTCCCGAGTACGTGGAATAAGTATCAGGTAGTAGATGAGACGATGGGCGATACGGGAGTTGCTACCTATAAAATAACGGTTAGCACGCCTCAGGTTGGTCAGGAGCTTGCCTTGAGACTTATGGGAAGCTCAATCGCTTATGAAGTTTATATTGATGATAAGCAGATTGCTTCGAGTGGTCGCATCGGAACTGACATCAATGAATTTAAGCCAGGCAGACAACCATTAACAGTTCAGTTTACTACCCCTAGTACACAGTTTGATTTAATTCTACATATCGCTAATGTTCATTATCCTAGTGGAGGTTTGACACAATCTATTCTACTAGGTACTCCCCAGCAAATAACTGACTTGAACAATGTGATGGTTTACCGTGATCTCTTTCTGATCGGAGTATTTGTCATCGCCTTTTTATTCTCGTTATTTGTGTTTTTTATGAATCGTCAGGAAAAGGTAAGTTTATATTTTGCATTGATTTGTTTCATATTTATTGGCAGAGTAATTACTACTGGAAGCTGTTTCATTTATGTATTAAGTCCTAGTGCAAGCCTCGATATGTCTATTTTTATTAATTACTTTACATCGCATGTTGGCTCATTAGCGGTTGCATTAATGATCAATGAGCTATTTCCTAGCTTGTTTTCTCGTCGTATTCGACGCTATTTTGTTGCTATGACAGTCATTATTTTGCTATTAATTACGATTGTGCCAGAATATCTCTACTCTCATTACTATATACTGTCTGATATTTTCTGTTTAATTCCACTTGGCTATGCGTGTTATGTGTCGGTTAAGGCATTAATGAGAAAACAAGCGCTAGCTGTCTTAGTTTATATAGCTAATGTACTTTCGATATTGCTTATTACGATTGACTTTTATCTTGCAGCAATAACCGAGCATCGGATGGCGGTAGAATTTTCAACGACTGGATTCTTTTTATTTATATTGCTGTATGCGATTATTATTGGAAGAAAATTTTCGCTGGCATTTTCTGAGATTAAGATACTGTCAGGTAAGCTTATGGAGCTAGACAAGCTAAAGGATCAATTTCTTGCCAATACCTCTCATGAATTACGAACACCGCTGCATGGCATTATTAGCATTGCAGACTCATTACTAAGCGGAGTAGCAGGTAAACTTAATAAGAGTCAAGCGAATAATGTGAGCTTGATTGCCTCTAGTGGACGTAAGCTGTCGCACCTAATTGATGACATATTAGATATGTCTCAGCTGAAATATACGCAAATTGTATTGAACCGAAGCAATGTACAGCTAGCTCCTCTGCTAGAAAGCATTGTACATATCATCAAGCAAGTGCATCAAAATAAGCCGATTCTATGGAGCGTGAACATTGCTGAGCCATTGCCGACATTGTATGGCGATGAAAATCGTATCGTTCAAATGCTCTATAATGTAATAGGGAATGCCGCCAAATTTACCGATAGTGGCGAAATTAACATAGATGTTAAGCAAAGTGACCGTTTTATTGTCATTACAGTTACGGATACAGGCAGTGGAATTAGTTCAGATAAGCTAGAAATGATCTTTCAACCATTTGAGCAAGGAGATGCTTCAATTACTAGACCGCATGGTGGCGTCGGTCTTGGTCTGTCGATTACGAAGCAATTAATTGAGCTGCATGGAGGGAGTATTGGGGTGAGCTCTACGCCAGCGATCGGCTCTTCCTTTACGATCTCGTTGCCGATTAGCTCCGAGCAGATTGAGAAGCAAGATAAGGTGGAAGCTGGAAGTATGTCTAGCTATTTGGATTACTCACAGCAGCATACCAATCAGCTTAGTCAGCAGAGTACCGTGATAGATAGCGAGAACGACTTCTCTTATATAGAAGGAGACGGTGAACATGTATTAGTCGTTGATGATGATTTTCTCAGTCTTCAAGCTGGTATTAACTTGCTAAAGCTCGACGGCTATAAGATCACAGCTGTAACCAATGGTAAGGATGCACTTCAGAAGGTGAAGGAATATTCCGATCTGCGCTTAGTCATTGTTGATGTAATGATGCCTGGTATATCAGGGTATGAAGTTTGTAAGGAAATTCGGAAAACTTATTCAATTGTTGATCTGCCGATATTAATGGTAACAGCTAAAAATCTCGCAGAGGATCTTGTGAGGGGCTATGAGGTGGGAGCGAATGACTTTCTAGTAAAGCCCTTTGAACCAATGGAGTTTAGAGCTAGAGTTAGAACGCTTGTGGAATGGAAGCAATCGATGAATCGTGCCATTCAATCCGAGCTAGCTTTTTTACAAGCGCAGATTAAACCTCATTTTATATATAATACACTAAATACGATTTCATATTTCTGTACGAGTGACGGCGAGAAGGCAAAGGAGCTGCTCAACAATTTCGCTTATTACTTACGAACTCACTTTGACTTTAAAGATTTAAGTAGCAGCATTATGCTAGATCAAGAGATCCAAGTTGTGAAAAGCTATTTAGATATTGAGAAGGAGCGGTTCCGTGAGCGGCTGCAAATTCAATATGATATCGATAGCGAAGCGTTAGCGGTACAGGTACCACCATTTATACTACAGCCAGTTGTTGAGAATGCAGTTCTTCATGGAGTATTAAAAAAAGTGGAAGGTGGACTCGTATCGATTTCCATAAGGATTAAAGCTCATACGGTTCAAATTTCAGTCTATGACAATGGAGTTGGCATGAATAGTGAGACGGTTGAAGGCTTGCTAACCGGTAGTATGCAATCAGGAATTGGCTTAAGTAATATCCGAGAACGATTGAAGAAGCTTTATGATACGCAGCTATCTATTAATAGTAGAGAAGGAGAAGGGACAGAGGTAATGATCACGATTCCCATTAACAAGGGAGACTAGTACCGCTCAGCATATATTTTCTGAGGACTTTTTCTATAGGAGATGTTATTATTTAGTTAGCATTTATAATGAAATACGATTTAGTCGATGGGGGTAAACTTTACAATGAGGAGTAATAAACGATCAGGCTCTGATGCAAATTTTATTCAAATTGTTACGGTCGTTATCCTAGGCTTAATCGTCAGCTTAATCCTTATTTCATCACCACAACTCCCTAAAATACATGTAGAACAAGGACAACTCAATCTGAGTGAAAGCTATGTTAGTGAAGAACCGATTATATTAAAAGGGGAATGGGAGTTTTACTGGCGTGAGCTATTATCACCCGATGAAATACATAATCGTAGAGCAACAACCGCTAATGAAGTAAACTGGATCGATCTCCCCCGCTCTTGGAAGGGCTACCTCTTAGATGAACAGAAGCTGAACGGTGAAGGCTATGCCACCTATAGAGTCGTTATCCAGCTAAGTGAGCAGGATGCTGGTGAGCGCTTAGCTTTACGACTTCCTACTATTTTCCATGCATATAAACTATGGGTGAATGGTGAGCTGCTAGCCAAAGTTGGTGAGGTTGACCAAGATAGAAGCAGTGTTACACCTAATCTGGCAACGAAGCTAGTATTCTTTCAACCGGAAAATGATCAGGTTGAGCTAGTGATGCAGGTTGCTAATTTTCATCATAATCGAGGTGGAATTACCAAATATATCGAGTTAGGCGGCAGTGATGATTTGGCAGACAGAACTAATCTTAAAATTGCTGCTGAAATGTTTGTAACCGCCAGTTTGATTGTTATCGGGATTTATCACCTGCTATTGTTTGCATTGCGCCGAAAAGACAGAGCAACCTTATATTTTGGACTGTTTACGACGTTATTTGGAATCCGTTCCTTACTCGTAGGAGAGCACTTAATTACTCAGGTGTGGCCAGCTCTGTCATGGGAATGGCAGTTCAAAATCGAGTATCTCGTTCTATGCACCAGTGCTTATCTTATTATGATGTATTCTGAGAGTTTATTTCTCAATTTCGTAAAACGCTGGTTTATGATCGCATCACGTATGATGACTACGGCATTATGCTTACTCGTTCTACTGACACCAGCTATGGTTTATTCCAAATTGTTATTGCTGATCGGAGGCAATGTACTCGTTCATTGCGTATATTTAATGATTGGCTTAATCTATGCTGCCATACGGCGGATGGAGGGGGCTTTAATCTTCCTGTTAGTATCTGTTGTAGCCTTCATTTCTATGATTAATGATTTTCTATATTATAGTGAGTTGTCATCTATTGAAAACACATTTCCCCTTGCGCTGCTAGTGTTTACACTTGCCCAGATGATGCTGATCTCTTCCAAATTTACTAGAACAGCAACGAATGAAGAGAGGATATCACGAGAGCTGCTTGATGCTAACAATAAGCTTACTGAGATGAATTTGAATTTGGAGCAGCTTGTTGAGGACCGCACCAATGCGTTATCACTAGCACATGCTGATCTTCGAATATCCTACGATCAATTGCTTCAATCGGAGCAAGGAAGGAAGAAGCTGCTTGCATACATTACCCATGATCTGAGGATGCCACTAGCTAATATGCTTGGTTATGTTGAGGCGGTGCATGATGGCGTCAAGCCTGAGCGCAACGAGCAGTATCTTAAGTATATCCGCGATAACACGATTAGAATTAATCGCATGATTGAGGAATTATCGTTCTTATCACATTTGGAAACTGGACAAGTTTCTTATCAAATGGAAGCCGTATATGTAACACAATTCGTAGGAAGATTCTACGAGCAGTATGAACTCGTTGTGCGAGATGCAGGATTAGAGTTTATATTGGATACTAGTGCTGTAGAAAAATTGCGAAATTTGTTGCCGATTGTCGAGATGGATGCACAAAGACTTGAGCAGGCGTTGTTTAATCTCGTATCGAATGCGATGAAATTTTCGCCTAATGGTGGGGTTATACGTATTGCTTTGGCAGTGGATAACGTAAATGATAGTCGACATGCGGTAATTAGCGTACAAGATTCAGGAATAGGAATTCCACCAGAATTACTTGATGAAATATTCGATCGTAATTATCGCTATACTCGCCCGGATATGGATTTCGATGTAGAAGGAAGTGGGCTTGGATTAGCTATCTGTAGAGAAATCGTACAAGCCCATGGAGGAGCGGTCTGGGCAGAAAGCGATGGAGTGACGGGATCAAAATTCTACATTGCACTTCCAATTATTAAAGCTGAGGGAAAGGGATAGATTGATGGACAACTATAAAATTATGATCGTTGATGATGATCCACATATATGTGAGATTGTTCAAATTTATTGTGAGAAGGAAGGCTTTCAAACATCATTTTGCCATAATAGCAACGATGCAATGAAGCTGCTGTCGTCATTTGAGCCTGATTTGATTGTGCTCGATGTTATGCTTGCCAATGAAAGTGGGATAGAGTGGTGTAGAAGTGTACGTAATTATACGAATGCACCGATTGTATTTTTAAGCAGCCGTGAGGAAGATGAAATAAAAATTAATGCATTGTCTGATGGTGGTGACGATTATGTAACGAAGCCTTTTAGTCCGGGGGTTCTTATCGCTAAAATTAAGGCGCATCTTCGTAGACAGTCGTCAGGCAGAAGAGAGCAATTGTTAGAATTACCAGGCTTGACTCTAGATTTCTTATCTCAGTCGGTCAACATGGTAAGTAAAACCGTATATTTATCGAAGAAAGAGTTTAGCGTACTTTCCTATATGGCGCAAAATGCTAATCGTGTCGTCAGTGTCGACGCGTTATTCCAGATCATCTGGGGAATGGAAAGCTTAGAAGATACAAGAACGGTTGCCGTACACATTAGTAACCTACGTAAAAAAATTGAGAATGACCCAATGTATCCTGAGCGCATTATTACCGTTCGAGGAGAGGGGTATATGCTAGTTGCGCAGCAGGAAGCGTGATCAGTGAACAGCAGCATGTAATACTGACAGAGTTATTTACAGCATAAAAAGTAGAGTAGGTTTTTACCTAGCTCTGCTTTTTT